>Ga0105245_10000922_pt1 | contig 26701 bp, 31 predicted proteins | sample KBSM54metaG_FD_81523 | JGI IMG/M metagenome (GOLD analysis project Ga0105245, IMG submission 81523) | Miscanthus rhizosphere microbial communities from Kellogg Biological Station, Michigan, USA - KBS M5-4 metaG | ecosystem: Host-associated > Plants > Roots > Rhizosphere > Soil | place...
CAGGAGAACCAAGCCAGCAGCGCCGCCGCCCGCGCTTTCGCTCCAAGGCGCATCGTTACGCGGGAGAGGGGCTTTCGACCGATTCGAGGGCGCACCGGGAAGCAACAGACCTAGCGCAGCAACGAAGACCACCGCGAGGTCCGTCCAAGACTTGATGCCGCCGGCAAGGCCTGCGCTGAATGTGCCGAGCGCTAGGGTGATTTGCGGGGCGAGCACTTGCAGCCAGCCGGGGAAACGACCCCAAAAAGGCTTCGAGGCATCGAAAATCCGCGAAAACGAACCGACATAGGCGATGAGCAGCGCGACGAGTACGGGTAACGACGGTAAAGACGGCATCTAGGGGTCCCTCTCTGGAGTGGTTGGAGGGAGCCTATCGGTCAATCCTGCCACCTGCCAGGTCTGCGGCCGGACAGGGCAGAAAATGACCTTAGGTCACGGTGCCGGTAATCGAGGCGGTTGCTGTCGTAACCCCGTCCACGTCGGTGAATGTCACCGAGATCGTCATTGGGCCAATGTCGCCGACACTTGGCGTGAAGGTAAAGGTGGATTGCGGGTGGAGCGCCTTGCTGTAACCCCCGCTCATCGGGAAGGAATCGTAGATCTCAGCAGGGACCGCGACTCCCGAATTGCTACCCGCCGTCACGTTCGCGTTGAAGCCGACGCGCGTGCTGTCGACAGTGAGTGTTACCGGCGTGCCATGCGGTAGGCTGAAGCCGTTGGAAAGCGACATGATCGAGCCGCTCAGGGCTGGTGGGCGAGCCGCGCTCGGGGACTGTGCGCGCAACCACACTCCGAAAATCGTACCGTCCGCGTCTCGCGAATTCAGCAGGACGTGCCCGCCCTTAAGGCAGCCGAAGTGGTTAAGGTGTGCGGTGTCCGCTCCCCAGTCGGCGACGGTCCACGTTCCGTTTTCGATCGTCCACCATGACGGGCGGAAAACCTTGTTACTCGGGTATAACGCGTCGAGCTGGTCCCACAAGCCGCCGCTTTGGGCGTACGCGGTGTGGTAGGTCCCGATCAGTGCGTTCTCCGTCGCGTCCTGCAAAGGGGGCGAATCGAAGGGAGCGATCCTGAACAGCGGATCGCGAGCGAGCCCGGCATTCATGATCGCGATGCATGCGGCTTTGGCGTTCGCCATCGCGACGCCCACCGAGTGCCCTAGATTTGCGTCCTGATCGCTAAGAACGCCCACCCACAGGCGCGTGGGGCCCGGCGAGTTGATGATATCGAGCACTGCCTGGTTGCTGATCGACGTGCAGTCTTGGCTCGATGCGCCGGAGCAGAATGTATTGCCGCTGACACCAATCCTGAACGGCGGCGAGGCGCTCGGGAATCCGGCCACGCCCTGCGCGTACGTGTACCAAGACAAGCCGTTCGTGTAGATGAAGCGCGACAGGATATCGCGCCAACCGGAAGCCCCGATGATGTCCTGGGTGCACATCGTGCGCGAAGCGCCGCACGTGGAAATGTTCGGGCTCGCGACCTGCGTCGCGACGTAATTCGTGCCGGTGATGCCGTCGAATAGGGCGGCAATCTGGCTAGAGCTGGCGGCTAGGGCCGAGGCGCCCATCTTCCCGACGTAACCCGTGAAGGTGTTGAAGGGGACGGAGCTCACCGAAGCGCAGAAGGTGAATCGGTTCACCGCCGCGGAAAGCGCGTTGATATCCAGCGCTCCTAGCGAATCAACGATCGTCGTCGTCTGGCCGGCGGGGCGCGTATAGATCGTGACGTTCGTCCCGTCAAAAACCCAAGCGACCAGAGTGTCGCTGTAGGGGTCGGGGTGGCGGGCCGCCGTCTGCGTGACGAGACCTCCGCCAGGAGTATTTTTCTGGAGCACGTAGTGCTCGCCGATCATCTGACCAAAGAGCTGTTCTGTGGAGATGCCATCGCTGCGCAGGGCGGACCAAAGCGGCATGTCGCCGGATTTATCCTGCCGGGTGTGCATAAAGATCGTCCACCCGGTGGGCGAGCCGCGAAACAGCGCCGAGAGCGCGTTGCAGGTGAAATATTGAAAGTTCGCCCCGGAAGCGGAGTCCCACAACGTCCTCGCGGCGTTCTTACCGCCGACAGCGTTTATGCCGAGCTTGGGCGCGACGGTCGTACTGGGGACGAGGAGCGCTGAATTGGAGAGCGAGGTGAGTGCTCCTGCGCCAGACGAGATCGCGGCGTTGTCGGAGCCGGAGAGCGCCGATAGATCCCAGTAGCCCCCCGAGGCCCAGAACGAGAGCGGCAGGACGTTTGCCGAGACGACCCCGGATATCGCCGCCGTCGGTGCCGCAGCGCTTGCAGCGATCGCACCTGTGACAGCAGCTCCCCCGCCCACAGGTGGGCGAGGAAGCCCCGGCTCAGACGTTGTCCTGAAGAACATTCGTCCTTCGGAGATTCAGCAGCAGACGATCCAAGCGACGCCGTCGCCGCCGTTGCCACCGGCACCGGAGTTCGGCGTGGTCGCATCGAGTGCTGCACCGCCGCCGCCGCCGCCGCCGCCGGGGAAGGCCCCTGCGCCGCCGTTGCCGGCCGCCGTGGAGGTGATCGAAGCGCCGCCAGCGCCGCCGCCATAGCCGCCGACGAGCCAACCGTAGGTCGGAGTTGCGTCGCCGCCATTGGTCGCGACCGCGCCGAGTTGGCCAGCATAAGCCTGCGCCGCCATCGAGTTGAGGGCCGCGCCGCCGATGTTGCCGGTCCCAGCGACATCGCCGCTCGTGATCCCGCCGCCGGATGCTCCGGAACAGGCCTGAGCAACGCTAAACGTGCCGCTCGCTCCGCCTGTTCCAGCAACACCGCTAGCGCCAGTGGTGCTCGCGGCCGCGCCGGTCGTGCCATTCATCAGGCCACCGGCGCAAGCGGTGCCACCAGTGCCGGTGGTAGCCGTACCAGCCGCACCGCCTCCAGCGAGATTTCCAGCCACACCTGCCGTGAGTAAAAGCCCCACGGAGCTCGTCACGCTCGATAGGCCTCCAGCACCGCCGGCATTGCCGTCCGTCGAGTTCGTCGCTTGCGCCGCGCCGCCGACCCCGCCAGCAGAGACGATCACGTCGAGATACGCTGGAAATTCCCCGAAGGAATATTCAGCATAATACATCGCCCCGGAGCCGCCGCCGCCGCCGCCGCAACGGACCGACCCTGCAGCGCCCTTTCGGCCCGATCCGCCGCCGCCGCCGCTCGCGCAGAGGAAGATTTTGACGCGCGTGAATGGACCGCGCGGCTTCACCCAGCGGGCATTGAGCGTCTGCCCGTTCTTCGGGATGAACTTCTGCTCATTGATGACGGCAGGTAGGCTCCCTTGCGGGAGGCCCTGCATGCCGCGCTTGGTGTCCTGTCCCATTACGTCAGATCCCCACCGAAGGCTTCGGCGTTGATCTGCCCGCTCGTCGGGACGACTGTCGCCGTCACGCGCAATTTGTGGGTCGAGCCAGCGAGGACGAGATCCTCATACTTGCGCTCGATGCGGTACGCGGCCGCGGTGGTGCTACCGGCGGCAGGAGTGCCCGAGATGACGATTTCGTCGTAGAGCCAGTTCGTGGTCCCGTCGAAGTACCAAACGAGGATCACGCTGTTGGCGGGCTGACCCGTCGACTTGAACACGACGCGATCGACTCGAGTTCCGGCAGTAACGCCGGTCAAGAGGTCGACGAGCGTTCCGGAACCGTCCCGAGCGGTGTTTGCGGCGGTGATCGCGGCGAGACCAGTGCGCGGGGTGCTTGCAAATGCGGGAGACGCGGACATCTTTTTCTGCCTTTCAGGGGAGATCTGTCAGGTGACAGTATTTGTTCAGGACCCGGCCGGATCCGTGAGGACGCACGAGGAGATGGCGACCGACCCACCCGTCGTGATCGCGGTGCTATTGAGAATCACGTCGGTTCCGGACGTGCCCACCGTCAGGTTCAAGATCGGTGTCCCATCCGACTTGCACGCGAACGCGAAGGTCGCGGTGCCGGATGCCGCCGGAGCCGCATCCGTCGTGATGGCGTTGGCGGTCGCTTGCCCGCTGCTATTGGTAGCGCCGAACGCGGTGGCGCTAAGCGGACAGGTGGATAGGAGGGTATTGCCGCTCAGTGCGAAGGCCGCCGGGCGCGAGCCCGAATAGAACTTGATCGACCCGCCATTGAGCAGGGCGAGGAGGGTGTCGAACGAAGACTGTCGTTGAGCAATGGCGATGATCATGGGGCCTCAGAGGATTTGAGAGAGGTACTGAGTGCGGGTTTGCCCGACCAAGTAGTCCTGGTTGAAAATGCCGTGGGCTTCGAGATACCCCGGTAGGAATTGGCCGCCGCCGCCAGCCACGGTGCCGGAAGCGGCGCAAGTCGGCGAGACAACCGATGCCGCGATCGTCCCAACGATCGAGCTGCCGCCAGCGCTCACGAGCCCGCTACAGGCTGCAGTCGGAGGCGCCGCGATCGCGTTGATGTTACCGACAATGGTCAGCGTAGCTGGCTGCACGGGAGGCGGAGCCCCTGTCTCGGTACGAACGAACGGGTAGAGCGTGCTCATGGAATGATGATCCCTCTGGCAAGAGTGAGGTTTCCCGCTAGATCGACCCAGCCCACGGGGTAGTCGCCCGATGCGAACGCACCGCCGATCCGCTGACAGCGCGCTGTTGAGGTGTTGAGCTTCACGCGGCCCGAAGAGCCGATCGCGAGACCCGTGATGGTTGGACCCACGATGCCGTCGAGCGCGACGCGCACCCAGCCGCCGGGGCTCGCCGCGGTCATTGCGATCCCGAGGATCGCGCCCCAAGACGCCCCAGCGCCGATAACCGAGCGCTCCGCAAACCGGATGTCCGTCGTGGGGTCGAGTTCGGTGGCAGCGAACGAATGTGCAGAAAGGCAATCGCCCGCGGCGCACGCGGCGCTCGACGAGTGAAGCTGCACCATCGTGCAATGCTGTCCACGCAGCACCATCGAGCTTAGATGGGCCTGGATCGCCTGGATTTGCTGATCGATGTATTGGCGGTCGTTCTTGTCCACAAACCAATTCGCATTCAGCGTGACCGGTGGGTCAGGGCTGAAGAGCGAAGCAAGTGCGGAAATGAACGACATGGCTCAGAACGCGTTGACGAATTGGCCCGTGGCTTCGATGAACAGGAAAAACGCGGCATCGGGATCCGTCGCGCTCGTCTTGATTTTCAGCGCGCCCGTTGACATATCGACGAGCAAACGAACCTGTTTGCCCGCGCTCAACAGGGCGCCGGTCGTAGTGGTGTTCAGATCGGCAAGCACCGCACCAAGCGCGGCACCGCTGTTGTCGTGGAACGAATTACCGACGAAATCGAAGAAACTCTGACTTCCCGAGCCGCCAGCGGGGAAGCGACCATCACACAGCCAGGCTGCGCCGGCTGAATCCCAGGGCATGTTCGTTCCGGAAGGCGCGACGACGGCTCGAACCTTAAAGATTCGATTGCGCCAATCGACCGAGCTGTCGACCACGGCCGTTGTATTCACCGGCACGGACGGTCTTCCGCCCTGCAGCCAGAGAGGAAGAGTGAGCCCCTCTTGTCCGCCCATTGTGGGGGCGAGGTAGGCTTTCGGTCGCCCGTTGGACGGGCTCCAGACTTCATTCGCAAGCGCGTATCCGCCCTCTTGGAAGGCGCCACTTGCGACGCGCATCGAACAGGTTCCGGTGGCCCGGGAGACCTGGAGCACCGGCGCCACCTCGTCGATATTCGCTTTCGGAATCGACGTGGTGAGCGTGTGTCCGGCGGGCAAGAAGACGTAGCCGAGCGCGATGTAGTATGAGCTTCCGCTATCGGCCGGCAACGAAGGCTTGGTAGGTGTCGCTGCCGACGTACCCTGAACGCGGCCGATCGTGGCCTTGGTCTGCTTCAGCGTGACGATGCTCACCTGAGTGGCCGCGGTTGCACTCGTTTTGACGAAACGCAGCGACGATGGGCCATCGACATCGACATCGACGCGGACGTAAACGAGATCCCACCGATTCGTGGCCTCAGCCGGGAACTGTACGACGGTGCTCGTTAGCCCGGCAGGGTTGGCGGCCACGACGCTTCGCGCGTTCTTGTACGCGTCGACCGCATTGGCCGCAGAAATAGGCCCGATGTACGCGCGCAGCGGCGCAATGAAAACGCTCGCGTTCCCGAGTGGAGGGTCTTGGATGACGCTTGAGCTGGTCGTGATGCCGCGGTTCGGCGGCGAAGCCGAGCCCAGTCGGAACAGCTCGGAAAGCACGTAATCGTCCACCAAGCTGGCCTCGGTGGCGATCGTGTTGATGTCGATCTCGTTGACCTCTTGGCCGTCGAGCGTGTGTTGAAAGCGATCTTCCATGCGTTACGCGGCGTCCAATTCGGCGAAGAAACCCCAACGGATCGACTGCCCGATCACGGAATTCACGAAGCTCTCGATCGCCCGGTAGACCGTGAGCGGGGCTGAAAAGCCCGGGTTCACGTACGCGGCGACGTCGGACGTAACGGTCTTCCCAACGAAGAATCCGATCTCGATCGCGCGCGTCGGCGCGAGGCTCGCCGAGCCGAACGAGGGCTCCGCCAGCGACTGAAGGTCAGGCAGGCGCAAGATGAACTGCCGCCCGAGCTCGGAGCGGAAGACCCGCGCGCCCCCCGGATCGCTATTCGGCCGCGAAACGCCGCCATTGAGCGCTTCCTGGCCGGAATAGAGGCGATCGGGGTACTCCGGGGAGTTGCCGATAAACGAGCGCCAAGAGGCCTCGTTCGGGTCGCTTCGGACGAACCAGCGATCGAGGATCGCGTCGAACATCTGGCACTGCGTCGTGGTGAACGGCGCCAGGATCACATTGACGCCCATGATGATGGCGCGCTCGGTGACCGTTTCGGGCGTCGCAAGTAGGCGGGCCCGGTAGTCCTCGTCGGACTCGTCGGCGGCCCGCGGCACCTCGCGATCGTCACCCCCGAGAGAGGTGACGTACTGCAGCGTCGCGCGGAGCAAATCGCTCTGCGCGATGGCATATTCACTGCGGAATTGCAGCTCGAACAGCAGCGCGGTCAACGCATCGATCAGCGAGTCTCGGACGGGGGCGAGGCTGTCGCCGCCCTGCAAAAGCTCGTCCAGCTGCGCGATAACGTCGTCGACCGTCCGAAACGGGCGCGAGCCCGCCCCTGGAACGAGCGGGGGCTGGTCGACTGACATAGCGCCCGCGAAACTGCCGGCAGGCGGCCTTTATCTCAATGGCTGCCACCTGACAGGGCTTGAATCAGCTTGGGCCTGAAACGGTCGCCGTGACGCTCCAATCCGCCACCCGGTAACGCGGGAGGGGGTAGGCCGAGAACAGGTTCGCGAGCACCGGCTCCGGTACCGGGACGAGCCCCGTCGAGTCGGTGGAGGCGGAAACGGTGACGCTGTGCACGTTCGGGACGGCTCCCATCACCGCCGCCCGGATGGCCCCTGCCGACCAGAGGAACGCGTTGTCTCGCTTGGCGAAGTACTCGGTGGTCGCGGCGATGGCGTCGGCCTGGGCCTGCACTTGGTTGAAGCGCTCCGGCGAGTCCCAAAGCTTCACGTTCACCTTCACGTAGAGCAGGGAGTTCGTCATCGGCAACACCTGCACCGAGGTCCCCGCAACGCAGACGTTCGGCACGGCGAGCCGGCACGCGCTCAGCAGCGCAAGCGGGCTCTCGTAGGCCGCGTCCCCGACGTAGATGCGATTTAGCCCGCAGTCGCTCTCCTCGCCCAAGAAGTCGCTCTGGTAGAGCGCCACGACCCCCGCGCCGGCGGCCACCATCGCGTTCACGATCGCCGTCTCGAACCCGGGTCGGGAGTCGAGGCGTTGCTGGCGGATCCCCGCTCGTACCGCTGCGTCGCTTTGGCGGGTCGTGCCCGGGCCGCAATCGATCGAGAGCACCTGCCAGGTGTTGTCCCATTGCTGATCGACGAACTGCAGCACCGGGACGTCTTCCGCGCTCACCGACAGCTGTCCGAGCGGCCCGGTCACGCCGGCCACGATGGGAACGTTTGCCTGGAGGTCGGTTCCGATCGGCGTGTCCGCGGCGACGAGCCAATACCGGAGCGGGTCCGAGCCGCCACGCCCGACCCCGATCCGCGTGCCCTTCAAGAAGGTTCCCGCCGTGCCACTTGCGCGCTTCACCTGAGCGAAACCGGTCCCGGGCGTGTCTTGAACGCGTTCCACACCGAAGCGCTTGCTGATGTAGTAATCCAGCCGCTCGTCCGTGGCGTTGTCGAAGAAGATGGCGCGAGCCTCACCCTGGTCGCGCTCGGCGAGCCGTCGCATCGTGAGCGCACCCAGCCCAGCGAACCGGTCGTAAACCGAGCCGTCGTGCGAGTCTTCGGTCTTGTGCTGCGAGCCGACCGCGGCGTGGAACGCGCGGGTCAGATCGGGAACGCTCGGGAGGGGCAGGGAAGAGGGCATCAGGTCACCGATTCGTTGAAGCTGCGTTTCAGGCCACCGATGAGCTCGACCGTGCCCTGCAAAGTGAGGTCGCCCGAGTTGTCGTCGGGGAGCACCGTGATCGAGACGCTCTTCACGCGATCGTCGAGGCGTAACTGGCGCTCGATGCTGCCGCGCGCGGCGCGCACCGAGGGGGAAGGCGCATCCACGAAGCGGCGCAGGTGAGGACCATACGCGGCGTTGTAAGGGAGACCGTCCGACAGCGCGCGGCGCACCACCCCGAGCATCGCGTTCTCTGGCCCCGTGCTGAGCGCGAGGTCGCCGTCTGGCGTTTCCACCAAGTCGCTCCCGTCATGGGCCAAGTCCTCGCCGTAAAGGAGCGCTTGCGTGTCGTCGGAACTCACCGACGCCGAGGGAGCTTGGCGCGCGAGCGATGGACGAAACGCCGTGACGTCGAGCGCGGTCACCGATGCGTCCACCGCCGGAATGCCAGCGGCCGAAGTCAGCTGGTACTCGCCGCCTGGGGATAGGTCGACACCCAAAGCCAGCTCGATTTCGTCGCTCGCCGTGGGAACGAGAAACGCGCCGGTGATGGCCGGGTCGCTCGTGCTCCCGTCCAAGCACGCGAGCGCAAACCAGCTCGCCGAGTACGCACCAGCAGCGAGCGCGCCCGTGTAGCGCAGTCGGATCCGGCGCGGGCTTCGAACGAAGAGGCTTTGGAGCTCGAGCGTCATGGGTCAGTCCAATGGACAGGAAAGATCGATATTGAATGAGAAGATCGGGATCGATGGCAATGAAAACGAGGGTAGCGCCGGTATCGAGAAGGCGAAGGCGAAGATCGGAAACTTGCAGAGGCTTGCGGGTAGCGGCATTGGATGCGACCTTTCAAACTGGACTTACGAACCAAGATGTGGAGACGACGTTCGCTGGCCCGGCGGGGCTATACGCGATGCCCGACGCGACGCTAGGGAGTTTACCGAGGTATCCGACGGCAAATTGCGCCGCGAAGGTCTCTCCACAACCAACGAACTTTCCGCCTCCCATAGTGAGAGCGACGGTTTGCCCATCATCAATGAGCAGGGCAATGCCATCAGCGCGCGACAACCGAAACGTCGTCGCGGCGTTATCCCCATTGACCGTATAGAACAGCCACTGCGCATCCTTCAGTTGACAGCCGTTCGCATCGGCGTCGCCCAGCTTGAACCCATATTTCGGACCAAGCGTCAGATACCGGTCTTCGTAATCCGTGAGGGTGATTGAGCGCGCCTTGATCACGACATCGACGTCAGGGCCGAAGTTCATGTTCGCGCGGGAAGAACCGAATTGCGTCGCGGGACTCGCGATCACTTGCGTGATGATCACGCCGCCGCCAGGCACGAGCATGCGGTCTGCGGGCATTGCCACGATGACCTGAGCGCCATCTGGCGGGATCGAATAGAGCGGCGCTCCGATGCGGCAAAGCACCTGAGTCCCTCGCGCGCGATCGGTCGTCTTCTCGCCATCCGTGGGCGGGTTGTGCCCCTTGAACAGCGTCACCTTGACGAGCGTCACGCCCGAATCAGTGTCGATGTCGAAATGGTCCTCACCGTCATCCCAGCCGACGGTGCCATCGTAGATCGCTCCCTGGTCCACGCGCGCCGAGTCGCGGAGCAGTACGCCGTCGGGGGGCTTGGGGAAGAATCGGCGAAAGAGATCCATCATTGAGTTATGCCAGGTGACAGGTTTGTCACGCCGTGGCGCTCCCGTCGATTTGGATTCGGTTGATGTACTCGAATTCTACCGAAAAGTTGCCGTCGTCGTCGGAGATTTCGAAGTCGAGAGTGGAGCTCTTCACCAGGAACTTGCTCTCTAACTGAGCAAACTCCTTCATGTTTTTGGTGATGAGCTGGGCAGCGTCGTTGCTGTAGCCGCGCCCGGTGAGGTAGCGAATTCGGGCGCCATCAGTGGGCAACGCGGCGAGCAATTGGCGCTCTTTCGGGTCGACCATGACTTTCACGCTGTCGCCCGCCTTGAGCCCCAGGAGGTCGAAGCTCGCACCGGACTCGGTGGTGATCTCCATTTCTTGGGTGGTGACGTGGCCTTCGAGCTCTTGGCGGCTCCGCTCCTCGTACACGCGGCGTGCGACGTCGAGCAGGGCTTCGACATTCGTGATGCCGGCGAATGCGAACAGGTCGCGCTCCTCGCGGGCGCGGATCTGCTCGGTGCTGAGCTTCTTTTTGCCGCTGTAACGCTTGTGCTTGATGGTCTGGTCGCCCACGGGCGGCCAAAACGCGTCGAGTGTGGTGCCCAAAAGCGGGTCGAACGATGTCACCCCGACGCCCTTGGCGACGAGTTCCGAGTGACGCATCTCGCCCCAACGCTCGATGTTCTTCCCCCACATGAGCAGTGGGCTATCCTTCTCGGTGTAGTAGTTCGTGGCCGTCGTGACCACGCACTCATCGCCGCGGATGTAAGAGATCAGCCCGAGCATGCCGACGCACTGCTGCCAAACCGCCCAAGCGTCAGTGTCGGGATGGGTTGGCACGCGAGCGAACTTCTTGAAGCGCTCCGAGACGGCTTTACCAAGCTCGGGGAAGGTAACCAGTCCTTCGAGCGTGATGCGATCGGCGAGCACCGAGGCCCCGGGCGTCTGCGAGCAAATGGTGCGCCACGCGTCGTCGAGCGTCTGCGAGTACTTCGGAATACCGCTCGATCCGAAGGGTTTCGCGCGCAGGAACAGGCTCGTGTAGTCGACGCAATCGAACGTTACCTCGGCCGGATTGTCTGATTCGCGCTCGGCGCCGACGTCCTTCGCGAGACCGATGAAGCGGCAATTTTCGCGCGATGGCTCCCAGTTTCCCTGGTCGTCTGCGTTGTCGATGAAGATTTGGACCACCGCGTTATCGAGCATACGCGGGTCGACGCCGACTTCCGTCCAATCAGCAACGAGCGTTGCTGAGTCGGCGTGGTTGTGGTCGTTCGACTCGATGCGCACGCTCTTCGGGCGCACGACGAGATTGATCGCCTCACTGGAGGCCACCTGATTGATGCGCTCCGCCCGCGTCCCAAGGATCGGAACGGTGAGTGTGGCCGCCATCCGTGGGCGGTAATAGCTCACACCGGCACCATGTAAGTCGTCCCAGGTACCGGGTTTGCGCCCGGCGCGACGCCGTTTGCATTGCGAATGTCGTCCGCACGGTCGCTCGATCCGTTGTAGGCGACCCGGGAAATCTGCTCCCAGGTCTCGCCCTCGGTCGCCGTGTGGAGGGCCAGAATGCTCCCGCGCTGCGCTACCGCTGCGGCTCGGTCGGCTTCGATGGCGAGGCGGATGGCCTCAAGCGAGGAGGCAGCCCAAGCCGATTGCTCGTCCCAAAACGCTTGCTGGTTGGCCGCGTTTTCGTTCTCGAGAGCGATGTTGACCTGGAGATCGTCATACGTTTTGCGAAGCGAGGTGACCGCGGTGCGGAATTGGTCGAGCCCCGCCCGAAACTGATTCATCAGCTGGAAGGGCGCGTTTGCGAAGCTGTCGATTTGCCCCGCCACGCGGTTCAACTCCGCCGAGACCGACGTGATCGAGGCAATCCCCGAGCTGATCGAATCGAAGAGCGACCCGCGCAAGCCAGGAACGTCGGTCAGGTCCGCCATGTCGGCGATGGCTCGGAGCATCAGAAACGTGATGTCCTGCGGACCGCGCGGCGTGATCACGAGCGTCCCTAGGTCGTCGTCGAGGAGGTTCTTGTCGACCTCGTACTCGATTTCGTAAGTCATCTCCCCGCCCGACTCGACGCCGAATTTCACGCGCTCGATGAAGCAGAGGCAGCTGATGAGATCATCCCACGTGACCGTGCACTGCTGGCCGTCGCGCACGAACGACTCGATTTCAAGCCGCTTCACGCGCGCGAAGTCCTTGCCCCCCTGCGAGTCGGAAAGCCTCCCGTCGATCTTCTGGGCATTCTCCATCGTGCCGAAAAGGTGGCGAGTGGGCGCGGTCGTTCCCGCGTAGCGGACCTTGCTGTTTCGCTGTTGGAGCTCCGTCTCGACGACGGGCTTTTTCCGCGGGCGACCGTGCGGCGCGCAATGATCGCTGAGCTCAAGCTTCTTGCGGTCCCCGCCGAGCTGCTCGAATACCCAAACGCTGGTGTTTGCGGGCATGGCTCAGTCCTCGTTCCGAGCGGAGAAGTTTTTGACGTAGGGGCTCACGCGCCGGTTGTGCGAGAGGTTGGCGATCTCTGCCACGACCTTGCGCGCGATGCGGCTCGGGCTCTGATTCGACGTGACGACGATTTCGACCTTTTGCACGGTCGTCCCGCCGTGTCCGCCCTTCATGGTGGGCTTGGGCTTGCTGGCCGCCGCGTTGGCCGCATCGTCGCGATCGCGGAGTTGCTTGATCATGCCGAGCGCATAGCTATGATCGACGTCATCTCCGATCCGCTTCGTCTCAATCTCGCCGAGGCTGCGCCCCGACAGACCGTCCAGAGCGTTCGCCGCCGCAATACTGCTCGAATACACGCGCAGTAAGCCGGCCTCGGTGGTGTTGCCGCTCTCTTCCATGCGTTGCGCCCACGACTCCACGACCTCGCTATAAGCGGTGTTCGTGTGCATGTGCTTGTTGATCGATTCGTTGTCATCGTAAAGCTGTTGACCGAACTTCATCGCGGCAGCGACGTTGCGGTCGTGGATATTCGCCTCCGTGGACAAATAGTCGGATCTGGCCGCGGTCATGAGACCGAGCGCCGACGCTGCGGCGCCCATTGCCGCGCCGAGCAGGCCGCCCAATTGCCCGCCAGCGAGCGCGCCGCCGCCGACCGCGCTTCCAGCTTCTGTTGCTTTCCCAAGCCCCGAGCCGCCATCGGCGCCCACGGCCGCGCCAGCGATGCCTGCGCCCGCCAGCTCAAGACCAAGCCCGACTCGGCCCGACTTTGAACCCAGCGAACTCACCAGCCCACCGCCTAGGCTTACGGCTAGGAACAACTCCCCGAGGTGAGTGAGCTTGTCGATCGTTCCGTTTGGGTCTGCGAGCGCCGCTTTCATCGCCTCCGCGATGGAATTCACGGCCGGTTCGGCCTTGTTCCAAAGTGAGGAAAGCCGACCTTCAGCGGTCTCCGCAAAGTTCTCGACGAGCGGTGCCCATTCCTCAACTTCCCGCTTGCCCCAGTTGAAAGCACCCTTCAGTTCGAGCCCGAGGTGATCGGCAAAGTGGGTCACCTCGCTCTGGTTCGCGGTAAACCACCCGTTGATGTCGCCGAGCGTCGTCTTGATCTCGTCGAACAGCGGCGAGGTGGCGAGCCTGCCGAAGTTCTTCACGTTGTCGATGAAGGTCGAGCTCACGCCCTCGTAGCTGTTCGAGAACGCATCGATCGCGCCCGAGTACTTGTCGAGCTCCTTCGACATCGTGGCCAGGCGCTTGTCTGGCGCCATCTGGTTCCACTGCTTGGCCTTGTCGCCCCCCAAGCCCATGAGGCGCATACCGAGCATGTTGTGGGCGCCGGCGCGGCCCTCCATGAGCATCGCGAACTCGCGCGCGGCGACGTCGGAGGGGATTTGCGCGACCTGCGAGGCGGCCATCACCTTCGCGGAGAGCTGGCGCGCTTGGTCTGCCGTAGCTCCTGCTTGGAAGAGCGGGATCGAGCCGGTGACGAAAATCTTCTGGAGATCTTCGAACTCGCCCGGGAGCTTTTGCGCGTCGATGCGCATCTTGGCGATCTGCTCCTGCGCCATGGTGATCCCGGCGGGGACGTTCGCGGCGAGACCGTTGACGCTGAAGATCGTCCCGATGCTGATCGCGGCCTTCTCGGCCTCGGAGTTCAGCGAGGTGACGCCGTAAGTGAGCGCGCCCATGGTGGCGACGCCCGCGCCGAGCGCAGCGGCGATGCCGATCCCGGCCATCTTCCGGCCCAGGCCATCGATCACGCTCGCGAACTTGCCGACGCCCGCGCTGAGGTCGTCCCAGCCGTCGCCGACCTTCTTTAGTTCGACTTCAACGCTGTATTTCGCATTTGCGTCAGACATGGCTCATCCCCCCGGTACCGAGTAAGTGGGGTTCACAGCCTGCCCGATGAGCCCATAGCGAAAGACGGACTGGGCGCCCGATGGAACGGTGATGGCGGGCTCTGCGCCAGTGACCGCGCCGAATTCGTCGACTGCCGCAATCAGCGCGCCATCGACGTCGGTCACGCTCACCGCGGTGCAGGCGAGGATCCGCTTGTCGGCACCGGCGATCACGGCGCCGATGGCGTTCAGCGTCCAAGTGTAGAAGTCCGGGCGCTCGTCGAAATACCGCACGAGCGCGGTCTTCACGTTCTCGGTGATATCGGATTGCGCGGTGTCGTACTTGCTACTTCGCAGCAGGATTTTCGGCGCGACGACGACGCCCAGGTTGTTGAGGAACCCGACGTTGACTCGGCACCCCCAGCCAATCCAGGGGCGCTCGCGGAGGGCCTGCAGCTGAGCCTGACGAAAGGCGAGCGACGTCGCCCACGACTCGTCGGAAAGGAACAGCGTTCCGATCGCGAGAATGGTGTCGTCTACATACACCGCGCGTCGGACGCTCGGGCTCGTGAGAGAGCCAGCGATGGCAGCGCGCGACGTGGGGCCGTTTGAGCCGACGGCCATGGCTCGAGCGAGCGCACGCACCTGATCATCGACAACGCCCAGTGTGCCACCTGCAGACTCCAGCGCGGTGACGGTGAACTTGTCGAAGAGCGAACTGCTGACAGTGGCGCCCTGCGCCGCGATACCGACGTAATACGGGATGTTCGCGTGCGGCCCTTCTCGAGTCGCGCGCACCGGGATGAAAACCGTCTGCTGGTGAGTAAACGTCCCGTCCCCGACCGGAGCAGGGGCTAGGTTGTCGTCTGTCCCGCAGACAGCGGCTTCGGTGGTCTCGTACTCGGCATCTTGCGAGGGGACAGTCCCGGTCGGTGAGCCCTGGCGCTTGATCTTGGTGCCAGCTGGAATCACACCGAATGCGAAGTTTCCCGTGAGTGGCGTCGCGGAGCCAAGCACGACGGTCCGTCGAAGCGTGACGTGACCGACGGCCTTCTGCGGGTCGGGCGGGAGGTCCGCGAAATACTCGCTCTTGGCGAGGTCTCGAAGCTCCTGTCCGCCGCAGCGATCGAGCCGCGTCGCCATGACCTCTTTCACGAGGCGCGCGCGAACGATCTCTGCTTGGCCCTGCCAGCCGCGGAGAACATCACCGAAGCGTCCCCCGGTTTCGCCACTCTGGGCGTAGCGTTCGCGAGCGACGCGGCGACCACCGGTCAAATCGCCGAGCAGGGCGACCACGGCCGGACCCAAAAGATCGCTCATGCGCGGGATCTGGTCCACGTGCTATCCTGTCACCTGGCAGTAAACAAAACTAGTTCGGCCCCGCGACACTGCGATATGTCCGGGGCCCGACCCAAAGGAATGGCGATTCCGATGAGTGACCCAACTGTACACGCTTTCGATTTGGCCGGACCGCATTCGCGAGAGGCTCTCGTCGTGCGCTTCTGGAAGAAGGTCGACAAGGACGGTCCTATTCCAGCACACCGACCAGAACTGGGGGCTTGCTGGGTTTGGCGCTCCAAGCATCGATACGCGACCATTAGCCTCCGAAATAGGACTGAACTTGCGCACCGCGTCGCTTGGCTTTTGGAATATGGGCGCTGGCCGATCGGGTGCGCCCTGCATAAATGCGACGGAGGGATGGTTGGATGCGTTCGCGTCGATCACCTTTTCGAGGGTACTAACGCTCAAAATACCGCGGACATGATCGCGAAGGGGCGCTCTGGGGGGGGCGGACCGCTCGGCGAGCGATCCGGTGCTTCCAAGCTCACAGAAGAATCCGTTCGCGAGATTCGCATGGAGATTGCGCGCGGAGAGAGTCAGCGCGCGCTCGCCAAGCGCTTCGGGGTAAGTCCGCCCCAGATTAGCTACATCAAGAACGGGCTTACTTGGAAACATGTGCCTCTCTAGTCGACTTCGACTACCTGTGACCCCGGGCGCTCTAGCGGTTCGACCTCGCGCTCGAGCCATTGGCCGAGGCACTCCGCAAAGATGATCTTTTCGTCGTGAGTGAGCGGCCGATCGACGCCCCGCAGCTTGTGGATGTCCTGGTTGCCGTACCTGGCCAGGAACGAATCGAGCATCCAGCGCTCGTGCTCCTGCTGCCAGTACGCGGCACTTAGACCCCTGAAGCCACGGGGATCGCTTTTCCCGACAGCATCTCGATCTGAAAGATCGGGATCTCGTGATACTTCGCGTACTCGCTTTCGAGCACCGCCGTGTCTTTGGCCGTGAACAACGTTGACCAGGAAAGCGCGCCGCCTGGCGTCATGAGATCCACCGAGGTGACCCGCTTCCAGTCCTTCTTGTGGTCGAGCTTGCTCGGGTCGTCTGTCGGCTCCGAAACCTCGTAGACCATCGAATAGAGGTAATGCTGGCGCGATAGCAGATAGAGCTCGCGCCCCGTCGCTTCCTTGCCGGCAATCGTAGCGGCTTCATTGCTGATCCGATGCAGAGCGTCAGCGCTCAGCACGCGAAAGCGCACCACCCGGTTCGACATGCCCGGGATCGCAAGCGAGCGCGGCTGGGCGCCTTCTTTCGGTTTCCCCTTCTCGTCGAGTTCGGGCGGCAGCGAGATCTTCGATGCCAGGTGCAGTTGCAGACGTTGCTCTTCCATCGGTGTTTCCTCTCCACTTTTTCAGATACAAAAAAGCGGCGCGGAGCGAACCCCGCGCCACGCGAATCAGACCGTCGGCAGGTCGTCGAAGTATTGGCAGCGACCCGGGATCGCGAGCTTGTTGCGCTCCTTGCGGCCGCCATAGCCGAACTTCCACTTGCCGAGCACGTAGCCGCGGCATTGGAACGCGGCGACGGTGCCGTCGTTCGGGAAGATTAGAATGCCGACCGAGCTGCCCTTCGGGAGCGTGCGGGCGTCTTTGGCCTTTTGCTCCTTGATGAAGGCTTTGATCTGGTCGGTTTTCTGCTGCATCGCATTGAAAACCACGTCGTAGTGCGTCGTGACGAAGTCGAGCCGGTCGCGATCTTCGCCGCACACGGGGTCGGCGATCTCTTCGCCCTCGCGAGTCACCTCGAAGTCGACGTGGTCGACGATGAGCTTGTCCTCGAGGAACGAGAAGATGAGTTTCGCGTCCTTGCCCTTCCAGAAGGGAATTTCACCAGCCATGTTCGTCTAATCCTTCCAGGTGCCAGGTTTCAGCTGGCGGTGATCGTCACGTTTTCGCCGAACTGCATGCTGAGGAAGATGCGCTCCATGCCGGCGCTGGTCTTCACGTTCAGCGGAACGGTGAAGTCCCCGTTGTCGAGGTCGGACTGCGGATTGGCTGCGCTCAGGCTGCCGATCGAGTAGTCGAGGACGTGGGGGAGGTTGTTCGGGTCGTTGCTCGCGGCGCCCTTCAGCCCTTCCATGAAGGCAACGATGGCCTGCACGATGGTTTGCTGATTGAGCGGGACGTTCGGGGCATCGACTGAGCTCCGCAGCGAGCGGGTGACGCTCGTCGCAATGTAGTCGCCGATCCGAGTGCGAGTGATGCGCTTCTTGGTCGGATCTGCCGGGGCAACGGTGAGCACGCCAGCCTCGAACGTGTAGCCGCCGGTGCTCTCCTTGTTCAGAGCGCAGATGCCGTTCACAGTGAGCGTGCCCACGGCCTGCCCGCGAGGGGTCTCGAGGCGGTTGATGCCGGCCAGCATTGCTACGCGCGAAGAGTCCTTCCACGCGGGCGACGTCGAAGGCGAGCTCTGCGCCATGACGGACGCGAGCCAAGACGCGGGAGGCACCAGGCGCTCCGTGCCGTCCGTGTCGTCGAAGATGAAGGTCCAGCAATCCGCCCACGCCACGCGCGAAGACCGGTTATTGGAGGCCGCCGCGACTACGCTCGACACCGAAAGGCCCGAGTCACCGTTCAGGACGGCGATGCGGTCACCCATCAGGATGGCGTGCGCTTGGAGAGCGGCATTGACCGCCACACGTGAGCTGTTGCCGGGGTCGTCCGAGAATACCGACCGGATTTCGAGGTCGTTTTCGAAGAGGGCGATCCCGAAGTCGCCGGCGCCGGGCGTGCCCGTGTAACGCGCAGAGTTGATGGTACCATCACTGCCGCCGCTCATCGCATAGGTCCCATTCGTGGGACGCCCCGAGGTGAGCTTCGCGATCGGGCCAGCGAGGCGAGGGCCGACCGAGATCGGCTGCGACTCGATCCCCGAGCCCGAGTAGTTCATGTTCTGGAAGATGTCGCTCGTGGTGCCGCTCGTCCCGGCCACCTGCACTTCGAGGTTGAAGTGGGTCGGGTCGCCGTCGGAGGCGTCGGTCACGATGCAATTGATCGAATTGCCAGCGGCGCCCTTGTAGAGGCCCGGAACCGTGCAAATGCCGGTCACGCCCTGGAGCAGGGTCGCAGAGGCGATAGCTGCGGCCGAGCCGAGCACGCGCACAAAACGCAGGTCAGGCCAGCCCTTGTGGAGCGTGGCGAGCCAGCCGGAGCCGATGCGTGACATACCGGGTGGAGCGAGCGTCAAGCCGCGGTCGCCCGCGTCCGTGGGCTCGATCACGACGCCGTCAGGACCCCACGGGAACTGGCCGGCGAGGCCCACGACGCCGGTACCGGTGGCCTGGATCGATGCAGGAGGCACGCGCTCTTCCGCGTAAACGGCGTGGCGAGTAGCGGCGGAACGGCTGGTGATAAAAACGCCCATGGTCGTGGTTCCTTCAGGAGGTGCCCGAAGCGGCAAACTCGCCGTTCTTGGGGGTCAGCGTGAAAACGAGGTCCGGCGCCGCGAGGCTGTCGCTGCTGAGCGCCATCTTGATGAGCACGCGCGCGAGCTTCGGAGTCGCGGCCTGCACGGTGAGGTCGACATCGACGAAGCCCGACCACGTGGCGCGGTATTCGCGAACGCGCGCTTGAGTCGACGTGTCTTGCTTGTTCGGTCCGTCGAACGTGAAGTCCGCGAAGCCCCGAAAACCGCCAATCGACGGATCCATCGCGAGCAAGACGCCATCGCGCGTCGGGTTGCCGTTGGCGACGCCGAGCGTGAACCGCTCGCCCGCGTTCAAAAAGTCATCGAGAAGCGCGCAGAGCTCGTCGCGTTGCGTGCTGTAGCGCGACCAAACGTCGAGCTGGAGCGGCTGGCGACAGCTCTTGACGCGGAAGGTGTAGAGACCCGTGATGCCGTCCGGCAGATCGCTGTGACGGATGTCCTCGCCCTGCAGCCAAAGGTCTTGGCGCGCGCCGGCGGGAATGATGGAGACGCCGCGGCGAGGCAGTGTGGAGTCGGGCTCCGGCCAGCGGTCATAGACCACGCACTTTTCCCCGACGTCCGCTTGCGGGTCGGGGTTGGCGGCGAAATAGGCGTCAAACTGCGCTTGCAGGTAGACCTGCAGCACCGTTTGCGCCGACTGTTCCAGGCTTACGCGCATAACGCCCCCGAACCGGCGAATTGTGCCAGGTGACAGGTTACGCGCGCAGCGCCGCCTTGACCTCGAGGCCGATGAATCGGACCGTGGCCGGGATGGTGCCCCGCATGAACCAGGTGGGCTGAACACCCTCCCGAGAAATCTTGGTCGCGATGGCCCACGCGATGCTCACCGCCGGATCCTGCGATCCGGCGCTTGAGCCCATGCCGACGAAGCCGCGAAGCCTCACCCAGGCAATCAGAGGCTCGATGGGTGGCCAATGCGGACGGGCGCCCTGCTCCACGTAAATGGCGTAAGGCGCATCCACGACAACCCGCAGCCCCACGGCGTGAATCGACTCCCGAAGGAAGCCCGAGGCGCTCGGAGCGCGCTCCCGCGCCTGGTCGGCTGCCCGCTGAGCGCCTCGGTCGAGCGCACCGTCGAGCCGGTTCGTGAGCGCCTTCATGTCGGCTTTGAACTTCTGCGCGAAGTCCCGGCCGTTGCGAAAGGTTCCGCCCGCTCCCATGGTTCACCCTCTGGCTCATGGTGAGAGCCTCGTGTTCTTGAGGATCATCGACCACTCGGTCGGGTCGGAGCTGTCGAGGGTCACCAGCGTGAACGTGCCGGTGAGGTCGCCGTCGAGCAGATAGAGGATCTCGGTGTCGTTGCAGGGCTTGGGAAGGATGTTCGTCGGGTCGAGCTGCGCGACCGAAAAACCGCCGCCGCCGTGCGAGACGTAGGGTGGCGAAATGCCTTCGACGATGGCGTCGAACTCGCTGTATCGGCCGCCACTCGAGGCGATTTCGCGCCCGTTCGGTTGCCGTACGGGAAAGCGCTTCGGGAGCACTAGGTCGGTGTCCGTGTGCGGCTCGACACCGAGGCGCCCCGTGTACACACGCGTTCGAATCGTCACGCGCGTGGTGACGGCCCATTCGGTGCACTTCCGCGCCTGATCGGCGCAGCCGCGAATCGAGTCGAGGCACGACGAAATGCCGAGCTTCACCGCTCCGCGCGCTTGCGCGGTGGGCGGCGTGACGCTCGCGGCAATCGTTCCGGTGTTCAATAGGCCCTCCGCCCGTTTTCGAGCTGCGGCATATCGAAGTTGGCAGGCGGCGCGGCGCTGTAGACATCGCGAAGCGGCCCGTTCAGCGAAAGCATGAACGCCAGCCGCGCGACCTGGCGACGCCCCTGCATCGCCACCGCCATCTGTCCACGAACGGGATCGATGATGATTTTGCCCGTCTGCGCCGTGCCCAGACAGTCGATCTCGTCGAGCTTGGCGTCGACCGCCTGAAGCTTAACGATGATCGACTTGATCTCGAGCTCTGTCGAGTTGTCCGGGCGCGTCCCTCCTGGGTCCGTCACGGCCTGAACTGCCGTGATCGCGTTCTCGAGCAGCGGCTCAGCCTGAAGATAGATCGCAGCAAAGCCGAGGTATTTTCGGATTTGCACGCGGTCTGCTTCGGTGAATGCCATCGGGAGCTTTAAACGAGAGCTGGGCTACTTCGCGGAAAAGGGAGGGGGTCCAAACCGCGTTTCACCCAGCCCGCGAACCTTTATTTGCCGTCTTTGCCGGCCGCTTCGTCGGCGGCTTTCTTCTGCTCGGCCTTGGAGAGAGGCTTGTCCTGTTCCGAGATCTTCTGTTCGGCCTTCAGCTGATTGGCCGCGGCGATGAGCAGCGCTTCGTCGGCGGCTTTCTTCTGCTCGAGCATCGCTTGAGCTTCGGCCACGGCGGTCTTGCGATCTTCTTCGGCGGAATCGAGGCCGGCCGCGAGAGGCAGGTGCTCGGTCTCTTCGTCGCCAGCGGCGATGTAGCGCTTGAGGCGCATCCCTTGGCCACCGACGATCACGCCGTCACGGACATGGTGAATGCCCATATCGAGCTCGACCGGGAGGCGCGTGAATACCAAGCGGCCGTTTTTATCGACGACGTGAGGGGACTTCGGGCCGACTTCCGCGGGCGGCATCACGGTGCCCGCTTGGGGGATCGTGATGCGTAGGCGCTTGTCGGCCTTCTTTTCCTCGGCGTTCGCGTTGATGCAGAGATCCAGTTTGACTGGGTCTTTGGTGGGGTTCACCCACGCGCTGGTCTCGTAGCTAAAGTTCATCGAACTATCCCTTTCCTTTTTTCGTGACGTGTCGGACCCCGACGACTCGGATTAGGAGTCGGTCAGGCGAATGTGGAAGCCAGCGAGCGCGCCAGCCGTGTGCGCGTTGATCGCGGTCTTGGCGGCGTTCAAGAACGTGTTGAGCGACGTCTGGTCGGTCGGCGTGGCCGTGAGCAGCGTGTTCGTCGCGTCCGCGTTGTAGTGGACGGTCGTGCTCGCGATGTGCGTCGCGTGGGTGGCCTTGAGCAACGTCATCGCCGTGATCGACGTGGCCAGGTCGACGCAAGCGCCCTGCGCCGGAAGCGAGGTCGCGTCCGCTACCTTGTGAGCATCGGTGTCCGCGAAGTGCTGAATGTAGAAGCCGATGATGGCGTTGCCGAGCACCAGCGACGTCGGCAAATCCGACGCATTCGCGGCAGTGACCGCGAGCGCCGACACCGTGGGAGGGTCGGTGTTGAGGTTCGACAGCTGCGCGGCGCAAGCGTGGACGTTCGAGCCCACCGCCGCGACGCGGAGTCGATTGATCTCGACCGCGATTGCGGCCACCGCGCGGGTGATCGCGTTCTTCTGAATCTTCATTGCCATGAGCCGGTCTCCTGCAAAAACGTGGAACTAGAGCGGGGAAACGGGGCCTATCTCGCCGGCAAAGATGCCAGGTGACAGGCCCCGGACGGGCTCAGGTCTCGTCGATGTCCAACACCTGCGCGAAGGCGTTCGGCTTCGTCACCACGAGTTGGATCGTGGTGTAGAGCATCGCCTTGTACGAGCTGCCGGTCTTGCCGAGCAGTTCGATGCGGTAGGGGATGGTCGTCGCGGTCAGGGTGTCGGGCGCGTTCGCCTTGCCGACGAGCGTCCGCATTTCGGAGTACACGGCGTCTTTGGTCTGACCCGCGCGCGGCAAGAACTTCATCTTGACGTAGTTCGCGTTGATCATGATCAACTTGCCCGCCGGGCAGTCCTTGTCGCGGATGAGCGGGATCCCCTTGTAGAACAACGAGGTCGCGCCAGCCGAGAACGTGAGGGGCCCGCGGCCGTCGGTCGCCAAGCGCTGCACGTTCGTGAACAGCGTCTCGTACTTCCGGAAAACACCCGGCGAGCACAAGATGTGCGTCGGGGGCTCGCCGCAATTGACGAACACGTTCTGTTCGGCAGTCGCCATGAGCGCCAAGGTGAGCGCGCGGGGCGTGCCACCATTCGCGAGCACGGAGCCCACGAAGTCGGCGTAGGTGCTGCGGCTCAGGCCAGCGTAGGTGCCGGTCGCATCCGTCGCGCCGCCGAATAGGCCGACGAGATTGGGTTGCGAGGAACCGGTGCTGGTCCCGTTGCCGAGGTAGATGTCCTTGTTGATCTTCGAGATCAGCGCCGCGGCCTTGGCCATCGCGCGTTCGTCGAAGAGGTCCACGAGCTGCTCGGCAGTGATGCCGCCGCTCGATGCAGCGGCGTCGAGCGCGCGCTGGGTGATGTTGAAGCCGGTGCGATAGTCGGCCCAGCCGAGCTTCGCTGCGTCGTTGAGATCCGACTGCATTTCCGCCGCCTGAAGGTCGGAGCCTTCAGCGACAGTGTCCGGAACGGTCGAGTTTGCTGACTCGATGTCCCAAGCAGCGTTGGGGCCAGCGCCGGCCTGCGCCTCGATGAGGTTCGCAGCGACCGCTTGGCGGTTCCACAGAGTATAGAGCTTCGGCGAGAGCCGCTGCCCGAGGGCATTGGTCACCGCAGACAGTGATTCGAGAGCCATGGGTCATTTCCCCGGCCCGGGATGGTTGGGTTTCCGTTAGCTGACCGGGATGCCGAACACGCTCGCAAGCCCCTGACCCAATTCGGTCGTGGAAGGCTGCTTGCCGTTGTTCACGCTTCCGTTCACTTGCGAGCCATTACGTCCCGTCCCGCGTTCTCCCGAGCCGACTGCGCCTCGGGGCGGTGCGTAAAGCTTGCCCTCGTCAGACGAAACCCACGACTGGAGACCGGTGGCGATGTCGACGATGTCCCCGCTCTCGTCCTTGAACGTGAGCGCTTCGCTATCGTCGCCTTCCCAATTCACCCGCTTGTGCGCATCGATCAGCACCGCCACTGCATTGCTGGCGCGGAGCCCTTCGATGCCGTGCTTGCTGAGTGCAACCGTGAGCTTCTCTCGAAGCTTCGACGCTTTCACCTGGGCAGCAGCGGCCTTCTCGGCGGCTTCGCGATCTTGGCTTTGCTTGGTGAGCTGCTCGACCTGCTTACGCAGACCTTTGACGATCGGATCGTCTTCGGCGAGCTTACGCGGTTCGCCGCCAGCGGGGGGCTCGACGGGCTTGGTTTCAGCGAGCTTTTCGCCCACCGCCGCCAACACCGACTCGCTCACCTTGGAGGCAAGGGTCGCACCGAACTCTTCGAGGCTTTTCGCCTGCTTCTTCTCGAAGTCCTTGAGGCGCGCGCCCATCGCCTTGGAGACGATGTCGTTCACTGCCTTCGTTTGGTCTTCGGTCAAGCCTCCGGATGCTTGACTATCCCGTGAACCGTTCGGTGGTTCGGACCCATGGCCGTTAGAATTGCTGTCGTTATCCGACATCGTGAAACCCTCCTGTCAGGTGACAGTTTTCCGATGGCACGCAGCGAACTTGGCGAACAGCGCCCTGTTTCACAACGCGGGGCAGCTGACAGGGCCGGAAACGCCGCTCAGAACACGAGGCGCGGCGCGCGAGACCGGGGGCGGTTGGGGAAGTAGCCGCGCCGATCTGAAAGCCGCCCAGCGAGCACGGTCGGGCTATGGCTCGCCAACGCCTCGCCCATGAACGCCTGCGCGTGGCGCCGCCCTTCCCCGATGTCGAGCGTCGCCCCCTTCATGTAGTCGGCCACGTCTGCCTTGAGCGCGGCGTAATCGAGCTCGACTCCGGGAAGGTTCTTGGCTGCGGCCTCGGGAACGTAAAGCGCGACCGGCTCGCACCGACAACGCACGTGCAGCGGCGGGCGGCCTGCGTCCGGGTACTCGGTCCCGACCGGTACGAGTGTCCCGTCGAGCTCCAGGCATCGCGGACAGGTCCGTCGGTCGAGGATGGCGGACCAAACGTCGAAAAGCCCGTTGCTCCAATTCGCGCCGGTGGCGTTTGCCGCGTCCTGTGCCGCGAGCTCATCGGCGATTTCCTTCCACGTGAGCGCGTGCTGGTCAGCGTAGGCGTCGACCGCTTGCGTCACGGCCTGCGATTCGACCAGCGACTCGAGCCCGCCCGAACCTGCCGCCTGGAACGAGCGAATCAGGCCATCGACCCCGCCGCCCGAGCGCTTCCACTGCACGTAGCTCCCGAGCATTTGGGACGACCAGCGGTGAGCGACGGCGAGCCCGGCTTGGTTCGCGATGGCGCCTTCCTGCTCCACCGTTGCCACGGCAAAGCGCCTCACCGTTGGGGCTACCGCCCGAAGGCCTTGGCTATGCGCCTGCGTCGCGAATGAAGCGAGGTCGCTTGTGACTTGCGATGTCGCGAGCGCTCTGGCGTGGTTGCGCGCCATCCCCACCGCGCTTTGCGCCCCGGACGCGAGCGACTCGGACACCGCGCGCACACCCCCAAACACCGCTCGTTTGATGGTGCCCTCCGCGACGTGTTCACCTGCGACCCGCGCCACGAGGTGACGTGTCGCGTCGTCGACCGGCTCCCAGAGCAGCTTGCGAGCGATCTCCTCGGAGGCGATCACGCGCGCTGTCACGACTTTGTGCCGGGTTGCGAGGTCGGCGCGATCGGCGTCGGTGAGGCGAGGGGTGCGGGGCATCAGATCCGGAATGACTCGGTCGTTTGCCTATCGAGCCAGAGCGATGCCTCACGCACCCAGCGCGCGTCTTCCAGCGCAGAGTGAGCCGTCCCGGTCTGCGGTGGCATGTGTTCGCGCTTCAGTCCGCGCACGCCCATGCGTTGCTTCAGATCGTTGCAGTACATCGGGAAGCCGTCAGGCAAATCGATCATGCGCCCATAGAGCTGGCAGAGCGCCACCCAGTCGTAGTCCGCGAAGTAGGCCCAGAACTCGGGTTTATCGCCGCCGGCTAGGACGAGATCTCGGATGTCGGCCGCTATCTTTTCGCGTGTGAACCACAATTCCGACCCGGGAAGGAGCGGCAGGACGTTCGCGCGCACCCATGGGTTACATGCAACCGGATCGAACTCATTCGAGACAGCGTAGTACTCGCGCCCGTCTTCGCTCACGAGCGCGATGCTGATGAGCTCGATCGTGCGGCCGTCTTCGTTGAACTCGGTATCGAGAAACCAGCGCATTAGGGCTCGGTCCCCGCCGGGTAATCTTCGAGATCAGCGATGGAATGGCGGCGATACTTCGCCGGCACGCACTCGTGCGCGCGCTTCACCAGCTCCGCCACATCGTCGCCAGCCCACACCATGAGCTCGAGCGTCATCTCACCGCGCACGAATCCGATGCTGCAGATCGAGGATGGGAACGCGGCAAACACGGCCCGAGCCGTCTCAGCGACGCCTTCGCCGTCCGATACCTTGGCGGCAGAGCAGGGAACCCGCTCGATGATCCGCGCCACTTTGATGAAAGTACCCATGGTTTTCCCTCTTCCTTTTTTCTCGGTCAGCGCCCGACCACGCGAAGCTTCGGCGCGGGCTTCTCTTGGAGCTTTTCGATCTCAGCGTTCAACCACTTCCCGAATTGGGTCATGGTCATTCGCAAAAACTTGTCTTTGACGTCTTCGAGCAGGAGGCGCTTCTCCTCGTTGCGACGCTGGACGAAGTGATCAGCCTTGGACACCGGAGGCTCAGGCGGCTGTTCGCCTTTTTGCTTCGCAATCGAACGCTGGTGCTGCGGGCGATAGAGCGCGCGGCAAGCGGGGCACGTGGCGAAAGCGCGATCCTCTGGTGATTCCTTGTCGCGCGCGCGGCCGCATTTGCACCGGCCCTCTTTCGCGTAG
>Ga0105245_10000925_pt1 | contig 26651 bp, 27 predicted proteins | sample KBSM54metaG_FD_81523 | JGI IMG/M metagenome (GOLD analysis project Ga0105245, IMG submission 81523) | Miscanthus rhizosphere microbial communities from Kellogg Biological Station, Michigan, USA - KBS M5-4 metaG | ecosystem: Host-associated > Plants > Roots > Rhizosphere > Soil | place...
CTGGTCGACCACGCCATGCGCAACACGCACATCACGCCGGGCTTCTGGCGCGGCGTGAACAACAACCACAACGCCATCTATCTTGAATGCTTCATGGACGAACTCGCCCATGCAGCCGGTCAGGATCCGCTGGCGTTCCGCCGCAAGCTGATGGCGAACAATCCAAAGCATCTCGGCGTGCTCAATGCGGTTGCCGAGAAGATCGGTTGGGACACCAAGCCGCCTGCGGGCGTATTCCGCGGCATCTGCCAGCACATGGGCTACGGCAGCTACGTCGCCGCCGCGGCCGAGGTCTCGGTCAGCCCGAAGGGCGAACTGAAGATCCATCGCATCGTCGCGGCGACCAACCCCGGCCATGCGGTCAATCCGCAGCAGATCCAGGCGCAGATCGAGGGCTCCTTCGTGTACGGACTGTCGGCGGCGCTCCTGCAGGAGTGCACCGTCAAGGACGGCAAGATCGAGCAGGAGAACTTCGACAGCTATGACTGCATTCGGATGGCCGATATGCCGAAGGTCGAGACCATCGTCATGCCGTCCGGCGACTTCTGGGGCGGCGTCGGCGAGCCGACGATCTTCGTGGCCGCGCCAGCAGTGCTCAATGCGATCTTCGCAGCGACCGGCAAGCGCGTCCGCTCGTTGCCTGTCAAGAACCAGGACCTGCGGCGGGCTTAAGCGCAGGGCTCGTGTGGTGTTCGGAACGGCGGGCCTCCGCCGCTCCGAACCCACTCGATAACAACCGCACGCGCCGCGGTGTAATCTGCCGGAATGAACAGGCGCAGCAACCGACGTGACATCCTTGTAGGCGTTGCCGCGACGGCGACGGCGTTGGCTGCGCCCGCGCTGGCGCAACCGTCCGCTGCGCGCGTCGTGGTGATCGGCGGCGGCTTTGCCGGCGCCGACTGTGCACGCACGCTCAAGAAGACGAGCCCGCGAACGGCCGTGACGCTGGTTGAGGCCAACGCCACGTTCTCCGCCTGCCCGCTCGCCAATGCCGTGCTGGCCGGCCTGCGGCCGCTGCGCGCGCAGCAATTCGACTACAAGCGCGTCGCCGCCGATGGCGTCACCGTCAAGATCGCGCGCGCGACCGCGGTCGATCCGAACGCCAGGACGGTCACGTTCGCCGACGGATCGCGGCTTGCCTACGACCGGCTGGTGATCGCGCCCGGCATCGACATGAAGTTCGAGGCGCTGCCGGGCTCGAGCGCCAAAGTCGCGGAAGACGCCATGCCGCACGCCTGGACGAGCGGCGACCAGGTGATCACGCTGCGCAATCAGCTCGACGCGATGCGCGACGGCGGCACGGTGATCATTTCAGCACCCGTCAATCCGGCGCGCTGTCCGCCCGGTCCCTATGAGCGCGCCAGCATGATTGCCTGGTACCTCAAGGCCAAGAAGCCCAAGTCCAAGGTGATCGTGCTCGACGCCAAGGACACGTTCACGATGCAACGCCAGTTCCAGAATGCCTGGACGGAGCTCTATCCCGGCATGGTCGAATGGGTGCCGGTCGGACAGGGCGGCAACGTCACCAGCATCGAACCGGCGACGAAGACCTTCGTCACCGACTTCGACAAGTTCACCGCTGATGTCGCCAATGCCATTCCGCCGCAAAAAGCCGGCGCCATTGCGCAGGCAGCCGGCGTCGCCGACCGCACCGGCTGGTGTCCGGTCGATCCGATGACGTTCGAGTCGCTGCAGCAGCGCAACATCCATGTGATCGGCGATGCCGCCATCGCCGGCGCCATGCCGCGTTCGGCTTTCGCCGCGCACGAAGAAGGCAAAATATGCGCGCAAGCGCTCGCGCAGCTTTTGGCCGGCAAGCCCGTGGCGAACCCGAAGCTCACCAGCACGTGCTACAGCCTGATCGCACCCGACTACGCCATTTCGATTTCCGGCGTGTACCGGCCGGTCAACGGGCAATACCTGGAGGTCGAGGGCACCGGCGTAACCAGCCCCATCGATGCGCCGCGCTCGCTGCGGGCGCAGGAAGCGAACTTCGCCGACGCCTGGTTCAAGACCATCACGCGCGAGTCGTTTGGATGAAGTGCGCCGCGCCCCTGATCACATTGCTGTTAGCGATCGGGACCGGAGCAGGCGCACAAACGGCGCCCGGCCAATACCGGATCGTCGGCGACGCGATCCCGGCGTCGCTCACCGGGAAACCCGGTGATCCGATGCGCGGACGCGCCATTGTCGGTAACCGGCAGGTCGGCCTCTGCCTGCTGTGCCACAGCGGCCCGTTTCCGGAGGAACGTTTTCAGGGTAATCTTGCGCCGGATCTGGCAGGCGCCGGCAGCCGGTCGAACGCCGGGCAGTTGCGGTTGCGCATCGTCGATGCGAGCCGCCTCAACCCGGACACGATCATGCCGCCGTATTATAAGATCGACAGTGCGCCGCGAGTCGCGTCCGCGTTTCGCGGCAAGCCGGTGTTGAGCGCGGAGCAGATCGAGGATGTGATCGCGTATCTGCTGACGTTGAAGAATTAGAGCATGCGCCCGAATAAGGTTGACCAGGATCGGATGCACGCCACGCGACGCGAGCTGCTCGCGGGCGCCGGTGCCCTGTGCGGCGCCACGTGCCTGGCGCTGCGTCCGAGCCAGGCGACGCCCGATACCCTGCGCGCTGCGATCAAAAAGGTCGTCGGCAATGCCGAGGTCGGCAAGGGCAAGATCAGCATGGACATCCCGGCGCTGGTCGAGAACGGCAACGTCGTTCCGCTCTCGATCGCGGTCGACAGCCCGATGACGCCTGCGAACTACGTCAAGGCGATCCACATCTTCAACGAGAAGAACCCGCAACCCAACGTCATCGACATCAAACTCGGCCCACGCGCCGGCAAGGCCGTGGTCACGACCCGCATCCGGCTCTCGACGGCGCAGAAGGTGGTGGCGATTGCCGAGATGAGTGACGGCTCCTTCTGGTCGGAGTCGGTCGACGTGATCGTCACGCTTGCCGCCTGCCTCGAAGGCACGCTCGGGGAGACGCAATAATGGCGCGCCCCCTCATCAATGTGCCGCGCAAGGCCAAACGCGGCGAGGTGATCGAGATCAAGACGCTGATCTCGCACATCATGGAGACGGGCTTCCGCACCAATCAGATGGGCGCACTCGTTCCGCGTGACATCATCACGCTGTTCACCTGCGAGTACGACGGCGAGGAAATCTTCCGCGCTGAGCTGCACCAGGCCGTCTCGGCCAACCCGTTCATCACGTTCTTCACGACGGCGACGAACAGCGGCACGATGACCTTCAAGTGGACCGGCGACAACAATTTCGCGGTCACCGAGACCGCCAGCATCACGGTCGAATGACGGCACGCGATCAGCATAAGTGGTCACCGGTCTTGCGTCCGATCGTGCGCCAAATGATGTCGAAGCTTTACCTCACCGCTGGAGCGTTGTTGATCGCCAGCGCGGCGATCATCGCCACTGCCGCCGAGATCCCGCTCGACCAACGCACCTCCGCCTATCCCGGCATGAGCCGCGAAACCCGCGCCATGCAGGACGACGACACTGCCAATCCCGCGACCTTGTGGGTGCTCGACGGCGAGACATTGTGGGGAACGAAGGCCGGCGCCGTAAACAAGGCCTGCGCCGACTGCCACGCCGAGGGCAGCATGAAAGGCGTGGCGGCGCGATACCCGGCGCTGCGTGGCGGCAAGGTGTTCGACCTCGAGCAGCGCATCAACCTGTGCCACACCGGGCAACAGAAAGCGGCGGCGCCGTTTCCCTTCGAAAGCCGCGAACTGCTGGCGCTGACGGCGTTCATCGGCCGGCAGTCGCGCGGAGAGCCGATCGCAATCGACGAGACCAAGCTCGAGCCGGCCATTGAAATGGGGCGTAAGATCTTTTTCGAACGGCAGGGCCAGCTCAGCCTCGCCTGCGCGCAATGTCACAACGACAATTGGGATCGCCAGCTTGCCGGCAGCCCCGTCGGGCAGGCACACCCGACCGGCTATCCAATTTATCGCCTGGAGTGGCAGAGCCTCGGCTCGCTGCAGCGCCGCTTACGCAACTGCATGGTCGGGATGCGGGCCGAGCCTTACGCCCTCGGGTCGCCCGAGTTCGTCGCGCTGGAAGCGTTCCTGATGTATCGCGCGCGCAAGATGAAGATCGAGACGCCGGCGGTGCGCCCCTAGTTTCTTGTGTCGCGTCGCGAACTACGCTCGAGAGGGATCAGGTCCCGGTGAACTGCGGCTTGCGCTTTTCCATGAAAGCCTTGCGGCCTTCCTTGTAGTCGTTGCTGGCGTAGCACTGCGCCACCAGCTTGTCGGCGAGCGCGATGTCCCGGTGCGAGTCTTCGCGCACCGCCTGCGCCACCGTCACCTTCACCGCATGGATCGTCAGCGGAGCATTGCCCGAGATCGTCTCGGCATAGGTCTTCACGTAGGTTTCGAGGTCGGCCGACGGCACCACGCGGTTGACGAGACTCATGGCGAGCGCTTCCTGAGTGTCGAACTGGCGCGCCGTAAAGAAGATCTCCTTTGCAAACGACGGGCCGACCAGATCGACCAGCCGTTTCACGCCGACATAGCCGTAGCCGAGCCCGAGCTTCGCCGCCGGGACGCCGAATTTCGAGTTGTCCGAGCAGATGCGCAGGTCGGTGCAGAGCGCGAGCCCGAGCCCGCCGCCGATGCAATAGCCGCGGATCATCGAGATTGTCGGCTTCGGGAAATCGTTGATGCCGGTGAAAGCCTTGTCGCTCACCGAGTTGTACTTCTCGATCAGCTCCTGGCTCGAGCGCAACTTTTCGAACTCGGAAATGTCGGCCCCCGACACGAAAGCCTTGCCGCCAGCGCCGGTCAGCACGACCACGCGTACGCTTGGATCCTTCTCGAAGTCGTCGAGCACGCGGCGCGTGCCGTCCCACATCTCGAGCGACATGGCGTTGTGGCGCTCGGGATTGTTGAAGATCAGGTAGCCGACGCCGGATTCCTTGCGCGACAGGATCTTGCTGGTCTGGGTCACTGCTTCGTTCATGGTGTTGTTCCTCGAATTCCTGCGGCGTGGCTAAATGGCTTGCGCCTTGCGGAGTGCGTCAATGTCCTTCTTGCTGAAGCCGAACTCCTTCAGCACCGGAATGGTGTGCTCGCCGATCTCGGGCGGACGCACAGCAAGCTTGCTCCTCGTGCGCGACATCGTGAAGGGCTGGCCGAGCATGGTAAGCGTGCGGTCCTTGCCCTTCACCGACTGCGCAATCTTCAGGTGCTTCACCTGTGCATCGGCGAACACCTGATCGATCGCATAGATCGGACCGGTGGGCACGCCGGCCTCGTTGAGAACGTCGACCCATTCGTTGCTGGTGCGCGTCATCGTGATGGCGTCGAGCTCGCGCTGCAGCTGCGCGTTGTGCTTGAGCCGTTCCTTGCCGTTGACGTATTCGGGCCGCTTGACGAGCTCCGACACGCCGAAGGCGTCGCACAGCCGCGCCCACATGCGCTCGCCGGTGGTCGCGATGTTGATATAGCCGTCGGCAGTCTTGTAGACGCCGGTCGGCGCACTGGTCGGATGATTGTTGCCGGCCTGGCCCGGCACTTCATTCGCCATCAGCCAGCGCGCGCCCTGGAAGTCGAGCATGAAGATCTGCGCCTGCAGCAGCGACGTCTCGATATGCTGACCTTTGCCGGATTTTTCGCGCTCGAGCAGCGCGGTGAGAATGCCGAGTGCCGCGAACAACCCGGCGCAGAGATCGGCGACCGCGATGCCGGCGCGCACGGGACCCTGCCCCGGTATGCCGGTGATCGACATCAGCCCGCCCATGCCTTGCGCGATCTGGTCGAAGCCCGGCCGCTTGGCATAGGGACCGGTCTGGCCGAAGCCGGAGATCGACGCGTAGACGATCTTCTTGTTGATCTTGGCGAGATCCTTGTAGTCGATGCCGAGCCGCCGTTTCACGTCCGGCCGGTAGTTCTCGACGACAACATCCGCTTTCTTGACCAGCCGCTTGAAGGCGGCGACGCCTGCCTTGCTCTTCAGGTTGAGCGTGATGCTGCGCTTGTTGCGATGCAGGTTTTGAAAATCCGGGCCATGGCGCGGGCCGCCCATGTCACCCTTCTCGACATGCTCCGGCGTCTCGATCTTGATGACGTTGGCGCCCCAGTCCGCGAGCTGGCGAACGCAGGTCGGGCCGGAGCGAACGCGCGTGAGATCGAGAACGGTGAAGCGCTGGAGAGCTTGCGACGCACGCGGCGCGGGCATGACGGATGGTCCTGGGACGTTCGAGCGGCCCTCAAACGGTGAAGGCGGCCGAACTTCCCTGATATCGCCGGGCTTGTCTACCGGACGGTGCGCGCGGCTAACCCGCAGGCGCCGCAGCACTTATTTCCGCTCGGCGCCAGGGTCGATCCAGCCGATGTTGCCGTCGGACCGCCGGTAGACCACGTTGACCCGGCCGCTGGCGCCATGTCGGAACGTCACCACCGGTGCGCCGGTGAGATCGAGTTCCTGCACGGCCTCGCTCACCGACAGCGTCTCCAGCGCCGACGTCACTTCCGCGATCACCGCCGGATTGAAGCTCAGCGCATCAGCGTCGGTCTCATATTCCGGCGTCGCGATCACGTAGTCGATAAGCGCGACGTCGGAAGCGGATCCGTTGTGCCGACCGGGCTTCTTGAGCCGGTGCTTGTAGCGGCGCAGGCGCTTCTCGACCTGCAACGCCACCTGATCGGCGCTGGCATAGGCGTCTGCCGCCATTCCGTGCGCGTGCAACACGGTACCGGTATCGAGATGGATCGCGCACTCGGTCTTGAAGCCGTAGCCCTCCTTGCACACGGTCGCGTGGCCGGAGAAGCCGCCGTCGAAATATTTGCCGACCGTTTCGTGGATGCGCGCGTCGATGCGGGAGCGCAGCGCCTCACCGACGTCGATGTTCTTGCCTGACACACGAAATGTCATTGCGACCTCCGTACGTCTCGTCGGCCGGAGAAGGCCCTTCATGCCACGTAGGAACGCAGCGCAGGCGAGTCAACGGGCCGAAAGTCGCGGGTTCCGCTAGTCCGAGGCCAGCGCCTGCTTCTCGCGCCGGCGCTGAACCGAAGACGGAATGCGCATGGCCTCGCGATATTTCGCGACCGTGCGGCGGGCGATGTCGATGCCCGCTTCCTTCAACTTGTCCACAATCGTATCGTCGGACAGCACGTCCCTGGCCTGCTCGGAATCGATCAGCTGCTTGATGCGATGGCGTACCGCCTCCGCGGAATGCGCATCGCCGCCATCCGACGCCGAGATCGCCGAGGTGAAGAAATACTTCAGCTCGAAGATGCCGCGGCTGGTCGCCATGTATTTGTTGGCCGTCACGCGCGACACCGTCGATTCATGCATGCTGATGGCGTCGGCGATGGTCTTGAGATTGAGCGGCCGCAGATACTGCACGCCGTGCGCCAGAAACGCATCTTGCTGGCGCACGATCTCGCTCGCGACCTTCAGGATCGTCTTGGCGCGCTGGTCGAGCGCGCGCGTGAGCCAGTTCGCCGTCTGCAGACAATTGGCGAGGAACGCCTTGTCGCCGTCCGTCTTGGCGGTCTTCGAGACTTCGGCGTAGTAGGTCTGGCTGATCAGTACTTTCGGCAAGGTGTCGGCGTTGAGCTCGACGATCCACGTGCCGTCGGCCGCCTGGCGCACGAACACGTCGGGAATGACGGGCTGAATCGGCGCCGCGCCGAACGCGAGGCCGGGCTTCGGATCGAGCCGGCGAATCTCCGCAACCATCTCGCCGAGATCGTCCTCGTCCACGCCGCACAGTTTGCGCAAGGCCGCAAACTCGCGGCGCGCCAGCAGTTCGAGATTGTTGACGAGCGCCTGCATCGCCGGATCGAAGCGATCGCGATCCTTGAGCTGGACCGCCAGGCATTCCTGCAGATTGCGCGCGCACACGCCGGTCGGCGAGAAAGTCTGTAGCACCGCCAACACTTTCTCGACCTCGGCAAGCGTCGCGCCGAGCTTTTCGGCCACCTCGGCGAGGCTGCCTGTGACATAGCCAGCATCGTCGATGAGGTCGATCAGATAGCCGCCGATCATCCGCTGCTGCGGATCGGCGACGGCAAGCGCGAGCTGTTCGGAAAGATGATCGGCGAGCGTGGCGTGCGACTCGACGAACGCCTCGAGATTGTAGTCGGAGTCCTCACGTCCCGCCTTGACGCCGGCCCATTCAGAATACCCCGGGGTCTCAGGCGCCGCCGGGCGTTCGGATGGTGTCGCATCGCCGTCGGAGAACACATTGTCGGCGCCGCTGTCGCGATCGATGACCTCGTCCAGGCGGCCGAAGCCCTCGTCCGTGTCGGGCGCGACGGGCTCACCGGCCTCGCCTTCCCAATTCTCGGAGTTACCTTCGCCGGTTTCCGGCGCTGCCTCAGCCTCGGCCGTCGGGCGGTCATCGCTGCCGTCATCCGCGCGTTCCAGCAGCGGATTGCGCTCGAGTTCCGCCTCGACATAAGCCACGAGATCCAGACTGGAGAGCTGCAGCAGCTTGATGGCCTGCATCAGCTGCGGCGTCATCACCAGCGCCTGGCTCTGGCGGAGCTGGAGTCGTGGAGTTAGCGCCATCGGTTCCCGGCTAGTTGGTCCGATTCTTGCTTATCCCGTTACATTAGCGCTGTACAGCAAATATCCCCGCTATGCCCCGATCGGGCAGCGACTTGCAGAATCACGGTTATCGGCAGGTTGGAGCAGGCGCGCGCACGGCTGTGCGCGTGATTAAGGCCGGGAGGCGGCCTACATCCTGAACTCTTCGCCCAGGTAGACGCGGCGGACTTCCGGGTCGTTGACGATGTCTTCGGCCCGGCCCTCCATCAGCACCTCGCCCGAATAGATGATGTAGGCGCGGTCGGTCAGGCCCAGCGTCTCGCGCACATTGTGGTCGGTGATGAGCACCCCGATGCCGCGCTGGGTGAGATGGCGAACAAGCTGCTGGATGTCGCCGACCGCGATCGGATCGATGCCGGCGAATGGTTCGTCGAGCAGCATGAAATGCGGGCGCGTCGCGAGTGCACGCGCGATTTCGACGCGGCGGCGCTCGCCGCCCGACAGCGCGATCGACGGCGTCTTGCGCAGGCGCGCGATGTTGAACTCCTCGAGCAACTGATCGAGATCGCGCTCGCGCCGCTTGCGGTCGGGTTCCACCACCTCAAGCACCGAACGAATGTTCTCTTCGACATTGAGGCCACGGAAGATCGAGGCTTCCTGGGGCAGGTAGCCCACGCCGAGGCGCGCGCGCTGATACATCGGCAGCTTCGTCACGTCGTAGCCGTCGAGTTCGACACTGCCGCGGTCGGCCGCGATCAGTCCGGTGATCATATAGAATACTGTGGTCTTGCCGGCGCCGTTAGGGCCGAGCAGACCGACGGCTTCACCGCTGCGCACATAAAGGCTCACGCCCTTCACGACCTTGCGTCCGCCGAAGCTTTTCTCGACGCCGTGCACCGCGAGGAATTCCTTGCCGTCGAGACGATCGAGCATCTCGCGTGTCGGCGCAGCAGTGCGCGGCCGCACTGGCGTGCGCGCCACCTGCGGGCTGGCTTTTTGCGGAGCGGCTTTCTGCGGCGCGCGGCGAGGCGCCGGTGCCACAGGTTTGGCGGGCGACTTGCGCGCCCCGGGCAGACGCATCGGCTCGGACGCCACGCGTCCGACCGGGCCGCCGAGATCGTCCATGTCGATGCGCCAGCGTTCGTCCGACAGCAGCGGCTTTCGCTTGATCAGACCCGCGCGGCGCAGCCAGCTGGAAAGATTGATCACGCCGTCTCCACGCTCAGTAGAGTCCCGACGGACGCGGCGCGGCGCGTGACGGTGAACCGTTGTCCTGCGCACTCTCGCGCGCTGAGGGCGCGGTTCGCTGCGAAGCCTCGCCGTTTTCGGGCTTTGGCGCGGGACTGCTCGCCCCCGGCGCGCCGGGCGTGCTCGACGGCATGAACAGGGCCTTGACCCGGCCGTCGCCGCTCTTGCCGCTTTCGACGTGCGATACGCCGGTGGTCAGGTTCACCGTGATCCGACTGCCCTGAATGACGCTCTGTCCCTGCCGCACCACCACGTTGCCGGTGAGCGCCACGGTGTTGGAAGCCATGTCGAACACGCCGAGATCGCCGGTCGCGGTCTGGTCCTTCTGCGTCACGATCACGTCGCCGCGCGCTTCCAGGCGCTTGATGCGCTGGTTGCCGCCCGGACCCGGCTGCGCCGCGGTCATCGCATTGCCCGTGTTTTGCTGATCGTAGAACACGGCGAGCGACTTGCACCGCAACACGGTGTCGCCCTGCACCACCTGCACATTGCCGGAGAAAGTCGCAATCTTGTTCTTGTCGCGCACTTCGAGCGCGGCTGCATCGATCTTGATCGGCTTGTCGTGATTTTGCGAGAAGCCCTGCAAGGCGTTGGGCGGCGCATTGGAGCTCTGCGCCTTCGCGCTCAACGGCGCGAGCGCCATCGCCGCGATCACGACCAGCACGGTCGAGGCTCGACGCACGCCGCTCATGGCTTGGCCTGCTGCGGCGGGTTGTCGGGGATCAGCAGCATCGAGACGCCGCCTTCGAAGCGGATGACCTCGCCTTTGTCGTCGACTTCGAGCCGATTGGCGTTGAGCGTGCCGCCGTTGAGGAGCTTCACCTCGACCGGATTTTGCGAACGCACCGTTCCGGCTCTCACGTCGACTACTGCCTGAGTCAGGCGCGCCTCGTAACCGGTGGTGGTCGTCAGCTTGATCGCCGTGAGCAAAGTGAGTTGCTCGGTCTTGCGATCGAATACGCCATTCGAGGCCACGAGCTCGAGATGCGCCTTGTCCTCCATCTCGAGCTTGGCGTTGATGTCCTGCAGCGTGAGAAGATCGGGCTTTGTCAGATCCTGCGACGCGGCACGCGCACTCAGATCATAGGCGCGCGCATCGTTTGTGAAGCCGGCGAGCCGCGGCGACGCCATCGTGATGGTCGTGCCGGAGATGACGATCTTGCTCGGGTCGAGAGGCAGCCGCGCCATCAGCACGCGAAACGGATTGAAGTAGCTCACCGCGACGCTGCCGCCGATCAGCAACAGGATGGTGATCGGCAACACGATGCGCAGCAGACGGACACGCCGGCTATGGCGCGACGCCGTGCGGAACTTGCGCGCGATCTGCACGGGATCGGCGCGCACGCTCGCGGCCGAGCCATCGATGGTTGAAACAGACGCCAGAGCCCCACCCTCGGGTTTTCCGTCGCCCCGCGAACTTGCCGCCGGCGCCACGGTCCAGAATCACAACAGCTGAACTGCTGCCCAAATAGCACGATCTCGGGCCCGAAGATCGGCCGGGAATGTGGCTCCGCCGCGGCGAGGTTAACGCGCCGGAGCAGCAAAATGCCCGTGAAAGCAGGTATTTGCGTCGCGCCCGGGAAGCCTAGCTATGGGCGAAAATGTCCTCGGCCGCCCAACCGGCCAGATCGAGCCGGGCGCGGTCCGGCAGGAACCGGAAACAGGCCCCCGCGATCTCGGTGCGGCCTTCACGCGCCAGCAGCACATCGAGCTTCTCGCGCAGGGCATGCAGGTGGAGCACGTCGGAGGCGGCATACGATACCTGCGAGTCCGTCAGGTCCGGCGAGCCCCAATCAGACGACTGTTGCTGCTTGGAGAGCTCGACACCGAGCATGTCCTTCACCAGGTCCTTGAGGCCGTGCTTGTCGGTATAGGTGCGCGTGAGCCGCGACGCGATCTTGGTGCAGTACACCGGCGTGGGCATCACGCCGAGGCCATGGAACAGCGCGGCGATATCGAAGCGGGCGAAGTGGAAGATCTTCAGGATCGATGGATCGGCGAGGAGCTTCTTGAGATTAGGCGCATTCGGCGTGCCAGGCGGGATCTGCACCACGTCGGCCGAGCCGTCGCCGGGCGAGAGCTGCACCACGCACAAGCGGTCGCGCTTGTGGTCGAGCCCCATGGTTTCCGTATCAATGGCGACCGCGCCCTTGTAGCGAGAGAGATCGGGAAGATCGCCGCGATGGAGACGGATGGTCATTCAATATCCCCCGCCAGCCGAAGGCGCCGGCGGCTCAAAATGGTGCCCAGGAGAGGACTCGAACCTCCACGGTGTTACCCGCTAGTACCTGAAACTAGTGCGTCTACCAATTCCGCCACCTGGGCACAGGCGGGGACACATAAGGTCCCGGCTTTTGGCTTGTCAACGAGGGCGGCTATCCCCAGCGCGGGCGGGGTACCTGCCCTATACACTGGGCCACTGATTTAGTACTCCGGCCCGGCACCCCGCGCCGGCGGGCTCAAATCGGTGCCCCCAATGTCAGCAGTCGACCAAGCCAACCTCGACACCATCGTCACCGTCTTCGGCGGCTCGGGCTTCATCGGCCGCCATGTGGTCCGGGCGCTCGCCAAGCGTGGCTATCGCATCCGGGTCGCGGTGCGCCGGCCCGAGCTTGCCGGCCACCTGCAGCCGCTCGGCCGCGTCGGGCAAATCCACGCCGTGCAGGCCAACCTGCGTTACCCCGCCTCGCTCGCCTCCGCGACGCGCGACTCCAAGATCGTCCTCAACCTGGTCGGCATCCTGTTCGAGCGCGGCAAGCAGAAATTCGAAGCGGTGCAGGCTGCGGGGGCCGAGGCAGTGGCACAGGCTGCGGCCGCGCATGGTGCGCGCCTCGTGCACATGTCGGCCATCGGCGCCGAGGCGCATTCGACCTCGCTCTACGGCCGCTCCAAAGCGGAGGGTGAGAAGCGCGTGCGTGCTGCAGTGCCCGACGCAACGATCATCCGTCCGTCGATCGTGTTCGGGCCCGAGGACGATTTCTTCAACCGCTTTGGCTCGCTCGCGCGCTTTGCGCCGGCGTTGCCCCTGATCGGCGGCGGCGGAACGCGGTTCCAGCCGGTGTATGTCGGCGACGTGGCCGAGGCGATCACGCGGGTCGTCGACGGCGCGACCAAACCCGGCACGACCTACGAGCTCGGAGGGCCGGACGTCGTCACCTTCAAGGAGCTGCTCGAGTTCGTGCTCAAGACCACCGAGCGCGACCGTCTGCTGTTGCCGCTGCCGTTCTGGGCGGCGACGTTGCACGCAGCGTTCCTGCAATTCCTGCCGAAGCCGCCGCTCACCCCGGATCAGGTCCAGCTGCTCAAATCCGACAACGTGGTGTCGGACGAGGCGACCCACGAAAAGCGCACGCTCGAAGGCCTCGGCATTGCGTCGCACAGCATGGCCTCGATCGTGCCGACCTACTTGTGGCGCTTCCGGAAAACGGGACAATTCCAGGGTCGCGTCGCGTAACAAGACCCCGGGGGGTCGCCATGGCTCCGATCACCAACATCGAAGACCTGCGCGTGATCGCGCGCAAGCGCGTGCCGAAGGCGCTGTTCGACTACGTCGACGGCGGCTCCTACGACGAGCTCACGCTTGCCAACAACCGCAACGACCTCAACGCCATCCGCCTGCGCCAGCGCGTGCTGGTCGACACCTCGAAGCGCGATCTCTCGACCACGATGATGGGCGAAAAGGTGAAGATGCCGGTGGCGATTGCGCCGACCGGTCTCACCGGCCTCTTGCACGGCGACGGCGAGATCCTCGCCGCGCGCGCCGCTGACGCGATGGGCATCAAGTTCTGTCTCTCGACGATGTCGATCTGCTCGATCGAGGACGTGGCCGGCGCGATCAAGACGCCGCTCTGGTACCAGCTCTACGTGTTCAAGGATCGCGGCTTCGCGCGCGCCATGATTGACCGCGCCACCGCCGTCGGCGTCACGACGATGTTTCTCACCGTCGACCTGCCCTACCGCGGCCAGCGTCACGCCGACATCAAGAACGGCCTCACCGTTCCACCCAAGCTCACCATGCGCAACGCCTGGGACGTGCTGACCAAGCCGCGCTGGATGTCGAGCGTGCTGATGAGCAAGCGCAAGACCTTCGGTAATCTCGAGAGCTTCCTCGGCAAGAAGGTCGGCACCCTCAAGCAGGGCTCGTGGGCCACGGCAAACTCCGATCAGAGCCTGAACTGGCGCGACCTCGATTGGATTCGTGAACGCTGGAAGGGCAAGCTGGTGCTCAAGGGCATTCTCGACGTCGAGGACGCCAAGCGCGCGGCTTCGGAAGGCGTCGATGGCATTGTCGTGTCGAACCACGGCGGGCGGCAGCTCGACGGCGCGTCGGGCACGATTTCGGTGCTGCCCCATATTGCAGACGCGGTCGGCGATCAGCTCGAAGTGCTGCTCGACGGCGGCATCCGCTCGGGTCACGACGTGTTCAAGGCGGTCGCGAACGGCGCCAAGGGCTGCCTGATCGGCCGCGCCTATCTCTACGGTCTCGCCGCCATGGGCGAGAAAGGCGTGTCGGCCGCGCTCGAAGTGATCCGCGAGAGCTTCGACAATGCGATGATCCTCACGGGCGTCAGCAAGGTCAGCGAGATCACACGCGACAATCTCTACAAGGCGCCGCTGAAGAACTAGCGGCTGACGCGGCTATGCAAAAGAGGCGGGCCACGCGCCCGCCTCTTCGCTTTTCGAGATATCACCGTCGCAATGCGACGTACTGCAGCTCGCCCAGTGCCGCCACAATCACGGCCTGCCCGATGACGAAGGCGTACCCGAGCAGGTTGGGCGCGACCAGGCCGGTGAACAGCAGGCCGATGCTGGCTACCGCCCAGAGCAGGTTGATCACGACGATCGTGAGGACAGCCGGACGGGCGATGTAGTCGCGCAAGGCCACGAACAAGACGAATGCGACATAGGGCATGAGCAGCATGCCCGCCGCCCGCAACAGGATCGCTGGCAGCGCCAGAAGATCACCGAGTGCATGCGCGCCGGCAATCATCATGAGGCCAGTGCCTCCGCTGAGCACTGCATCCGCCAGCAGCGCGCGGCGGAGGAAGGTGGTGGGCGGAGTAAGGGTGTGGCTGATGGTCATGGTCGGCTCCTGGTTTTGCATCCGAGCGACGGCGCTCGCGGTGCTTGCCTGGAAGATGCGCCGGCCCGGCAGGCGAAGCGATTACGTGCGAGGTAATGGAGCCGCACGCGTTGCTGCGCTAATTTTCAGGCATGTCAGCACCAGCCAAACCCATCGGCGAACACCTGCGCGAGTGGCGCCAGCGCCGTCATCTGAGCCAGCTCGATCTCGCCGGCGAGGCGGAGATTTCCTCGCGCCACCTGAGCTTTGTCGAAACCGGGCGTGCCGCGCCCTCGCGCGAGATGGTGCTTCATCTCGCCGAGCGGCTCGACGTGCCGCTGCGCGACCGCAATGTCCTCCTGGTTGCCGCAGGCTATGCGCCGATCTTCGCCGAACGCTCGCTCGACGATCCCGCGCTCGACGCCGCGCGGCAGGCGATCGACGCGCTGCTGTCGAGCCACGAACCCTACCCGGCGCTTGCGATCGACCGGCACTGGACACTGTTCGCGCATAACACCGCGGCCGGCCGGCTGATGGCCGGCGCCGATCCGTCGCTGCTCAAGTCGCCGGTCAACGTGCTGCGACTGAGCCTGCATCCGAAGGGTGTCGCACCGCGCATCCTCAATCTCGCGGAATGGCGCGCCCATCTGCTCGACCGCCTGCGCCGCCAGATCGACGTCACCGCTGATCCTGTGTTGGCCGATCTGCACAAGGAGCTCAGCGCCTATCCGAGCGGCTCGTTAGCGCCGCCCCACGACAAGGGCTATGCGGGGATCGTGGTGCCGTTGCACCTCAAGACCGAGGGCGGCGTGCTGTCGTTTCTCTCGACGACGACCGTGTTCGGCACGCCGGTCGACATTACTCTGTCGGAAATCGCACTCGAGACGTTTTTCCCCGCCAACGCAGAGACCGCGGCGGCATTGCGCGCAATGGCCGCAGGTTGAGCTACTTACCCGCGATCAAGGCCGCGAGCGCCGCAGCACCGACGATGATGCGCCACCACGCGAACAGCCCGAAGCCGTGGCGCTGCACATAATCGAGGAATGTCTTCACCACGATCCAGCCGAAGACGAACGACGTGACGAACCCGACCGCAATGATGATCGTGTTGCCGCCGGTAAGGTGCGCGCCGCTCTTGTAGAGATCGTAGGCGAAGGCGCCTGCCATGGTCGGCATTGCCAGCCAGAACGAGAACTCCGCCGCCGAGCGCCGGTCCGTGCCGAGCAGCATCGCCGACACGATGGTCGCGCCCGAGCGCGACACACCGGGAATCATCGCCACGCACTGGCAGATGCCGATGACGAGGTAGGTCAGCAGCGGAAAGCGTTGCGCGTCGTGATAGCGCGGCTGCAGGTCGAGGCGATCGACCCAGATCAGTACGCCTCCGCCGATGATGAGCGAGATGCTGACGATCCACGGATTGAACAGCACCGCCTTGATGAACGAGCCCGCCAGTGCGCCGATCACCGCTGCCGGCAGAAAGGCGATCAGCACGCCGATCACGAACCGCAAATCGTCGCGGTTGGTGAACATGCCGGTAGCGAGCCGCCACAGCCGCGTGAAATAAATCGACAGCAGCGCGAGGATGGCGCCGAACTGGATCAGGACGGCGAAAGTTTTCCCAAATTCCTCATCATCGAAACCAAAGAAATGTTCGATCAGGAGAAGGTGTCCGGTCGAGGAGACGGGAATGTACTCGGTCAAACCTTCCACAACGCCGAGGATGGCGGCCTTGATGACATCGAGCAGCATGAATGACCCTGCGCTGAATCGCCCGCAGCGCTTGTGGAACAGCCCGCAGGCTTGGGCAACGAAAAAACATTGCACAGCCTAAGGTTTGCCCAGAATTGAGGATCAAGTATCACTATGCACGCGGCGTTCGAGATTCGGCATGTTGACCCTGTATCACCATCCCTTCTGCCCGTTCTCACGCTTTGTGCGCCTGGCGCTGGCGGAATATGGCCTGCAACCGCGGCTGGTCGAGGAGCGGCCCTGGGAACGCCGGACCGAGTTCCTCAAGCTCAACCCGGCGGGAACCACCCCCGTGTTGCTCGACGAGGGCCGCCCGCCCGTACCCGACGCAGGCATCATCCTCGAATATCTCGACGAGACCCACGGCGGCGACCTGGTCGACGGACGGCTGCTGCCGCGCGACGTCAATGCGCGGGTCGAGGTGCGCCGGCTCGCGGCCTGGTTCAACAATAAATTCGGCGATGAAGTGTCGACGCCGCTCGTCAACGAGCGCGTGTTCAAGCGCCACATGAGCCAGGAGCAAGGCGGCGGCGCGCCGGACATGAATGTGATCCGTGCGGCACAGGCCAACATTCGTTATCATATAGCCTATATCGGCTGGCTGGTGCGGTCGCGCGATTGGCTCGCCGGTGACCGCATGACATATGCGGATTTGGCCGCTGCCGCGCACCTGTCGGTCGTTGATTATCTGGGCGATGTGCCGTGGAAAGAAGACGAAGCCGCAAAGGTCTGGTACTCGCGCGTGAAGTCGCGGCCATCGTTCCGGCCGCTACTGGCAGAGACGCACGCCGGCATTCCGCCGTCAAAGACCTACGCCGATCTCGACTTCTGACAAACTCTGCCGACATCAAGACCGCATTGGTCGCGGCCGCGCGCGAGCACGGTTTCGATCTCGTCGGTGTCGTGCGCGCGGACGCGGTCGAGAATTTTCAGGAGCATCTCTCGCGCTTCCTCGCCGCCGGTGCGCATGGCGACATGGACTGGCTTGCCAACAATCCCGAGCGGCGCAGCGATCCGCGCGCGCTCTGGCCCGACGTACGTTCGCTCATCATGCTCGGCGTCAACTACGGACCCGACGAGAATCCGCTCGACGTCCTCGCGCAGCGCACGCGCGGCGCGATCTCGGTCTACGCTCAAGGCGACGACTATCACGACGTCATCAAGAAACGGCTTAAGGAGCTGGCGCGCTGGCTGATCGCGACCGCCGGCGGCGACGTGAAAGTATTCGTCGACACCGCCGCCGTCATGGAGAAACCGCTCGCCAACGCCGCCGGCCTCGGCTGGCAGGGCAAGCACACGAACCTCGTCTCGCGCGAGTTTGGCTCGTGGCTGTTCCTCGGATCGATTTTCACGACGCTGGAGTTGCCGCCGGACGCCGCCGAGACCGACCACTGCGGCAGCTGCCACGCTTGTCTCGATATCTGCCCGACCAAGGCATTCCCCGAGCCCTACAAGCTCGATGCGCGGCGCTGCATCTCCTATCTCACCATCGAGCACAAGGGTCCGATCCCGCGCGAGTTTCGCACGGCGATCGGCAATCGCATCTATGGCTGCGACGATTGTCTCGCCGTGTGTCCCTGGAACAAGTTCGCGCAAGCCGGCAGCGAAGCGAAGCTGTCGGCGCGCGACACATTGAAGGCTCCGCCGCTCGCCGAACTGGCGCGGCTCGACGATGCCGGCTTTCGTACATTGTTTTCGAAAACCTCGATCAAACGCACCGGCCGCGACCGTTTCGTGCGCAATGTGCTGATTGCGATCGGCAACAGCGGTGACGTCTCATTGGCGGCGGAAGCCGAGCGCCTCCTCGACGATCCCTCGCCACTGGTGCGCGGCGCTGCTGTATGGGCGCTGGCACAACTGGTACCAAGCAGAATGCGCGCGCTCGCCGCACAATACGCTCCCGCCGACGAAGACCCGCTCGTGCTGGAGGAATGGACGGGGGCTGGCTCTAGGTGAATTCCTCGACCGCCTTGATCAGCCGGTCGAGATCCTCCGGCCGCGACAGCCGGTGATCGCCGTCCTTCACCATGGTGAGCACGACGTCGTCCTGCGCGAGCCGCGATACGAGTTCAACCGCGTGCGCCCACGGCACGTCGGGATCGAGTGCGCCCTGCAGGATGCGCACCGGACAACCGGTCTCGATCAGCCCACCAAGCAGGAGATGCTTGCGTCCATCCTCGATCAGACCGCGCGTGATCGGATAGCCGCCGGGATCGTATTCTGACGGGCGGATCCATTGGCCCGTCGTTTCGATCTCACGCTTGATGCCGTCGGGAAATTTCTTCCACATCAGCTCTTCGGTAAAATCGACGGCGGGCGCGATCAGCACCATGCCGGCGAGCGGCACCGACGCAGCGTTCGTCGCGCGCCGTCTGAGTTCGCGCGCCAGCAGGAGCGCGATCCATCCTCCCATCGACGAGCCGACCAGCACCTGCGGCCCGCGGCAGAAGCGATCGAAAACGGCGACGCTCTCCTCGAGCCATCGGCCGATGGTACCGTCACTGAAGTCGCCGCCGGATTCGCCATGACCGGAGTAGTCGAAGCGCACGCAGGCGCGCCCCTTCGCCTCCGCCCAGGCGGCCAGTGCCTGCGCCTTGGTACCCTGCATGTCCGATTTGAAGCCGCCGAGCCAGACGATCCCGGGCGCCGCCCCCTCGCGCGCGCGAACCGCGATTTGGCGCTGCGCCGAACCTGTGCCCAGATCGAGAAATTGCGGGTCCTCTGGTTTCATTTCGTTACTCAAATCCCACATTTATCGGCGCATTTGCTCTGTCGCGACGCCATAACCGTTGACTTGACCCGGGTTTGTCCCGATTCTCACCCCCGGCTCGCAAGTTGTGAGCCACCGTTGCAACAGCACAGGAGATTGTCGCCATTCGTCGCCCAATGAGAGCTCCGCCGCCCGTCCAGAAAGACGGTCCGCGCATCAACGAGGAGATCCGCGCTCGCGAAGTACACCTGATCGACAAGGACGGAAGCAACAAGGGAAACATGACCTCTGCTGAGGCCCTTGCTTTCGCCCAGGCTGCCGGGATGGACCTTGTCGAGATCGCACCGAATGCCACGCCCCCTGTCGTGAAGCTGCTCGACTTCGGTAAGTACAAATACCAGGAGCAGAAGAAACAGGCCGAAGCCCGCAAAAAACAGAAGGTCGTCGAGGTCAAGGAAGTCAAATTCCGGCCGATGATCGATGACCACGACTACGAAGTGAAAATGCGCTCCATGCAGCGGTTCTTCGAGGAAGGCGACAAGGTGAAGGTCACCCTGCGCTTCCGCGGCCGCGAAATGGCGCACATGGAGCTCGGCACCAAGCTGCTGGAACGGGTCAAGGACGACACCTCCAAATACGCCAAGGTCGAAATGGACGCCCGCTTCGAAGGGCGCCAGATGGTCATGGTCCTGGCGCCGCGATAATCCAAAGGAACATCAGCAATTTGCACGCCCCGCGACCCACTCGCGGGGCGTTTTGCTTGTTGTTGCCAAGGGTTTGGCGTTCTGCCATAACGCCGACCTTCCGCCGCCCGGCTAAAGGGCTGCCGTGGCGGCTGAAAAGCTCACTCACGAGCATCGCTCATTAGAGCACCGCCGGCCGGCGCGGGTTTTCCGCGCGAGTTGAGTGCCGGCTCTTAAAGGAGAGCCAAATGCCCAAGATGAAGACCAAGTCGGGCGCGAAAAAGCGCTTCAAGATTACCGGCACCGGCAAGGTGAAGTTCCAGCAGTCCGGCAAACGCCACGGCATGATCAAGCGCAGCACCAGCCAGATCCGCGAGCATCGCGGCACCAAGGTGCTGTTCAAGACCGATGGCGACAACATCAAGAAGTACTGGATGCCGAACGGCTGATATCCGCCGCTCGCCACTTCATCTAAAATTTCTGCAGGAGATCAGTCATGGCCCGCGTCAAACGTGGCGTCACTTCGCACGCCAAGCACAAGAAAACCCTGAAGGCTGCCAAGGGCTACTACGGCCGCCGCAAGAACACGATCCGCATTGCCAAGCAGGCGGTGGAGAAGGCCGGCCAGTACGCCTTCCGCGACCGCAAGAACAAGAAGCGCACGTTCCGCGCTCTGTGGATCCAGCGCATCAACGCCGGCGTCCGCCAGTTCGGTCTTACCTACAGCCGTTTCATCAACGGTCTGGAGAAGGCCGGCGTCACGATCGATCGCAAGGTGCTGTCCGATCTCGCCATTCGCGAGCCGGCGGCATTCCAGATGATCGTGGAGAAGGCCAAAGCCGCGCTCGCGGCTTGATGCTGCGGGCGGAGTGATCCGTGTCCGATATCGGCAAACTGGAACAGGACATTCTCGGCGCCATCGCCACTGCCGGCGATGAGGCTGCGCTTGAAGCCGTGCGCGTTGGCGCGCTCGGCAAGAGCGGCGCGGTGTCCGCGCTGCTCAAGACGCTCGGCGGCATGTCGCCTGACGAGCGCAAGCAGCAGGGTCCCCTTATCAACGGCCTGAAGGATCGCGTCACCGCGGCGCTCGCCGATCGCAAGGGCGCGCTCGGCGATGCGGCGCTCGATGCGCGGCTCAACAGCGAGACAGTGGACGTCACCCTGCCGGTGCGCGAGGCGCCGACCGAAGCCGGCCGCATCCATCCGATCAGCCAGGTGATCGACGAACTCACCGCCATCTTCGCCGACATGGGCTTTGCGGTGGCGGAAGGTCCCGACATCGAGACCGACGACTACAACTTCACCAAGCTCAACTTCCCCGCCGATCATCCAGCGCGGGAGATGCACGACACCTTCTTCTTCAATCCGAAGCCCGACGGCTCGCGGCTGCTGCTGCGCACCCACACCTCGCCGGTGCAGGTGCGCACGATGCTGAGCCAGAAGCCGCCGATCCGCGTGATCATTCCGGGCCGCACCTATCGCTGCGACTCGGATCAGACGCACACGCCGATGTTCCACCAGGTCGAAGGCCTCGTCATCGACAAGGGCTCGCACCTCGGCCACCTCAAATGGATCCTGGCGGAATTCTGCAAGGCGTTCTTCGAAGTCGATGACGTGAAGATGCGCTTCCGTCCGTCGTTCTTCCCGTTCACCGAGCCGTCGCTCGAAGTCGACATCCAGTGCCGGCGCGACAAGGGCGAGATCCGCTTCGGCGAAGGCGAGGATTGGCTGGAAATCCTCGGCTGCGGCATGGTGCACCCGAACGTGCTGCGCAACTGCGGGCTCGATCCCGACGTCTATCAGGGCTTTGCCTGGGGCATGGGGATCGATCGCATCGCCATGCTGAAATACGGCATGCCGGACCTGCGTCCGTTCTTTGAAGCGGATGTGCGCTGGCTGTCACACTACGGCTTCCGTCCGCTCGACTTCCCAACGCTCGCCGGGGGTTTGAGCCCGTGAAGTTCACCCTCTCCTGGCTGAAAGAGCACCTCGAAACCGACGAGCCGCTCGACCGGATCGTCGACAGGCTCACCATGATCGGGCTTGAGGTTGAGAACGTCGAGGACAAGGCGAAGCAGCTTGCCGCCTTCACCATCGCGCGCGTCATTTCTGCCGAGCAGCATCCGAACGCCGACCGCCTGCGCGTCTGCATGGTGGATACCGGCTCGGGCGATCCCGTGCAGGTCGTGTGCGGCGCGCCGAATGCGCGCGCCGGCATGAAGAGCGTGTTCTCGCCGCCCGGCACCTTCATCCCCGGCAAGAACATGACGCTCGGCATCGGCACCATCCGCGGCGTCGAGAGCCGCGGCATGCTGTGCTCCGGCATGGAGCTGCAGCTCTCAAACGATCACGAGGGCATCCTCGATCTACCGGCCGACGCGCCAGTCGGCGCGCGCTACACCGACTGGGCGAAGCTCAACGACCCGGTGATCGAGATCAACCTCACGCCGAACCGCCCGGACTGCACCGGTGTATCGGGCATAGCGCGCGACCTTGCCGCCGCCAACGTGGGCAAGCTCAAGACCGCGCCGCCCAAACAGGTGCCCGGCAAATTCCCCTGCCCCGTCACCATCAAGCTCGACTTCGGTTCGACGCCGTCACTGTGCCCCGGCTTCGCGCTGCGTCTGGTGCGCGGCGTCAAGAACGGCCCGAGCCCGGAGTGGCTGCAGAAGCGGCTGACCGCCATCGGCCTGCGCCCGATCAATGCGCTGGTCGACATCACCAATCTCCTCACCTTCGACCGCGGCCGACCGCTGCACGTGTTCGATGCCGCCAAGATCAAGGGCAACCTCACCGTCCGCCGCGCCAAGAGGGGCGAAAGCCTGCTCGCACTCGACGGCAAGACCTACGATCTCGACGACACGATGTGCGTGATCGCCGACGAGCAGGAAGTGGAATCGCTCGCCGGCATCATGGGCGGCGAGAAGTCCGGCTGCGATGAGAAAACGACCGATGTGCTGATCGAGTCGGCGCTGTGGGAACCGATGAACATCGCGCAGACCGGGCGCAAGCTCGGCATCAATTCCGACGCGCGCTATCGCTTCGAGCGCGGCGTCGATCCGGCCTTTATGACGCCGGGGCTCGAGCTCGCCACTGCGTTGGCGCTCGAACTGTGCGGCGGCACGCCGTCAGAAATCGTCGTGACCGGCGGGCCGCTGGCGGAAGATCGCATCATCGAGTTCCCGGTGGAGGAGACCAAGCGTCTCTCGGGGCTCGACCTGCCGCTGACCGAAGCCAAGCGCATTCTCGAACGTCTCGGCTTCTTCACCGCGGGCAATGCCCCGATGTTGAAGGTCGCGGTGCCGTCGTGGCGCCCGGACATCCACGGCAAGGCCGACATCGTCGAAGAGATCGTGCGCATCGCCGGCGTCGACCGCGTCCCGCTCACGCCGTTCGATCGCGGTGAGGCGCCGCGCAAGCCGGTGCTGACGCCGATCCAGGTACGCACGCGCAAGGCCAAACGCGCGCTTGCCGCGCGCGGCATGACCGAGGCGGTGACCTGGTCGTTCATCGGCAAGGCCGAAGCCGAGCTGTTCGGCGGCGGCAGCGCGGCGCTCGCGCTCGCCAACCCGATCGCGGCCGAACTCTCCGACATGCGGCCGAGCCTGATCACCGGCCTGGTCGCGGCCGCGCAGAAGAATGCCGACCGCGGGTTCAACGACGTTGCGCTGTTCGAGGTCGGGCAGATCTTCAAAGGCGATCAGCCGCAGGATCAGTTCACGGCGGCAAGCGGCGTGCGCCGCGGCCTTGCCCGGGCGGCCGGCATTGGCCGGCACTGGACCAACGGTTCCGGCGGCGTCGACGCCTTCGACGTCAAGGCCGATGCGCTCGCCGTGCTCACCGCTGCCGGCGCGCCGGCGTCAGCGCTGCAAGTCGCGCCTGGTGGTCCTTCGTGGCTGCACCCCGGCCGCTCCGGCACCATTCAGATCGGCCCGCAGAATGTTCTTGGCTTCTTCGGCGAATTGCATCCGCGCATCCTGCGCGCACTCAAGGCCGATGGCCCGTTGGTCGCCTTCGAGGTCATCCTCGAGCGCATCCCTGAAGCCAAGGCCAAGCCGACGCGCGCCAAACCGGTGCTCGACCTGTCGCCATTCCAGCCGGTATCGCGCGACTTCGCCTTCGTCGTCTCACGCGCGACCAAAGCAGCCGATATCGTACGCGCCGCGCAGAACGTCGATCGGAAGCTCATCACTGGCGTCAATGTGTTCGACGTTTACGAGGGTCAGGGCATCGATCCGGACAAGAAGTCGGTCGCCATCGCCGTGACGTTACAGCCGCGCGAAAAGACCATGACTGACGAAGAGATCGACGCTTTGGCCAAGAAGATTGTCGCTGAAGTATCGAAGCGCACTGGCGCCGTATTGCGTGGCTAGGGCATGATCCCGAAAAGTGGACTCCGGTTTTCGGAAAAGATCATGCCGCTTTAACGAGTCGCTGGGGGCTGGGTTCGGCGGCGCTGCCGCTGTTGCGGCGGAGGCGGCGCAGGCTTTTCCGGTTCCTTCAACGCCCCGATGCTCTTGAGCGCCTCCGTTGCAGCGCGCTCGCCCGATTCCCACGCGCCGTTGACCGTGCCGAACTGCGTTTCGTGCGCGGCTTCGCCGGCAAGCCAGAGCCGCGTGCCGATCGATTCCATCAGAGCCTTGCGGCCGGCCTGCGCGCCCGGCGCCGCCGCCGACGACGCCCCGAACACATAGGGCGCGGCGCCCCATTGCGTCGCCGCTGTGCGCTTCACTGCGCTCTTGACGTCATTGCCGAACAGTCCGGCCAGCCAGTCGGTGGCAAAGGCCACCATGGCGCGCTCGCCCTGCCCCGCGAGATCGCGTCCGAACTTTCCGCCGACCGTCACCGTACACAGCGTCGTGCCCGACAAGTTGCCGAGCACGGCGCCGGTGCGCGCGTTGTCGGTCTTTTCGAACAGCAGGTCATCGCGCAGCAGGCCGAGCGGATTGCCGGGCAGCTCGAGGGCGATGTGATCCTGGCTGCCGAGCGACAGGCGCGCCGCGGCGTCGGAATGGCGGCGCGGCAGCTCGGGCATCTTGATCTGGCCCGACGCGAGCACCGACGTCGACACCGTCACGATCGCCGTGCGCGCGGAAAATTTCCCCTTCTCGGTCTCGATCTCGAGCCCGCCGCGGTTGCCGAAGTAAATGCGCGTGACCGGCGTGCTGAGCTGCACCGGGATGCGCTCAGCGAGACGCGCCAGCAATCCGCCGAACCCGATGCGGCAGAACGCGGCGGTGTCGCGCTCGGCCACGCGGGCAAAATCGGCTGTCGAAATCTCGTTGAGGTCCTTGCCGAAGGTGGCCGGACCGAGCACGAACTCCACCGTGCGCTGCCATTCGCCGAGATCCTTCGGCAAGGCTTGCGCGCATGAGCCGTCGCCGCGGCGCGACGCCTCTTCGATGGCGCGGCGCCCGCGCACCAGCGCGCTGAGGAAGTCCTCCATCTCGCTCTCGCGCGCATTGCGCCGGCCGACCCGAACCTTCTGCCCCGGCGGAGCTGGATAAATGTCGATGCCGGATCGCGTCGCGGCCTGCGCGATCGCACTGATGTCAGCGCCCCAGATCCAGTGCGCGCCGCGGTCGAACGGCACGCCGACGCTGCGCGTGTCGGTGATGCAGCGGCCGCCGATGCGGTCGCTCGCCTCTACCAAAGCGAAGCGGCGGTTGGCGGCGGCGACACGACGCGCCGCGGCAATGCCCGCGGCACCGGCGCCGATGATCGCGACGTCGACGTCGCCCGCTTGCGCCCGCGCAATGACAGCGGGGGCGGCAACGCTCGCGACGGAGCCGGCAAGGAAGGTGCGGCGGTTGACGTGCATTTCAGTGGCCTACTCGGCGGGCAATGTGCCTCAAGCCCGTGGTCGAGGCAAACAGGTCTCTGCGACCCGCGGTCGAGCAGCGTTCGGGGCGAAAGCGCCGCCGCTTGTGCCGGACGCGCTGCGTCATTACGTCTGTTGGTCGCTTTATGGAGACAACGATGCTCGCCGCTGCCGGCAAAGCCCTGGCGCAGATGTTCACGCCGCCGTTTCGCGGGGTGCTGCTCAAGTCGATCGGCCTCGCAATCGCCGTTCTGGTGATGCTCGGCATCCTGATCAGTCGCCTGCTGAAGTGGTTTATCGACGCCAGCGGGCCATGGCTTGAAACCACGGTGGGAAGCACCACGCATTGGTGGGTTGATTGGTTCGTGGCCATCATTGTGGGGGCCGGCTTTTTCGCTGGCGCGATCTTCCTGATGCCCGCGGTAACGGCGCTGGTGGCGAGTTTCTTCGCCGACGAGATCGCCGAGCAAGTCGAACGCGTGCACTATCCCGCCGATCCGCCGGGCGTCGCGCTGCCAGTGGTGCGCGCTGCGATCGAGGGCGTGAAGATCGCGCTGCTCGCGCTCCTCGTCTATCTGTGCTGCCTGCCCTTCCTTCTGTTCGCGGGGCTCGGCGCGGTGATGTTCTTCCTGGCGACGGCCTACCTGCTCGGGCGCGAATATTTCGAGCTCGCCGCCATGCGCTTCCACCCACCCGACGAGGCGAAGGCGCTGCGCCGGATCCACCGCGGCACAGTCTTCACCGCCGGCTGCTTCATTGCCGCGTTCGTGTCGGTGCCGATCCTCAATCTGGCGACGCCTTTGTTTGGTACCGCCTTCATGGTGCACATCCACAAGCGCATCGCCGGCGGCCCGCGGCGC
>Ga0105245_10000927_pt1 | contig 26636 bp, 25 predicted proteins | sample KBSM54metaG_FD_81523 | JGI IMG/M metagenome (GOLD analysis project Ga0105245, IMG submission 81523) | Miscanthus rhizosphere microbial communities from Kellogg Biological Station, Michigan, USA - KBS M5-4 metaG | ecosystem: Host-associated > Plants > Roots > Rhizosphere > Soil | place...
GTGTCGGTGCCGTGCAGGACGAGGAAGCCGTCGTAGTCGTCGTAGTGATCGGCGACGTCGTGCGCGATCTTCACCCACTCACGCGGCGTCATGTTCGAGGAGTCGAGCAGCGGCGCGTATTCGTTGATCGTCACCAGCGGCATCGAGTCGTGATGCAGCTCCGGCATCGCGTCGAGCTGCTGCTGCAGATATCCCGGCTCCGGCGAGTAGCCGTCGCTCGTGCGGCGCATGCCGATCGTGCCGCCGGTGTAGGCGATGTAGACGCGTTTGCGCATTCGTTCAGTGCGCGTTCTTGTAGACGACGCCGTCTTTCATCACGAAGAACACGCGCTCGGTGACGTGGATGTCGTCGAGTGGATTGCCGGGCACGGCGACGATGTCGGCGAGCTTGCCCGCTTCGATCGAGCCGAGTCGATCGGCGATGCCGAGGAGGTCGGCGTCGGCTTTCATGGCGGAGCGCAGCGCTGCAGCCGGCGCCATTCCGCGGCTCACCATGTATCCGAACTCCTTCGCGTTCGTGCCGTGCGCGTACGTGCCGGCGTCGGTGCCGAACGCGATCTTCACGCCGACGCGCAGAGCATCGCGAAACATGCGATCGACCGATTTGCCGGCGGCGTCTGCCTTCAACTGAATCGGCGGCGGAAACTTGTGCGTCTTCTCCATCTCGACCGGAGACAGCGTCGGCACCAGGTAGACGCCTTTCGCTTTCATCAGCTCGAGCGTTTCGGCGGTGAGGAACGAGCCGTGCTCGATCGAGTCGACGCCGGCCTGGATGGCCATGCGCGCGGCGAGATCGCCGTGGCAATGCGCGGCGACTTTGCGCTCCCAGTGATGCGCTTCTTCGACGATCGCATTCATCTCCGCCTGCGAGAGCTCCGGCGCGTCGACCGGATCGGCGAGCGAGAGGACGCCGCCCGACGGCATGAACTTGATGACGTCGGCGCCGAACTTGATTTGGTAGCGCACCGCGGCGCGGCATTCATCGGGACCGTTGCAGATGCCTTCGAGCGGCCCCCACTGTCGCGTGCGCGACGGCGGAATTGGATCGTTGTCGGAGTGGCCGCCCGTCGCGCCGATCGCGTAGACGGCGGCGAGGATGCGCGGGCCGGCGGTGATGCCGTCATTGATCGCGTTGCGCAGTCCGATGTCCTGATAGTCGGTTCCGCCGAGGTCGCGAACGGTAGTGAATCCGGCATCGAGCGTTCGCTTCGCATAAAGCGCGGCGTAGTGCGCCTGCTCCGACGGCTGCCGCATCGTGCCGTTGTAGAACGTGCGATACCAGTCGTCGCCGAGCTCGAAGGCGATGTGCGTGTGCGCATCGATGAAGCCGGGGAGGAGCGTCGCATCGCCGAGGTCGATGATTTGCGCGTCCGCGGGAACGGCGCCGCCGATCGACTTGATGCGATTGCCTTCAATGACGATGACGGCGTTTTTCGTGATGGTGTCCGAAGTGCCGTCGAAGAGGCGCGCCGCTTTGAGGACGATCGTCTTCGGTTGCTGCGCGAATGAGGAGAGGGCGAATGCGAGGATGAGGAACGACTTTCTCAACATGCGCGAGAAAGTAGCACAGGGTCAGAGAAACGGATTCACGACGCGGACGTTGCCGTAGACGCGTCCGTGTTGAAAGTCTTCGGAAAGTAGCTCGGTCAAACCGAAGACTTCTGCGTACGCCAGCATGTGGGCGTCGTACCAGGAGAGTTGGTATTCGACATGTCCCCGCAGCGCGGCCCGCAGGACGTCGACATTGGGATAGAGAACGCTTACGTGCGCAAGAATCTCTTCCGTTTCTTGACGCGCTTCACGACGGGTGAGGATCGGTTTGCCGCTCGGCAGGGGACGCGTGATTACAGATACGAACTCGATGACCGCCTGGTGTGCGATGCGAATCGAATTGCTATTGAAGCCGTCGTGCAGCAAGCGTCGCGCGCGCTGTTGCTTTGCCGGATCCCGCGGATCCCAGGCATAAACCAGAAGGTTTGTATCAGCGAGGGCTGCCACGATGATCGTCGTAGAGATCTTCGCGCGTCCACCCGCGATCGTCTGATTGAGGGATGTGTCGTTCGGCCTGACGTTCGTCCTGGCGTGCCATGGCTTCGTCGAACCACTCCAGACGATTCGCGGTGACAACATCTGGATTCGCAGGTGTGATGTGAATCCCCGACGCTGTCTTCGACACCTCGACCTCATCCCCAGGACTGATGCCGCATTCGCGAGCGAGCTCCTCGGGGATAGCCACTTCCAGGTTGCTGGTGACTCTTGCCATCGCCAAACGAGTATAACGCCGGCCTTGCGGCCGGCGTTTCCTCATGCCTTGCGGTCTGATGGATTCGTGTTTGCGGGGGCGGGTGGCGCCGCGACGGGCGTCTGCACATCCGACGACGGGCCCGAGCCCGGAGCGATCGTCAGCTTTTCGCTGGGACCTTCCTCCGGGTAGGACTCCTTCTTCTTGATGTAGTCGATGCCCGTCTCCTCGATGAGGATCTGGTTCACTTCCCATCCTTCGAGCGTCTCACGCTCGAGGAGCTTGAGCGCGATCTTGTCGAGGGCGGGCTTGTGTGACGTGATGATCTCGTACGCGGTCTTGTACGCCTTCTCGAGGATGCGACGCACTTCCTTGTCGATCTCGATCGCGGTCGCTTCGGAGTAATCCTGGTGCTGCGCGAACTCGCGGCCGAGGAAGATGGCTTCTTCTTTCTTGCCGAAGGTGGCGGGGCCGAGATCCGACATGCCCCACTCGCACACCATGCGTCGCGCCATGTTCGTCGCGCGCTCGATGTCGTTGCCGGCGCCCGTCGTCAACTCGTTGAGGAACACTTCCTCGGCGATGCGGCCGCCCATCATCACAGCGAGCAGCGCCTCGAGGTAGCGCTTCGAATACGAATACTTGTCCTCGACCGGAAGCTGCTGCGTGAGGCCAAGCGCGCGGCCGCGCGGAATGATCGTGACTTTGTGCAGTGGATCGGCGGCCGGCAGAATCGCGGCGACGATCGTGTGACCCGACTCGTGATACGCGGTGTTGCGCTTCTCGCGGTCGCTCATCACCATCGACTTGCGCTCCACGCCCATGAGGACTTTGTCCTTGGCGAACTCGAAGTCGACCATCTGCACTTTCTTCTTGTCGTAGCGCGCGGCGTTCAGCGCGGCCTCGTTGACGAGGTTCGCGAGATCGGCGCCGGAGAATCCTGGCGAACCACGCGCGATGATCGACGGATCGACGTCTTCGGCGAGCGGAATGTTGCGCGTATGCACGCGGAGGATTCCCTCGCGACCTTTGAGATCGGGTAGATCGACGACGACGCGGCGATCGAAGCGGCCCGGACGAAGGAGCGCCGGATCGAGAACGTCGGGGCGGTTCGTGGCGGCGACGAGAATGACGCCGTCATTCGACTCGAATCCGTCCATTTCGACGAGCAGTTGATTGAGTGTCTGCTCGCGCTCGTCGTGTCCGCCGCCGAGACCTGCGCCGCGGTGACGGCCGACAGCGTCGATCTCATCGATGAAGATGATGCACGGCGCGTTCTTCTTGCCTTGCTCGAACAGATCGCGCACGCGCGACGCACCGACGCCGACGAACATCTCGACGAAGTCCGATCCGGAGATCGAGAAGAACGGCGCGTTTGCCTCGCCGGCGATGGCGCGCGCGAGGAGCGTCTTGCCGGTGCCCGGAGGACCCATGAGCAGAACGCCCTTCGGAATCTTGCCGCCGAGCTTGGTGAACTTCTGCGGCTCTTTGAGGAACTCGATGATCTCGTGCAGCTCGAGCTTGGCTTCATCGACGCCAGCGACGTCTTTGAACGTCACCTTCTTCGCGCTGCCGGAAAGGAGCTTCGCCTTCGACTTGCCGAAGGAGAGCGCTTTGTTGCCGCCCGCCTGCATCTGGCGCATGAAGAAGATCCAGAGGGCGATGAGGAAGATCACGGGTAACCAGGTAATGAGTGCGGTGATGATCGGCGCGTCGCCTTTCGGCTCGAAATTCACGACGACGTTGTGCGCACGCAGGATGTCGTACAGCGCGGGGTAGTTCGACGGTCCGTTGAGATGGAACTCGCGCTTGCCTCCCGGCAGCGCCTTCGTCTCTCCTCGGATTTCTTCGCCGCGGATCGTGACCTGCTCCACGGTGCCCTGATTGACCATTTCAACGAACTTGCTGAACGGGACCAGGTCGCTCGTTCCCTTTGTCGTCTGGAAAAGGCTCCAGAGAAGGAAGACGAGGACGATGATCACCACCCAGAGGAGTGCGGTCTTCACGGTGGAATTCAAAAAATGCCTCCAAGAAAGCACACGATGCTGCGGGCGTGCCTAACCCGAACGGAACGGTCGGGGTCGCGTGGAAATTCTACTGACTGCGGGTCGCGAAGTACCGCCACAGTCCGAAGAGGAAGAGAACGGGAGCCCAAGTGATGAGCGCGGTGAGGAACGGCGTTTCCCGGTATACCTCGAACTGCATCGTGACATTCTTCGCCCGAAGGCGATCGATCATCGGTGGATAGTTCGACGGCGCGACTGTCGCGAATTCGCAAACGCCGCCCGGAGCGGTCGCACGCGTCACTCCGCGAATCTCGGTGCCACGGATGATCACCCGCTCGACGTCGTTGCGATCGACGTGATCGAGAAACGCGCTGAACGTGATCATCGCCGTCGTCGACTTTGTTGTTTGAAACAAACTCCAGCACAGAAACACAGCGACGAGGATCACGACCCAAAGAATGGTTCTCCTGAGGACATTCATACGCGTCCGATGAACGGAAGGTTGCCGAAACGTCCGTCGAGCTCGAGCCCGTAGCCGGCGAATGAAGCGCCTTCGCTGTCCGCGACCTCGAACGCGGCGTAGTCGACTCTCAGATCGACCGTGCGATGACTCGGGCGATCGATCAGCGCGACCAGACGCAGCGAAGCAGGGGAGTGAATGCGAAGTTGTGTGAGCAGATAGTTCTCGATGACGCCGGTAGAGACGACGTCTTTGATGACGTAGACGTTGCGGTGGGCGATGTCGGTGTAGCTGACGTAGTCGATCTCAACGGCGGTCGCGGTCTCGGTGTCGCTGATGTCGCGGACGACGTCGATGAATCCGTAGCTGACGTCGCCGTCGATCGCACGCAGAAGATCCGACAAGAAGACGGCCGCGCCTTTGAGGATGCCGAGGAGGAAGACGCCGCCCTGGGAATCGGCGCGGATTGCTTGTCCGACCGCGGCGACGCGGCGTGCGATCTCGTCGGCGGTGAATACTTCGACAACGTCGCTCACGTGGGCGAGCCCGATTGTACGACAGACGCTTCATAGCGGTCGGCGTCGGCGTCGGTGACTTTGAAGGAGTCGGACACTTCGATGCCCGCGACCCAGACGATCTCGCCGTTCCAGATGAGAAGCGGAATGCGGTCGCGCTCTTCGACCGGGACCTTGCGATCGATGAGAAGGTCTTTGAGTTTCTTCTCGTGGCCGAGGCCGAGAGGGCGGAAGCGGTCGCCGTCGCGGCGATTGCGGATGGTGAAGTGGGGAGTGGCGCCGCGCGGGAGGTGGAAGGGTTGGGTTGCGTGGTTGCTCGGTTGCTTGGTTGCTCGGTGGATGGTGAAGGTTGCGTTGAGCGGCGCGATGAAGATGGAGTCGTTCGCGTTGATCTCGAATTCGTAGTCGTCGATCGGCTCGGGTTTTCTGCGCAGGATCAGTTGATCGTTGCGGGGAATCAACTCGAGTGACTTCGTGACGCTTGCGCGTTTGGTGATGTCGAGGTCGAACGCGATGTCGCGCGCATGTGGATCGAGACGGCGGATGTGGCGTTGCAAAAGTGCGTGGCGGAGCAGCGGATCGTCGGGCAGCTTCGCAAAGCGCGTCTCGTCGGCGGTGGTCTCGACTTCGAGCGAATCGATTTCGCGCTCGATGATGCGCCACATCGATCGCGCGTGCTCTGCGACGCCGGCGATGTTGTCGATGACGCTTTCGTCGTAGTCGCGCAGCGTCGCGCGGATTCGGTTGCGGAGAAATCGCGGATCGGCATTGCTCGAGTCGATGCGCGGAGTGATGTTGCGCTCGCGGAGAAACGCTTCGACGTCGGCGCGAGTCACGTCGAGCATCGGACGGATGAAGCCGTCGTCGCGAAGCGGATGGATGCCGCGGAGTCCGGCGATCCCGCTGCCGGTGAAGAGCCGCATCAGAATCGTCTCGGCCTGATCGTTCTTCTGATGCGCGGTGGCGATGAACCGCGCATTGCGTCGTTGTTTGATGTCGAGCAGGAGACGCGTGCGCACTTCGCGCGCGGCCGCTTCGATCCCGGCGCGCTTCACCGCATCGTCGTCGAGCCTGCCATCCGCGACTTCGAGCGGAACGCCGACTCGCTCGCACAGCGCGCGGACGAATGCTTCGTCGCCGTTCGATTCGTCGCCACGAAGATGATGATTGACGTGCGCAGCGACGACATCGAATTTCAATTCGAGGAGCGCGAGCAGAAGCGCGGTCGAGTCCGCTCCGCCCGACACAGCCGCGACGATCGTGCACGGCGCGACGTCATGCGCGGCGAAGAAGCGGCGGATCGATGCAACGATCATTTGTGTACAATCATGACTCTCTCTCCCGAACAAAGGGAGGCTTATGCGCCGCGAAGGTCGCCGCGGTTTCACGCTCATCGAATTACTCGTTGTCGTTGCAATCGTCGGGATCCTCGCCGGAATCGCCATCGTCAATTACCTGATCGCGCTGCAAAGGGCGAAGCAGCGCCGCACCATGGCCGACATGCGCACAATCGCGCAGGCATGGGAATCAAAAGGCGCCGAAACGCACGGCTACAACGTCGCCGGCTTCACGTTTCCATCCGTCAACGTGACGGATGCGCAGCTCGATCAACTTCTTTCTCCGACATACGCCAAGACGCTCCCCAAGGTCGACGGCTGGAACCGCAGCCTCGCCTTCGCGCTCGATCAACCGATCGGCGGCCCCACCGCGTCGACGTACGCAATCCGCTCGTCAGGCTCCGACGGCGCCTACGAAGGAACGTACACACCCGGCCCGATCACGCATTTCGAATGCGACATCGTGTACGCGAACGGGGCGTTTGTTTGCTATCCGGAGAAGTGACGCGGCGCCGCACCTCTACGTGATCATCACCTCATGAGTGCCGTTCTTGTCTTTGATGATGACCTTCGTCACCTCCGGCCCCGCGTCGAATGAATCGCTCGCCGTGCTGGGAAACGGCTCGTCGGGTTCACCGTTCGGCTCGTGCCAGAGCACGTATTCGCGCGGGTCCGCCGAAGGGTTGGGCCGATCGAGCCACGCCGCGTCGTCGACGTTCGGCAGCTCGAAGTTCGCGGTGACCCTCACCGTGCCGCCCGTCCGTATGGCCGTATAGGTCCCCTCGCCGAGCTCCAGCCGGGCGTATTCATCATTGATCCACTGCTTGAAAAGCGAGATCCACTGCGGCGGCCACGGGCCTCCGGTATCCGGTGGAGGCATCGCGCCGCTTTCGACCCAACTCAGGAAGACATTGATCCCTTGATCGTTCGGCGTCGCTCGCGCGCGTACCTGGTCGTAGTCGAACAGATCGATCTTTCGCTTACCGCCCATGCGCAGCATGTGATCGCGGTCGATCGACCGCATCATCGGAAGGATGTGCAGTTCCCAACGGACTTTTTTCACTTTTGCCCCCGGTCGAACACGATCGACACCTCATCGAAGCGCACTTCCGACCGTAGCGATAACGGCACGGCAGTCGCCGACGCGTCGTTCGGCTGCACGTCGTCGAGCACGACCGCGAGCTTCCACGCCGCGCCTGCGTATTTCTTCGCGAGGTAGCGCAGTTCGGTCGTGGCGTCGACGTACAACGTCGCCGTCGACGGCATGTTGTGGTCGGCGTGATGCAGCGACCAAACGCTGTATTCACCGAGACGGTATCGATGCTTGAACTGCTCGTCGGTGGGTGCGAGCTTGGTTTCCGCCGGATAGAGATACACCGCGCCGCGATAGCTGAACGTCGACGGCACTTCCGCGCCCGTGATCTCCACCTCGGCCGTCACGAAGTCCGGCTGCGGGATCTTCAGGTCGACGATCACCGAGCCGGCGGCCATGCTCTTCTTTGGCTCGATCAGTGCCAGCGCCGCCTTCGGCGCCGCGAATGATGCCACTGCGTGCGGCGGTGCGGGACATGTGGTCAGGTCGTAAACGTATCCGAGGTCTTCGGTGTTCGTGACGTTGCGAGGAGTCCACTCGGGCATCCCGCGCAACTTGCAATCGAGACAGCCGAGAGCTTGATCGGGATGCGCTTTCTGCCAACGCGCGAAGACGAGGTCGATGTAGTTGTGGAATGACCAGAACAGTGGATCGACGGCAGCGGTCGTATCCACGCGCATCGCCCCTCCGATCCACAGGTGCATCTCGTTGTGGTACGGGTGCTCGAAAGTGCCGTACGCGGCGCCGGGACAATCGGGATCGCTGCAGGCCGAGCCGCCGAACATCCGCCGCGTCGTGCCTTTCTGGATGACGTCCGCGAGTTGGGCTTCGCTGTACTTGCGATTCTCCGGCTGGGTCGTGCGGCGTACGGCGTACAGAACGTCGCCCTTCACCTCGAACACTTTGGGATAACGCAATCCCGTCGGATCGACGGCCCAATTCCAGTATGGAAGCATGATCGAACGGGTGCCGTTGGCTGGATCGGACTCCTGCAGCGCGCGCTCGAAGACCAGCAGCAGAGCGCGATGCCACGGCAGAAAGAGCTCGTTCTTGTGATTGCAGTTCGAGATCGTGCCGTTGCCGTTGTGAAGCGCCGCGTACCACTGAAAGCTGTTGTGAAGCGGATCGTTGGGGTTGTCTTTCGCCGGGTCGCGTTTCTTCAGGACGTCGATCGCATGCCGGTACGTTGCAAGTTCATCGGGGGAGAGACACTCGATGTTTCTTCGCGCACGTGGCGCCGCGGCCTGCGCGGATTGCGGAATGACGAGTGAGACGAAGACTGCGGCGACGAACAAACTCCGGACTGCACGCATGTTGATTCCTCCTGAGCGCACTCACATCAGGAGAGTATCAATCGATGCAGTTCCCTACCCGGGGTGTGGGTTATGGGATGGAGTTTGGTGGCGGTGCCCAGAGTCGAACTGGGGACCTAGCGCTTATGAGACGCCCGCTCTAACCATCTGAGCTACACCGCCATCGGGAAAAAGCGTCCGGGACTATACTCAAACATCGTCCGCTCGGGGAAATTTCGAAATGGACACCACCAGCGAGCGCGTTTGCGTCGGATGCGGCGACACCGAGGAGATGGCTCATCTCGAGCGCTGCCAGATGTGCAGTCGCTTCTTCTGTCCTGACTGTTCGTACCGCGCCCTCGGGCGCCGCTTCTGTTCGGAAAAATGCTCACGCGGTTTCTTTTATGGAGACGTTGATGACGACCCGGACTCTCGACCAGACAACGACGAATGACATCCTCACCACCCGCGGCGCGATGACGCATCGCCCGCGCCGACTCCGCCGAAGCGAGTCGATTCGATCGCTCGTGCGCGAGACGATCGTGCGTGCGGAAGACTTGATCTATCCGCTCTTCGTCGTGCCGAACAGCCGATCGAAAGTCGAGATCAGCTCGATGCCGGGCGTCTTTCAACTTCGCGTCCGCGAAGCCGTCGACGAAGCCAAGCGCGCCGCCGACCTCGGCCTCCGGGCGGTGCTTCTCTTCGGATTGCCCGAATACAAAGACGGAATCGGATCGTCGTCGTGGGATCCGTCGGGTCCCGTGCAGATGGCGATCGAAGGCATCAAGCGCGCCGTTCCCGAGATGGCGGTGATCGCCGACGTCTGCCTCTGCGAGTACACCGATCACGGGCACTGCGGCGTGATCGTCGATCGCAACGGAGTCAAGGACGTCGACAACGATCAAACGCTCCCGCTGCTGATGAAGCAGGCCGTGTCATTCGCCGCCGCGGGCGCCGACTTCGTCGCGCCGAGCGACATGATGGACGGCCGCATCGGCGCGATTCGTAAAGCGCTCGACGAGCGATCGATGTCGGACGTCGGCATCATGGCGTACTCCGCGAAATTCGCGTCCGCGTTCTACGGTCCGTTCCGCGAAGCGGCGGAGTCCGCGCCGCAGTTCGGCGATCGACGGACGTATCAAATGGATCCTGCCAACGGACGCGAAGCGGTGCGCGAGATGGCGCTCGACGTCGCCGAAGGCGCCGACATCATCATGGTCAAGCCGGCGCTCTCGTATCTCGATCTCATTCGCGCGGCGCGCGACAACTTCCAGCTGCCGGTCGCCGCTTACAACGTCAGCGGCGAATACTCGATGGTGAAAGCGGCCGCGGAGCGCGGCTGGATCGACGGACCGCGCATCACGAACGAGATCCTGACGTCGATCAAGCGCGCCGGCGCGGATCTCATCATCACGTACCACGCGGTCGAGTGGGCTAGCCGCACCAAACAGCAGTGACCGCGTCGGGGTGATCGAGCAGGTAGCCGTCTTCGGCTTCGTCGTACGCGATCACTGCGCCTTCGAGGCGTGACGCCGCCATGTCATCGAGCGCGACGCGGATTCCGTCGATGTCTTCGATGTGATCGCCGTCATTCGGCGTCTCGGCATAGCTCAGGCGATATCCGCTGCCGCCACATCCTGTCGTGAACGCGATGCGGAGAATGCGTCCGGACAGATCGTGCGCGAGATGATTCGCGGCTTCAGGGGAGAGGGACAGGTTCATGGTGTCGTCGAGCCGTGGACGATGCGCCATTCCGCGTCCTCGCGTTTCCACCAGTCGCTGTCGTAGCGGATGAGCGAGAGCTCGCGCTCGAGCTCCACGACGTGCGCGCGTTTCACCGCGTGAAGGAAGATCATCAGATTGCGATCGATCTCCGACGCACCCCGCGACAGCTCGTCGAGCCGGCGCATCATCGTCTTCTCGCGCGCGACGAGAAACTCGGCGGCCTCGCGATACGAGAGATCGCCTTCGTGGATGTCCTGGAACTGCATGTCGGCGCCGAGGGTGACCTTGAGCGGCTCGCCGTTGAGGGCGGCGACTTTCATCTCGATCAGATCGCGATTCGTGCGCTCGTCGACGGCGAACTGCTTGAACGTCATCGCCGTCATCGGATTGGGCAGACTCTCGGCGAGCTTCTCGAACGTCTTGTACGCCTCGATGGTGTACTGAAAGAGACGGCCGAGTTGCTGGCCGTCGAGTTGGGTCGTCGGTGTGTCGACTGCGGTCATATCTGCAACCTCTATTCGATCTTCGCTACCTTCACGATCACATCGCCCGTGAGCTTCGACTGACACGAGAGCCGGTACGGCGGATCGAGCTCTTTGTACGTTTCATCCGGCGTCGGCGGCGTGAGGTTGTCCCACCCGTCGACGACTTCCACTCTGCAAGTCCCGCACGCGCCGTCGCCGCCACAAACGTGCGCGATCTTCACGCCCATTTCCAGCGCCGCGTTGAGCAGCGTCTTTCCCGCGGCGTGCTCCGCCGATGCTCCTTCGTCGACGAAGATCACTCGCGGCATTCGGCCGGGGATTATAGGTGAGGGTAGGGAAATGGTCTTCCCGGGCACTCCCTAAATGGAAAGGTCCACAATCCGTGTCCGACAACGCAGCACCGTCGAAGGGGCGTCTGGCTGGAGCTGCGAAGCGTTCCGCGCTTCCACTTCTCATCGCCTTCATCACTCTCGGGGTCGTGGCGCTGTCGTACTACCTCTACGTCCGGCACAAGACGAACTACTTCGTGGCGCGCGATCTGCGCCTCATGGCGAGCGCCGTCGTTCAGGTCGACGACGCATTTATGCGGAATGCGGGTTACGTGCGGAACTTCGCCGCGATCACACGGGAAGGTCTGCGCACCCGACGCGCCGCCAGCAGCAGCGGCCTCGTGAAGCAGATCGATCTCTACTTTCCCGAGTTCGAGACGCTGGTGCACGACGCGGATATCCCGGAGAGCGACAAGCCGGCCGAAGGCGTGGAAGAAATTCGGAAGCGTCTCTCTCGCGCGCCGAATGTCGAGGAATTCGAGACCTCGATTGTTCCACGCGAGACGACGACCTGGGTCGACATCACCTACCGCGCCCTCGGCAAGACAGACTCGAAAGAAGAGGCGCCCAAGGCGGAAGCCTTGCAGCAGGCGATGGCCGAGGAGGCGAAGGCGCCGCTTCGAACGTCGTTCGGACAGATCGAGTTGAAGCGCCTTCTCGATCCGGTCTTCAGCTCGCCGACGCTCGACGCATTCGACGAAGTGCTGCTCGCCAACAGCGACGGCACCGTCGTCGCGCAATCGCATCGATGGCTCGAGACATCGCGGCAGTCGTCGATGGTCACGGCAATCGGAAATCCGAGCGGCGTGACGCCTTCGACGGCGTCGTCTCCCGTGAAAATCACGTCGCTCAGCTCCGTTCTCGAGCGAAGCGGATGGCGCGAGACCAAGCCGCTCGACATCTCATCGGTCACCGGCGCGACGCGGCAGATCGACGTCTCCATCGCCGGCTCGGACTACGTCCTCTTCGTGCAGCCTTGTCACTTCGCCGCGAAGTTCGCGAAGCCGAAGCAGCCTGCGACCGAAAACAAGAACGCACCCACTGCGGGCGCCGAGGCGAAGAAGGAAACGAAAGAAGGCGCGCCGCAGTGGCTTCTCTGCGCGTTGATCGCCAAGCCGCGTTTCGTCTACGACTCGCTGGCGATCTCGCTGACGCAACTGTCGGTCGTCACCGGCTGTCTGTTGCTCCTCATCTGCTGCTGGCCGTTCGTGCGGCTCACGTTCATCGGCGAACGGCAACCGCTGACGCTCGCCGATCTCATCCTCCTCGGCGTCTGCTGTCTGATCGGCGGCGCAATCCTGACGATCGGATTCGCCGACGCTGTGCTGTACCGGCGTCTCGAGGCGGTCGCCGACGTTCAGTTGAAAGAGTTTTCGGCGTTGCTGGAGCGATCGTTCGAGACGGAGACCGTCGACGCTCGGAATGCTCTCGAGCTGGTCATGCAGATCAAGCGGAAGCCGGAAGGCGGAACGTTCGGCGATCTCAAATTCAATGACGCTGATGAAAACCTGAAGGCGATCCAGCAGAAGTATCCGTTCTTCTCATCGGTCTCGTTCATCGGTTCGAATGGGATGCAGCTCCTGAAGTTCTCCAAAGACGGCAGCGCGCCGGCCGTCTCCGTCGCGGATCGCAATTACTTCCGCGACGTTCAGTCGGGACGGATGCTGCTCACGCGCGAGCGCGAGCCGAAGCCGTTCGTGATCGAGTCGCTGGTGAGTAAGACGACGGGAAAACCGGAAGTGGTGTTGTCGATTCCTGCCGACGCCGACTATCCGGTCGTCGCGCTGACGCTCGAGAAAAGCGCGCTGCTGCGGCCGATTCTGCCGGCGGCGTTCAAGTTCGCGGTGGTCGACGACGCGGGCAACGTGCTCTTTCACAGCAATCCGCAGCTGAACAATCGCGAGAACTTCTTCGAGGAAACGGAAGGCGACCGGCAGCTGCGCGCCGCCGTTGCCGCGCGGCACGATCTAGTCGTCGACAACGTTCGCTACGGCGGCGAGGACTACGTCGCGTTCACGCATCCGATGCGCGTCGGCTGGACGCTGATCACGCTGCGCTCGAAAGGTTTAATGCGCACGATGAACACGGAAGCGATCGTGCTCACGTTGCTCGCGCTGATCTTCTACGCGTCGCTGTGCGTCGTGCTCACGCTGGTCGCGGCGATGTGCGTTCCGTCGTATCGCGCGCCGTGGTTGTGGCCGGACGTCACCCGTCCCGATCGCTACCGTCGCGTGACGTTCCTCTATCTCCTGCTGTTGATCAGCAGCGTCGCGCAGATCATCGCGCTGCGTCCGTCGGCGTTGTTCCTCATCGGATTCCTCGCGCCGATGCACGTCGCGGCGACGACGTACGTGCGCCTTGCGATCAAGCGAAACACCCCGGCGTTTTACACGATCGCCGCGGCGTGGACGGCGCTGACGGTCTCGTGGTGTGCGCGCATCGTCCTCTCGCCGATCGGCGAAGGCGTCTACCTCGGCGATTCGCCGCTCGGTCTGCGCATCTTCATGCTGATTCCGATCGTGATCGCGACGCTTCTCGTGTTGAAGAAGTTGACGACGCCGCTGCGCGCGCTCGCGTTTGCGTTCGGAATCGCGTCGCTCGTCGCGCAGAGCGTGGCGCTGACGCCGTGGGGTTGCGCGATCTCGTTCAGCATCGCCGCGTTCTTTGCCGTCGTGACGATTGCGACCGCGTCGCGCTCGCCGCGCCCGACGGATGGGACGCGCCTGAAATGGGGCGTGCTTCTCCTGGCGTGGTGTTTCATTCTGGTGTTCGTTCCATTGCGCAGCGAGTACGTCGACGAAACGTCCGGCGCTCTTTTGCGCATCGTGACGGTTCTCCTACTCGTGCCGCTCGTGCTCGTGTGGGAGCCGCACGAGAAAAAAGAGAAGCCCGACAAACGCCGCGCGCCGTTCGAAGGGTGGCGCTACATCGTTGCCGGCGTCGGCCTCGCGATCCTGACGATCGTCATCCCGACGATCGCGTTCTTCCGCGTTGCCTACGCGCTCGAAGTCGAAAGCTTCATCAAGTACGGACAACTGCTCTTCGCGGCAGGACTGGAGCAGGAGCTCGAAGCGGACGTGAGCTCGAGCGTCGCGTCGTGTTGGAAACCGACGAAGGAAGGCGATCGCGCCGACTTCTTCAAGTCGAGTTGGTGGATCACCGGAACGAAAGGCGAGAAAGAGACCTTCGCGAACTGGATCGCCGACTCGTGGACGTCGCGCGGCGGAAACGACGTCGGCGAGTTCCTGGAGTCGATGCTCCCGCAGTATTCGCGCGACTCCGTCGCCATGCGCGAGCTTCACCACGATCAGACCAGCGACCGGCGTTGGGAGTGGCGGCGTCGCGGGTCGTATCTCGCTTTGCGATGGCCGCTCCATCTCTCCGCGGAAGCGACGCGAAAGCTCGCGGAGAACGGTGAGACGCCGAAGTGGATCACGGTGTTCACGCGCGTTCCGCAGCCGTTCGCGGCGTGGAGTCGCGTCGACATCTTCCCGTTCCCGCTCACGAAGCCGCGCGTCGACCTCATGTCGATGTCCGCCGTGAACGTCGAAAGCGGCAGCGACACAGCGCTTCGCGCATTCGTCCGCCGCTTCACCTACCTCGTCGTCGCCGTCTCATTCCTCGGCTTGATCGTGTGGGTCGTCTACTTCATCTCCATCAAAGTCTTCCTGCTCGATCTTCAGCGGCCGTTGTGGCTTCCGCGCCGCGACTCCGAATTCCGGCGTCCCTTGCTCAAGCCGACCGTTGGCAGTCACGTGTTTCTCATCAGTCGCACGAGGGAGATGCCGGAGACGCTCGCCGGCGACTTTCATCACGTGCAGCTCGAGACCGCGTACAACGAGATCGGCGCGACGCAGCTGATCCTGCAGATCGATGAGCTGCCGCACGGCAAGCAGGTCGTGATCACCGGCATCGAAGCAGAACCGTCGGATGAGGGATTCACGCTGTTCAAGATCACCGTGCTCGAAGAGGTCCTCGCGCTTTCCGATCGGATGCTCCTGATCATCTCGAAGCTCAGTCCCGCCGCGCTCATCGCGACCGTTTCCGATGACGCGGTGAAGGAGCGATGGCGCGACGCGCTGTCGTCGTTCGTCTGTTTGTATGAGGATCAGATCAACGCGGAGGAGCCGGTCGTTCCGGAGATTGTGGAGCCGGACGAGGAGAAGGTCATCGTCGTCACACCGCCTCCGCCTCCTCCGCCGCCTCCTCGCACGATCATGCAGTGGTTGCGCGACTTCATCGCACTCGATCTGCAGCTGATTCCGACCTCCGTCGAGAAACTGAAAACGCTTCTGGCCTGCGAGATCGACGGCCGTCCCGCGCTGCAGCGGATCGGAACGGAGCTGGAGTCGGAAATCGACAACCACCGCTTCATCGGCGACCGCGTGCAGTTGCTCGACGAGATCCGCGAGCGCGCCGATGCGTACTACAACGCGCTGTGGTCGACGTGCTCCCTCGATGAGCACCTCTTGCTCTTCCATCTCGCGCGCTTCGGGTTCCTCAACGGACGCAATCGCCGCATGGTGCGGCGTCTGCTCGCGCGCGGACTCGTCGTGCGCACGCCGCACCTGCATCTCTTCAACGACTCGTTCCGCGCGTACGTGATCGCGAACTCATCGCGTCAGGAAGTCGCGAGTCTCGAGCGCGCCGATGCCGCCGAAAGCGCGTGGGGAAGGATTCGTGGACCGGTGTTGACCGTGGTGGTCATCGGTGCCGCGGTTTTCTTCAGCACGCAAAAAGATCTGATGAACACGACGAGCGCGATGGTCACGGGAATCGCCGCGGGACTTCCGGCGCTCGCGAAGCTCGTCGGCACGCTCACCGATCGGCGTGGCGATCAGGCCGCGATGCAGTAACTACTCGAGCGCGCGATGCGCCATGTATGAGCTGCGCACGAGCGGCGCGGACTCGACGTGCTTGAATCCGAGGGCTTTCGCGCGGACGCCGAGCTGCGTAAATTCATCCGGCGTGTAGTAGCGGCGCACGGGATGATGGTCACCGGTCGGCGCGAGGTACTGGCCCATCGTGAAGATGTCGACGCCGGAGTCGCGAAGGTCGCGCGCGGTCTGCAGGATCTCGTCGTCGTTCTCGCCGAGGCCGAGCATGATGCTCGACTTCGTCAGCATGTTCGCTTCGTGCGCCCATCGGAGGACGTCGAGGGAGCGTTTGTACTTCGCGACGGGACGCACAGCCGGATAAAGACGCGGCACCGTCTCGACGTTGTGCGCGAGCACATCGGGCTGCGACGCGATGACCACGTCGAGCGCGTCGCGCTTTCCTTCGAGATCGGAGATGAGCACTTCGACCGCCGCTCCGGTTTGCTCGCGCACCGCGCGCACGGTTTGCGCGACGATCTCCGCGCCGCCGTCCGGCATGTCGTCGCGATTCACCATCGTGATCACCGCGTGTCGTACGCCCATCTTCGCGACCGCTTCGGCGACGCGGCGCGGTTCATCCTGATCCGCGGCGAGCGGTTTGCCTTTGCCCACCGCGCAGAACGTGCAGCGGCGCGTGCAGATCTCGCCGAGGATCATGAAGGTCGCGGTGCCGGCGTTCCAGCACTCGAAGATGTTCGGGCAGCGCGCTTCCTGACAGACCGTGTTCAGCGCGAGGTCGTTCATCAGCCGCGACACGGGCAGCTGATCGAGATCGCCCGGCACGCGAATCTTCAGCCATTCAGGCCGGATTCCGGCGCGGCGATTGACCGGTTTAGTCTCGGGAGTACTCAAGTCGTTCCAACGCCTCGCGATCGTCCGTCCACCGGATCCTTTCATACGCCTCGGCGAATGTGAACCAGCCGTACTCGTCGTGCTCTTCGTCGTCCATTCGAATCGGAAGTCGTGAGTCGAGCGCTGCTTCGAACGCGACTTCGCTCGCGATGACGGGAGTGCCGAAACGCGAACTGAGATACTGCGACTCGATCATGAACGACTGCGTGATGCCGATCTCCTCCGGCTCGCCGGGATTGCCCGTCTCTTCGAGCACTTCGCGCCGCGCAGCCTCGGATGGCGATTCGCCGTCTTCGATGCCGCCGGTGATCGGCTGCCAGAAGTTGCCGCGCTCGGGGCGTCGATGCAAAAGCAGCACGCGATCGTCGTCGTGAATCATGACCTTGATCAGACGCACGGTCTCGGGACGCGGAACGATCTCGCGCTCGAAGATCTCCGCGAATTTCGCGACGATGATCTCGCGTACTTCGCGCTCGTCGATGTCGCGTCCTGCTTCGCGCGCAATCGAGGTGACGCCGGTTCCTTGCAGTCCGCATGGCGTGATCAGGCGGAAGTGATCGAGGTTCGTGTTGACGTTCAGCGCGAAGCCGTGCGAAGTCACCCAGCGCGCGATGCGCACGCCGATCGCGGCGATCTTGTCGTTGCCGACCCAGATGCCGCGCTTGCCGTCGACGCGCTCGGCGACGATGCCGTATTCGGCGACGGTCTGAATCAGCACCTCTTCGAGCCTCGTCACGTATTTGCGGACGTCGCGGCTTCCTTCGCCGAGATGGACGATGGGGTAGCCGACGACTTGGCCGGGACCGTGGTACGTGATGTCGCCGCCGCGCGTCGTCTCGAAGAAACGGACGCGCTCGTTTTTAAGGGCATCGTCTGATGCGAGGAGATTGCGCAGATCGCCGCCGCGCCCGAGGGTGATGACGGGCGGATGCTCGAGAAGAAGGAGCTGATCGGGAAGCTCGTCGCGCTGGCGCATCTCGACGAGTTTCTGCTGGAGCTTCATTCCGTTCTCGTAGGTGACGAGATGAAGCTGATGAAGCTCACACGCGCGCCGCACACTCGCGTTAAGTCGGGAGTGTGGCGCAGACATTCCTGTCTGCGCTAACCAGGCCAGACAGGAATGTCTGGCCCACACGCTCAGCGATGCTTCAGCAGCTCGCGGAGGAGCTCTTTCATCTTCGCGGCGTCGGCGATGACTTGCGGAGAGTGCGCAGTCTTCATGAGCTCGTCGATGATCGTCTGCGCGCCGCGGTAATCGCGTGCATTGAAGCGCTGAACGGCGTCGTTGTACGCGGCGATCTCGCGATTCGTAGCCACCTCGTTCTCGAGCTGTTTCGCCTGATCGTCGAGCTGTTGTTTCGCCGCGGCGTCGGGCGCGGCGGCGGACAGTGCCCGCGTCAGTGCCGCCGCCTCATCGAGTTTCTCCGCTTTCAAAAGCTCGTTGATTCGTTCGAGCTCGGTGCGCGCGTGAACGTTGTACGCGGCGCGGATCACGTTTTGCGCGCGCATGCGATCGGCGCCAGAGGCGAGTGCTTTTTCCGCGAGCTCGCGGGCGTGCGGCGTGTCTTTCAGCGACTCCGCATACTCGAGGAGCACTTCGCCGTCATTCGGATCGGCGGCGATGGCGCGCTCGAATTCACCGATCGCGGCGAGCGCGCGCGCATGTTTTGGATTCGCTTCGACGGCGGCGCGAAAGTGCTTCTCCGCTTCGGACTTCGCGCCGTCGATGTTCGCGAGGAAGGCGCCGAGGTCGTAGAGGACAACGTCGCGCGGGAGTGGTGTTGCCGCGACATCGATCTCCGGCACGCGCGTCTGGAGAGTGATCGACAAATCGGGAACGGCGCCGATCAGACTCTCCATGTCTTTCGCGCTCTTGTGAAAGTGTTTCTGCAGCGCGGCCTCGGAGCCAACACCGCTGGTGACGTCGCGAAGGAACGCGTCGAAGGCTTGGCGATCCTGCGCGATCATCCAATCGACGATCGCCCAGCTCTCCGCGTAGAACAGCGTCGAGATCGCGACGTCGGTCCCACCGGTGACGGTGAACAGCTCCGCGACGGGGATGGTCTTCCGCTTGAGCAGTTCGACGTGCTCGCGAATCCTGCTTCCCACCTTGATGATTCCGCCGTGCACTTCGGCGCTGCTGTAGTACTCGGCGAGTCCTTCTTCGACCCACAACGGCGCGCGCGACACCGAGGTTCCCATGAGGTAATGCACGAGCTCGTGATACGGCGTGCGGTCGTGCATGTAGCTGCGCGAGTCGTCGATGAACATCGTGGCGTGTCCGCCCTGCGCGACGAACGTGCCGACAACGCCGGCGTTCTCGCGCTTCATCAGCAGATCGAAGTACGGCTGCACTTCGCCGCGGCGCGCGAAGAGATACACGCGCGTCGACGCCGGCTGCGCGCCCTGAATCGGAATCGCGGCGGCGAACGTCTCGAGATCGCGCACGAGCTCGCGCGTGCGGCGATCGCCGGCGCTGCTCACCACATCAAAGCGCGGTGTGACGATGCGGATCCAGAGCGCGAAGAGAAGAGTCATGGCTTCTCGAGTCGCGCCAGATGCTGCGCGAGCTGCTGCTTCGTGTTCTCGTCTTTCGTCGAGTCGATGAGATTGCGCAGCGCTTCCGTCGCGCGATCCTGCTCGCCGCTATCGATGAGTGTGTTGATGCACGCCAGCTCTTCGCGCAAAAGCACGGCGTACATCACCGCCTTGAGTTGCGGATTCAGCGTCGTCGCGAGCTGCGCGGACAGCGCGTCGGCCTTCGCGCGATCGCCGTGGCGCAGATAGAGCGAGAGGAGATGCAACGGATAGTCGGTGCGCTGCGGAAAGAGCGCGTGCGCGCGCTCGAGCGGCGAGATGCCGGGCTCCGGATCGTCCTCGACGATGTAGCTCGTGCCGATGGCGCCGAGTCCGCGCGTTTCGTCGGCGTGCAAGTCGAGCGCGCGTTTCGCTAACTCTCTCGCGCGGCGAAATCGCTCGACGTCTTCGGCGCCGTGCACCACCGTCTCCGCCAATCCACCAATCTCCGGCCGCAGCAACGCCTCGGCGTACATCAGATGATTCGTCCCGTCGTTCGGATCGGCGGCGATCGATTCTTCGAATAGCGCGAATGCTTCTTCGTCCTTCGCCGCGCGCGATCGCAATCGCGCGATGCCGGCGAGCGCGCCGGCGTGTTGCGGCTGCGCGTCGAGGACCGCGCGGAAGTGACGTTCCGCTTCCGCCGCGGCGCGATCGAGAAACGACATCAGGCGCGCGAGCTCGAAGACGACGTCGGTATGCGTCACCTTGTCGATCGCGGTGATGTTCGCGCGCAGGCCTAGGGCGAGGATGAACGATGAAGGCGGCGGGAGATAGGCTCGGATGATCGAGTCGAAGTCGTCGGCGCGGCGGTGAAAGTGTTTGAAGAGCGCGCCGTCGGTCGTCGCGCCGGACGCGAGATCGTGCACGAGCGCGTCGAACGCCTTGCGGTTCGTGCGCAGCATCCAATCGACGATCGCCCAGCTCTCCGCGTAGAAGATCAGGCTCGTCGCTTGCGGCGACACCCGCGTGATCTCGAAAACGTCGCGCGCCGGAATGATGTTGAGACGGCGGAGACGCATGAGATGTTCGCGCACCGGCAGTCCGACGCGAATCTCGCCGCCGTGAATCTGCGCGTTGCTGTAGTACTCCGCGATTCCCTCCTCCGCCCACAGCGGCGGATGCTGCGGCGCGCCGGAGAGGAGGTAGTGCACGAGCTCGTGATACGGCGTGCGGTCGGCAACGCGTCCGCGCGATGCGTCGACAAGCATCGTCGCCGCGCCGCGCTGCGAGACGAAGACGCCGGTGGCCTGACTCTGATCGCGATTGAGAAGAAGATTGAGGTACGGCTGCGCTTCGCCGCGACGCGCGAAGACGATCACGCGCGTCGGTGGAAGCGTCGGCGTCGGCTGAAGGTCGCCGAGGGCGGAGGCGAGGGTCTCGAGATCACGGGCGAGCTCGCGGGTGTTTCGCTCGCCGGTCGCGCTGATGATCGTGAAGCGCGGCGTGGTCACGCGCGTCCACTCCTGATTCACGGCTGGAATCGGGATCGCGAACAGGAGCGCGAGGGCGAGGGACATGGAAGGTTTATAATCGCCGCGGGTCCGAACCTCAAATGTCTGATGAACACGCGTCGCGGAGGCGATTTCCGCGCATCGCTTCGCATCATGCCGTATTAGCGAAGTCGAGTGGAAAAGACGGCCTCGAAGAATTCGGTCAGACGAAGTCGATCGCGCTCGGCGGCTGCTCGTTCATCGCCGATGAACCGTTCGGCGTCGGATCGTCGATCGAGTTGTTGATCACGGTGGATGGCCATGTGGTTCGCGGACGCGGGCGGGTCGTGTACGAGCACGACGTCGACGGCGGACGCAAAGAGATCGGCGTCGAGTTCGCGGGACTCGACGACGCCAGCGCGATTGAGCGACTATTGACGAAGAGTGAATAGACGCTTTGTTCTCGTGCTCGTGCTGCTCGCCGCTTGCTCTCGCGAGAAACCGGAGAAGAATGTCGGTCCCAGTGGGGCACCGGCGCCCTCGCCGGTGCAAGTCTCCAAACCCGCCGGCGAGGGCGCCGGCGCCCCACTGAGTTACGAAGACGCCCTCAATCGTTTTCGCACTTCGCCCGGCTTCGCCTTCACCTTCAACGACGGCACTGGCGAGCTGAAGCGTCCGCGCCTCGGCATGGAGGAGATGACCGTCGACGTCGCTCGCGGCGCGGATCGCGGCAAGTGGCAGGCATCCGTCCAACGGAACGGCGTCGTCTGGACGAAAGACGGCCAGCACGTGACTGACGTCCCACCGTCACTGCAACACCTCTTTCAACGCCTCACGATCTTTCCCGATCCGCAGAAGAAAGAGGGCGCTGCACGGCGCACCGCCGATGGCTTCGAGTTCACCGACGCCAACGGCGGAGACCGGTACGCCATCAAGCTCGCCGGGGACCACTTTGACGAGGTAAAGATCAACGATCAGACCATAAGTATCCGGTTGCGGAATTAGGTTCGCGTCTCCGTGGTTTCCAGTCGTCGAATCACGTTGTTTGCGACCGTGAGATGGATCTCCGATCAGCAACACGAGAAAGGAGATTCACCGTGAAACAGACCGGCACCGTCAAGTGGTTCAACGACGCGAAGGGCTTCGGCTTCATCACCTCTGAGCGCGGCGAAGATGTCTTCGTGCACTTCACCGCAATTCAGGGGAACGGATTCCGCTCCCTCAGCGAGGGCGCGACCGTCGAGTTCGAAGTGCAGCAGGGCCCCAAGGGCCTTCAGGCTTCGAACGTCGCGATCGTCTAATCCGACTTCGACCACATCAGCGAAAAAGGGCAGCCCGATGGCTGCCCTTTTTCATTTGGTGCCGGTAATCAGTCGCGCGCCCCGCTGATACGTGACATACGCCCACGCCCACTGCGTGATCACGAGGAAGCGATTGCGGAATCCGATCAGGAACAGGATGTGGATCGCCAGCCACGCGAACCACGCGATGAATCCCGAGAGCCGCAGGAAGCCGAAGTCAGCGACCGCGGCGGCGCGGCCGATCGTCGCCAGCGATCCTTTGTCCCAATACTTGAATCGCTCGCGCGGCTTTCCCGCGAGCACGCGCAGGATGTTTTTCGCGGTGTGGTTCCCTTCCTGAATCGCCGCGGGCGCGACGCCGGGAACGTTCTCGACCGCGGCGAGGTCGCCGATCACGTAAACGTCATCGTGACCCGGAATCGTCAGGTCGGCGTTCACGATCACGCGTCCGGCGCGATCGAGTGGAACTCCGAGCGAGCGCGCGAGCGGAGACGCCTGCACTCCCGCCGCCCACAAGACCGTTCGCGTCGGAATGGTGCGATCGCCGATGCAGACCTCTTTCGATGAGAGCGACGTCACCGTCGCGTTCGTGATCACTTCGACGCCGAGGCGCTCGAGCTGCTTGCGCGCTTTCTCGGAGAGCGATTGCGGATAGACGGGGAGAACGCGCTCCTTTCCTTCGATGAGGATCACGCGCGCGCTCGAGGGATTGATGTTGCGGAAATCGCGCAGCATCGTTTTGCGCGCGATCTCCGACAACGCGCCGGCGAGCTCCGCGCCCGTTGGACCTGCGCCGATGATGACGAACGTCAGCAGCGCGTTCTGCACGTCGCGATCGGTCTCGCGCTCCGCTGCCTCGAAGGCGAGGAGCACGCGGCGGCGGATCTCGAGTGCGTCGTCGATCGTCTTGAGGCCCGGCGCATCGGCTTCCCACTCAGGATGGCTGAAGTACGAATGCGTCGCGCCGGTGGCGAGGATCAAGGTGTCGTACGCGATCGCGGCGCCGTCGGCGAGGTGCACCGTTTTCTGTGCAGTGTCGATCGACGCGGCGTCGCCGAGGATGACGGAGGTGTTTTTCTGGTGGCTGAGAACTCCGCGGATCGGCGCGGCGATGTCGCTCGGATTCAATGCCGCGGTCGCGACCTGGTAGAGGAGCGGTTGGAAGAGGTGGTAGTTGTGGCGATCGATCAGCGTGATGCGAACGTCAGCATTGCGAAGCGCGCGCGCGGCGTAGAGACCGCCGAAGCCGCCGCCGAGGATCACGACGTGAGACGTCAAAGCGACGCGAGTCTACGATATGAGGCGCGCGAATTCGCGGAGGTTCGCGCGGAGGTCGTCGAGAAGCCGGGGATTCTCGGCCATCCGCTTCTTCAGCGCGACAAGGAAGCGGAAGTCGGTTTCGCGCTCCTCCGGCGTGCCGTCAGCGGAGATCATCTCCATCCAGCGATCCGGTTTGCCGTCAAAGACTTGCAGCAGGATGTGGATGCGAGCGAAGCTCGCGACGAGCTCGGAGAGATTCGACGTGTCGATCCACTCGTGGACTTCCGCCACCGGCGGATCGACGGCACGTAGCTTCTCAGTCATTACCAGCGAGACTCCTGAAGGACAGAGGTGTCCCATAAAGGAGTGACGGCCAGGGGGAATTCCCTACCCTGAATCGAAGTGGAGGACAGGCGCCCCGCCTGTCCGGACAGGCGAGGGCGCCTGTCCTCCACGGGATAACATCTACTCCCATGAACGGCGCGTACTGGCATCTCCTCCTCAACCACTTCCCGGCGATCTTTGCGATCGCGGCGCTTATCGTTCTGCTCCTGGGCGTGATCTGGCGGAGCGACGCCGTGGTGCGCGCGGCGTTCGTGCTCGTCGTTTGCACGGCGCTCATTTGCTTCCCTGTATTTCGCTCGGGTGGTGCGGCGGCGCAAGTGGTGAAGACGATGGACGGTATCAACCGCGCTGCGATCGAGCCGCATAGTGAAGCGGCAAACGCGACGTTCGTCACCGTTTCCATCGCAGGCGTCGCCGCGATCTTCGCGCTCGTTCGTTATCGCGCGCCGCGGCAGATTGCCGGCTGGATGACCTACGTCGTCGCGTTCCTCGTCGTCATCGCCACCGCCTCCTCGATCTACACCTCTCTCCTCGGCGGACGCATTCACCATCCCGAGACGCACATGCGCGCGCGTTAGTGGAGTGTCTTGGCTGGATTGGGACCAGATGGCGAAGGTATCGGCGCCGTGAGGGAGGCGCGCCGACGCAAGCATAGCGGTGGCTATGTTGAGGAGGCGCAACGAAGCTCACGGCGTCGAGACCAAGCCAGGTAGTCCCAATCCAGCCAAGACACTCCACTTAGCTGGCTTTTTTCTTCGCCTTCGCCGGGTTTCCGATCTTCGCCAGCTCCGGCTTTCCGGCCCAGCGGCCGTACGAGAAGCAGCGGATGCACGTGAAGGTGTAGTCCGTGACGCCGGTGACGGCGTTCTCCTTCGCGTCGATCTCGAATTCCGACTGGCAGCGGTAGCAGAGAATGGCGTCGCCGCGCTGGATGTTCTCGACGATGCCTTCCACCTGCTGCCGGTGAAACTCGATCTGCTTCGGACGCTGTCCGATCTGAATCGTTTCTTTGCCGCGCGGGCAGGTGAGGTAGAGGTGATCGGCGAACGTCGTCTGCACGAAGCTGCCAATCATTTTCACGCCGGGATGCTTCGGACATATCACGTCGCGCCCGGCCCAGTACGCCTTCGCTAGCTCGCGAAGTTGTTCGACTTCAGTTGGCATGGGCGGGATTGTAGCAAGCACCGTATCAGCGGATAGACCATGTCTCGGACCCCATTTCTCATTTCTCTTTCTCTTCTTCTTCTCGTCCCGCAAATCGCAGTCGCCCGAACGCGCGCCGTCGATACGCCGCCGGTCGTGAGTGATTTGACGCTCTCCCGCGAGATCGCCGTCTCCGACATCGCCTACGGCCCAGGCCTCGGCTACAACGAAGGCAATCCGCGCATCGCCGTCGCTCCCGATCAGGAGCTCGTGGTTTGGAACGGCAAAGCCGTGCGCCTCGACGTGAACGGCAACGCGATCGACACGTTGCCGATCCTGTTGCCGATCAATGCGAGTGCCGTCGCGTGGAACGGCACGCGCTACGTCGCGGTCGGACACGAGCTCGATCGCATCGACTCGGTCGAGATCACAACCGATGGCCTGATCGGACCCGTGAAGCGCGGGATCGCATTCGCGAGCGAGATCAATGTCTACGGCCTCGATATCGCGATCACATCGAACGACATGATCTTCGCGTTCAGCGTCCTCGATCGCGACGGCAAGCGTTTCGTGCGCGTCGTCTCGCTCGCGAACGGAATCCTCTGGAACAACAGCGGCAACGACGTGCGCCTCATTCGCGGCGACGGCGATCTCGTGCTCGCCGCGAGCAGCGCTGGCAGCGTGTTGATCGACGGATCGCGCGTGACTCCGCTCGGTGTCGCTGCGACGAACGCCACGTGGACGGGCCACGACTTCTTCGCCGTGAGCACGCCGGACACGCGCGTCGTCGGCTTTCACGTGTCGCGCGACGGCGCGGTCGGAATGCCGATCACGATTCACACGTCGACCGATGGTGCGTACGCGCCCGCGGTTGCGTGCGACGGCGACGCATGCCGCGTCGTCTGGAAAGAGCGCCGCATCACGTCGCAGGACTTCTACATCGTCCACTCGACATACGACCTCACGTCCGCCCTCGTCATCAACGACGTTCCCGGCAACGCCGTGACGCTCGAGACCAACGACGACGCGCCGAGCAGGTACGCCGGCATCGTCGACACCCCGGCGATCGTCATTCAGAAAGGCAACACGATCCTGGCGTGGAGTCGCGCCGTCATCACCGGCACGTTCGAGCTTCGCGAGTTCTACGCGTCGAAACTCACCACGACGATCCAGCCGCAGCACATCTCGCAACGCGCGCGTGGACAGGCGCCCGAATTCCTGACGCCTGCGCCGAACGGCGTCCGCGCGTGGTGGGAGGAATCGCTGTTCCCCGAGTCCGAAGTCCGCTCGACGCAAATCGACATCGACGGTCATCACACCAACGATATGAGCGGTCTCACGACTATTCCGATCGCGTCGACGAA
>Ga0105245_10000931_pt1 | contig 26595 bp, 24 predicted proteins | sample KBSM54metaG_FD_81523 | JGI IMG/M metagenome (GOLD analysis project Ga0105245, IMG submission 81523) | Miscanthus rhizosphere microbial communities from Kellogg Biological Station, Michigan, USA - KBS M5-4 metaG | ecosystem: Host-associated > Plants > Roots > Rhizosphere > Soil | place...
AGGTTGTGGACGTAGAACTGGGCCACGAAGAAGGTGCCGATGACGGTGAGGACGCCGGCGGTGAGGAAGCCCCGGTTGATGGGGGCCATGGCCGACTTGTCGGACTCCTTGGCCCGCACCGCATAGACGCCGACGATGGAGGCGAGCACGCCCAGGGCCCGGGCCACGATCGGGAAGATGACGCCCAGGGCCGGGTTGAGGCCGATGGACTGGAACGCGGCGAAGCCGAGGATGATGGAGGCGACCAGGGTGACCTCGTAGGACTCGAACAGGTCGGCGGCCATGCCGGCGCAGTCGCCCACGTTGTCGCCCACGTTGTCGGCGATGGTGGCCGCGTTGCGGGGGTCGTCCTCGGGGATGCCGACCTCGACCTTGCCCACCAGGTCGGCGCCGACGTCGGCCGCCTTGGTGAAGATGCCGCCGCCCACCCGCATGAACAGGGCCAGCAGCGAGCCGCCGAAGCCGAAGCCGATGAGGATGGCGGAGGCCGTGTTCTGGAAGATCATGATGATCACGGTGGCGCCCAGGAGGCCCAGGCCGACGGTGAACATGCCGGCCACGCCGCCGGTGCGGAAGGCCACCTTGAGGGCCGCGGGCAGCGAGCCCTCCTTGGCCGCGGCCGCGGTGCGCACGTTGCCCCGCACGGCCAGGCTCATCCCGATGAAGCCGGTGAGGCCGGACATGAAGCAGCCGGCGATGAAGGCGAGGGTGCGGAACAGGCCCGACTGGCCGTAGGAGAGGGCCGTCGAGCCGTCCGGCTTGAGGATCTCGGTCGAGGTGAGGAAGACCAGCACCGCCAGGGGGATGACGATCATCCCGATGGTGCGGAACTGGCGCCGGAGGTAGGCCATGGCCCCCTCCTGGATGGCCAGGGCGATCTCCTTCATCTTGGGGGTGCCCTCGTCGGCGGCGAGCACGCCCCGCATCAGGCTGTAGCCCACGAGCAGGGCGAGGATGGCGGTGGCGGCCGAGAAGTACAGCCAGAGCCACTCGGTGCTGCCCAGGTGGAAGTCCTGGAAGCCCCCCTCGGATGCGAGCAAGGTCATGCCGACAGCTCCTTCCTGACAAAGATCTGGTGGGCGACCTTTTCGCCCAGCAGTCGATCCTTCCCGTCCACCCGGACCACGATGGGCCCGTCGAAGGGATGGCGTTCACGCACCTCGAGGCGCACCCCGGGCCGCAGCCCGAGCGTCTCCAGGAACTCGATCACATCGGGGTCGGTGGAGCCGGGGACGGCCACCACCGCGAACTCGCCCGGTTCGAGGTCGTACAGCGGGGGCAGCGACGGGATGTCGGCCGTCTCCGGTTCCGGGATGGGAAAGCCGTGGGGACACGACGACGGGCGGTCGAGGGCGACGAACAGCCGGTCCTCCACCTCCTGGGGCAGGTCGTGCTCGAACGAGGTGGCCAGGCGGTCGGCCTCGTTCCAGGCGTAGCCGAGCATGTCGGACAAGAAGCGCTCGACGATGCGGTGGCGGCGGATGGCGGCGACCGCGGCCGACCGTCCGGACGGGGTCAGCTCGACGCCCTTGTACAGCTTGTGCACCAGCAGGCCCCGCTCGGCCAGCCGCTTGACGGTGGCGGTGGCGGTGCCGGGGACCACGCCCAGGGCCTCGGCCAGGGCGCCGGTGGAGGCGTCGTGGCCTTCGTTGGACATCCGGTACAGCGCTTTGAGCGCCTCGCGGTCGGGTTTTGAGTGGACGGGATCCATGTTTCGGTGGCACAAAACTAGAACGCGATGCCACCAAACGTCAAACTTCGCCCGGCTCCCATCCGGGCCGGGCCAGCTCGAATCCCGCGAACTGGAACGCGGGGGAGACGGTGCACCCCACCAAACTCCACCGTCCGAGGGAGCGCGCCGCCTGCCAGTGGCGGGCGGGGACGACCTGCTGCGGGAACTCCGGTCGGAGGACGTGGACGGCCGCCGGCGTGGTCCCGTCGCCTGCGGCCACCGCCAGTTCGAGCGGGTCGCCGTCGTAGAAGTGTCAGATCTCGGTGGCGTCGATCCGGTGCCAGTGGGAGCGCTCCCCGGCCCGGAGCAGGTAGTGGATGGCGGTGACGGCCGGTTCCCGCCACGTCTCCCGGTACCACCCTCCCTCGGGATGGGGAGCCAGCCCGAGGGCGCGGATCACGTCGTCGGCGTCCACCGCCGCCCATTTTGGACGGACATCGACGTCAGAGGTCGATCTGCGTCCAAAATGGCACGCAGGTGGCGGTCAGAGGAGCTCGTAGGCCGGGTTGAGGATGGCCAGGCGGTCGTGGTAGCAGCCGACCATCCCCTCCACCGCCAGGTTGGTGCCGGGGCGGATGCCGGGCACCTTGCGCCGGCCGAGGAAGACCACGCCGATGCCGCCGGTGGCGTCGACCAGGGTGCACTCCACCGTGGGGACCCCGGCCCGGGGCTGGACCCGCACCGACCGCACCCGGCCCGTGACCCGTACCCGGGTCCGCCACTGCACCCCGGCGATGGTCATTGGCCCAGGTGGTACGGGACGAAGGTGACGTTGGCGTGGGCCAGTCCGGCGAGGGAGCCGGCCAGGCGCTCGGCGGTGCGGTCGTGGAGGAGGCGGTGCCACAGGCGGCGGTAGCAGCGGCGGGGCAGGAGCACGCTGACCTCGGTGTCCCCCCCGGCCAGCACCTCGGTGACGACCTCCACCAGCGCCTGGGGCAGCCGGCGGTCGGGGCAGTCGACCAGCTCCAGGGTGAGCCGGGACAGGCCCAGGCGGGCCCAGTCGTCGGCCAGGGCCTCGGCCCGGTCGAGGTCGGAGGCGATGTGGACGGCCCGCAGCTCGTCCGGAGCCAGGGTGCGGGCGTACTGGATGGCCCGGGCCGCGCTGCGATCGAGCCGGTCGACGAGGACGAGGACCACGTGCCGGCGGAGGATCGGGGCGGTGGCGGCCAGCCGGGCGTCGTGCTCCAACTCGGTCGCCTCCGCCTGGTACTGCCGGTTGAGCCGGAGCAGGAGGGCGACGCTCACCGGGACGAGCACCACGATCACCCAGGCCCCGTGGACGAACTTGGTGATCGTGATCACGGCCAGCACCAGTCCCGACAGCACCGCCCCGATCCCGTTGACGACCAGACCGACGCGCCACCCCGGCTCCCGGTGGCGCAGGTGGTGGCGGGTCATCCCCGCCTGGGACAGGGTGAAGGACGTGAACACGCCCACCGCGTAGAGGGGGATGAGGTGGTCGACCTTGGCCCGGGTGACGATCACCAGCACGATCGAGGCGGCCGAGAGCCACAGGATGCCGGTGGAGAACACCAGCCGGTGGCCCCGGTGGACGAGGCGGCGGGGGAGGAACCCGTCCGCCGCCTGGAACGACGCCAGGCGGGGGAAGTCGGCGAACGACGTGTTGGCGGCCAGGACCAGGATCAGCATGGTGCCGGCCTGGAGGGCGAAGAAGAGCGCGTGGCCGGCGGCGCCCCCGCCGTAGACGAGCTTGCCGACCTGGGAGATCACGGTGGGCGAGCCCTCGGCGAAGGGGACGACGTGCATCCGGCCGGCCAGCACCGACAGCCCCAGGAACATGACCCCCAGGGCCGCTCCCATGACCACCAGCGTGGAGCGGGCGTTCTTCCACTCCGGCGCCCGGAAGGCGGGGACGCCGTTGGAGATCGCCTCCACCCCGGTGACGGCGGCGCCGCCCGAGGCGAAGGCGTGGAGGATCACGAAGAGCCCGGCGCCGAGGAAGAGCGTGGGGTCCTTCGACCCCAGGTGGACGAGTCCCTCGTGGCCGAGCGACGCCGTGGGCAGCCCGCCCGCCAGCATCCGCACCAGGCCCACGCCGAGCAGCAGGAGCATGTTGACGATGAAGAAGTATGTCGGGACGGCGAACACCTTGCCCGACTCCCGGACGCCCCGGAGGTTGCCGTAGGCGACGAGGAAGATGAAGGCGATCGAGATCGGCACCGACGCCGGCACCAGGACGGGGAAGGCCGACGTGAGGGCGGCGGTGCCCGCCGACACCGACACCGCCACCGTCAGCACGTAGTCGGTGAGCAGGGAGACGCCGGCGAACTGGGCGGGGACGATCCCGAAGTTGTCGCGGGTGACGACGTACGCCCCGCCCGCGCTGGGATAGGCCTTGATCGTCTGCCGGTAGGACAGGATCAGGAAGGCGAGCACGACCAGCATGGCCACCGTCAGGGGCACGACCAGCGAGAACGCGGCCAGCCCCACCGCCGGCACGAGGACCCGCAGGATCTCCTCGGTGGCGTAGGCCGACGACGACAGGTTGTCGGACGCGAACACGGCCAGGGCGGTGGGCCGGCCCAGCCGTTCGTGGGCCAGTTGCTCGGTGTTCAGGGGCGGGCCCAGGAGGCGGTCCTTGGTCCGATCCACCAGTCCCGCGGGCGGCGGCGGGGGCGCCGGGGGGAGCGGCTTGGGAGTGGTGGTGAGCGTCATCGGGTCGATCATCGACCCGGCGCCGTCAAGGCCGAGTCAAGGGCGGCGGCCGATTCGTCAAGAACGCGCAAAGATCGTGCCCCGATGGCCGGTTTCCGTTCGCCTGGGCACGCACCGTGGCTGGCGACGGCCGTCGGTGTCGGCGCCTCGGTGGTGGTGATCGCCGCCTTCCTCCCCTTCCGGGACGACATCAGCGACACCTCCCCCGCCCTGCTGCTGGTGCTGGCGGTGGTGGCGGCGGGGGTCGTGGGCGGGGCCCGGGCCGCGGCCGGCACCGCCGTCGTGGCCGCCGGCGGCCTGAACCTGGCCTTCATCCGTCCCTACTGGGTGCCCAAGGTCGACGCCTGGGAGGACTGGGTGGCGCTCGGCGTCTTCCTGGCCGTGGCCCTGGTGGTGGGGGTGCTGGTGGCGGCCGAGACCGACCGGCGGCGGGCGGCCGAGGCCCGGGAGGCCGAGGTCCGGGCCCTCTACGAGCGGCTGCGGGAGGCGGACGAGGAGCGGGCCCGGCTGAGCGAGGAGGTGGCCCGCATGGAGGTCCTCAAGCGGGTGGACGAGCAGCGCTCGGCGCTCCTGCGGTCGGTGTCGCACGACCTGCGCAGCCCGCTGGCCACCATCCGGGCGGTGGCCACCGACCTGCGCGACGGCGTGGTCTACGAGGAGCCGACCCGGGTCGAGCTGCTGGCCACCGTCTGCGACGAGGCCGAGCGCCTCGACCGCATCGTCGCCAACCTGCTCTCCCTGAGTCGGATCGAGGCCGGCGCCTTCAGCCCCGAGCGCCAGGCCGTCCCCATCGACGAGCTGGTGCAGGAGCGGCTGCGGCGACTGGCGGGGCTGTTCCGCCACGCCCGGGTGCAGGTGGACATGCCCGCCGACCTCCCGCTGGTCGACGGCGACTACACCCAGCTGGAGCTGGTGGTCACCAACCTGCTGGAGAACGCCGGCCGCCACGCCCCCCCGGGCACGATCGTGCGCATCGGCGCCCGGCCCCTGCCCGCCGCCGGGCAGGTGGAGGTGTGGGTGGCCGACGAGGGCATCGGTGTCCCCGAGTTCGAGCGGCGGCGGGTGTTCGAGCCCTTCCGCCGGGGCGAGGGCAGCCGCTCGAGCGGTGTCGGCCTGGCCATCTGCAAGGCCGTCGTCGAGGCCCACGGCGGCGCCATCCGGGTCGACCGCACCCCGGGCGGCGGGGCCACGTTCGTGTTCACCGTCGGGAGCCGGGCGTCGTGACGGGGACCCCCGAGGCGCCCACCATCCTCGTGGTCGACGACGAGCCGTCGATCCTGCGGGCGCTGCGGGCGGGGCTGGAGGCGCGGGGGTACCGGGTGGTGGCCGCCGTCACCGGCCAGCAGGCCATCGACGTCACCGCCCTGGAAGCGCCCAGCCTGGTCGTGCTCGACCTCAACCTTCCCGACCTCGACGGCGTCGAGGTGTGCCGCCGCATCCGGGGCTGGACCGACGTCCCCATCGTGGTCCTGTCGGCCGAGGGCTCCGAGTCCCGCAAGGTGCTGGCACTCGACGAGGGGGCCGACGACTACGTCACCAAACCGTTCTCCATGCCCGAGCTGCTGGCGCGGATCCGGGTCGCCCTCCGCCACCGGCCGGTCCCCGGCGCCGACGGGGAGCGACCCGAGCAGGCGGTGCTGGTGGTGGGCGACGTGCGGGTCGACGTGGCCCGCCACCAGGTCACCGTCGCCGGCCGGGCGGTCGACCTGACGCCCAAGGAGTTCGCCTTCCTGGCCCTCCTCGCCCGGTGGCCGGGGCGGGTGCTCACCCACCGCACCATCCTGCGGGAGGTGTGGGGCCCGGACTACGGCACCGAGACCCAGTACCTGCGGGTCTACGCCAGCCAGCTGCGCAAGAAGCTCGACGACGACCCCGAGCGGCCCCGCCTGGTCACGGAGCCGGGGGTGGGCTATCGGCTGCTGGCGCCGGCGAGCCGGGGGGAGCCGCGGGACCCAGGGGAGCCGGGGAGCCCTGCGCCGCCGCCGCCGGCGGGGTCTGCTGCGTCGCCGACGGTCTAGGCACGGCCCGGCGGGGGGGCGGCGGAGGCGGGTTCTCGGCGTCGAGGTGGTACGGCACCGAGGTCACCACCGTGCCCGTGCGGAACAGCAGCTTGCCCTTGAGGAACAGGGCGCTCTGGTTGTGGAGGATGTTCTCCCACCACTTGCCGACCACGAACTCGGGGATGACCACGGTGACGGTGTCGTCGCCCCACCGGGCGTCGACCTCGTCGATGTATTCGATGACGGGCGCCACCAGCTCCCGGTACCGGGAGTACTTGATCTCGAGGGGGACGTCGATGTCGTAGTCCCGCCACTGCTGCTCCATCGCCTCGCGGTCGTCCTCCTCGTAGGTGACGTAGAGGGCGACCAGGTGCTGGGGGCGGAGCGACCGGGCGTAGGCCAAGGCCTTGAGCACGCCGACGTGGATTCGCCCGACCAGCACGATCACGGTGTGGTTGATGGGCTGGGGTCGGGCCATGCTCGGGTCGAAGACGAGGGCGGTCGACACCCGGTCGTAGTGGCGGCGGATGGCGGTGAACAGGGCGATGATCATCGGGATCACCACGATGGGCAGCCACGCCCCCTTGGTGAACTTGGTGATGGCCACGATCAGGAGCACGATCCCGGTGGCGGCCGCGCCGAGGGTGTTGATGGTGATCCCCTTGCGCCACCCCGGTTCTCGCAGGTTGAGGTGGCGCTTGATCATCCCCGTCTGGCTGAGGGTGAAGGAGGTGAACACGCCCACTGCGTAGAGGGGGATGAGGGCGGTGGTGATGCCGCCGAAGGCGATGAGCAGGGCGCCGGCGGCGAGGGCCAGGAAGACGACGCCGTTGGAGAACACCAGCCGGTCGCCCTGGTTCATGAACTGGCGGGGCAGGAAGCCATCCCGGGCGATGATCGACGACAGCCGGGGGAAGTCGGCGTAGGCGGTGTTGGCGGCCAGGGTGAGGACGGCGGCGGTGGCGAACTGCAGGATGACGTACAGCGGCCCCCCGCCGTAGACCGCCTGGCCCATCTGGGAGATCACCGTCTCGTGCTCACTGGGATAGGGGTGGAGGTGGTGGGCCAGGACCGACACCCCCACGAAGAGGGTGGCCAGGATGCAACCCATGGCGGTGAGGGTGGCGGCCGCGTTCTTGGCCTCCGGCGGTTTGAACGCGGGCACCCCGTCGGCGATGGCCTCGATGCCGGTGAGGGCCACGGCGCCGGACGAGAAGCCCCGCAGCAGCAGGAACAGCCCGATGCTGCCGCCCGTGAGCATCCCGTGGAACTCCTCGGGCGAGGGTGGGGGGACCCGGGCCGGGTTGCCGCCGATGTACTCCCGGCCCAGGCCGTAGATGATGAGCAGGGACAGGCTGACGATGTAGGTGTAGGTGGGGAAGGCGAAGACGAGGCCCGACTCCTTGAGGCCCCGCAGGTTGGCCACGGTGATGAGCAGGATGAGGGCCAGGCCCACCGCCACCCGGTGCTGGGCCAGGTCGCGGAAGGCGGGCAGCGACACGATGGCGCCCACGCCGGCCGAGATCGACACGGCCACGGTGAGGATGTAGTCGACCAGGAGCGACGCCCCCGCCACCAGCGACGGGTACCGGCCCAGGTTGTCCCGGCTGACCAGGTACGACCCGCCGCCGTGGGGATAGGCGAAGATCGTCTGCCGGTAGGACGCGACCACGATGGCGATGAGGCACGCCACCACGATCGAGATCGGGACCAGCTTCGACAGTCCCAGGGACAGGCTGGTGCCCGAGCCCACCGCGATCACGAAGAGGATCTCCTCGGTCGCGTAGGCGGTGGACGAGATGGCGTCGGCCGAGAAGGTGGCCAGGGCGACCGGTTTCGACAGCCGGCGGTGCTCGCCCTCGCTCGTCGCGATGGGGCGCCCGACGAGAAGCCGCTTCATGGCCGCGTACACGGGTGGTCACGGTACCCGGCCCCAGGGCGGGCCCACGAGTTGTGTTGGGAGCCGCGGGGCGTGTTGCATGGCGCGCGTGCACGTCATCGTCGTGGGCTGTGGGCGGGTGGGTTCGGAGCTCGCCGTCTCGTTGGAGAAGGCCGGGCACACCGTCGCCGTGATCGACAAGGACCGGGACTCGTTCCGCAACCTGCCCGACTCCTTCACCGGCAGGGCCGTCCTCGGCTTCGGATTCGACCGGGAGCACCTGGAGCAGGCGGGCATCGAGGGGGCGGGCGCCCTGGCCGCCGTCACCAGCGGTGACAACTCCAACATCCTGACCGCCCGCATCGCCCGGGAGACCTACGAGATCCCCAACGTGGTGGCCCGCATCTACGACCCCCGGCGGGCGATGATCTACCAGCGCCTGGGGATCCAGACGGTGGCCACCGTGGCCTGGACCACCGACCAGGTCCTGCGCCGGCTGTTCCCGGAGGAGTCGGTCAGCGAGTGGACCGACGCCACCGGCAGCATCCGCCTCATCGAGCGGGCGCTGCCCCCGGCGTGGGCCGGGCGCAAGCTCACCGAGCTGGAGGACCGTGACCGGGTGCGGCTGGTGGCCCTGTCCCGGGGCGGCCTGGCCCGGCTGTGCGGGCCCGAGCTGCTGGGCCAGGAGGGCGACGTGCTCCACCTGGCGGTCCGCACCGAGGCCGTCGAGGAGCTGGAGGCCAAGCTGACCAGGAAGGGTGCCTCATGAAGGTCGCCATCGCCGGCGCGGGCAACGTCGGGACGTACATCGCGGCCGACCTCAAGGACGCCGGCCACGACGTGATGGTCATCGAGCAGAACCCCGACCTGGTGGCCCGCCTGCGCAAGGGCCTCGACGTGAAGTGGGTCATCGCCGACGCCTGCGAGGTCTCGTCGCTGCACACGGCCGGCCTGGCCGAAGTCGACGTGGTGGTGGCGGCCACCGGCGACGACGAGGACAACCTGGTGATCTCGCTGCTGGCCAAGCAGGAGTTCGCCGTGCCCCGGGTGGTGGCCAGGGTGAACCACCCGGCCAACCAGTGGCTGTTCAACGAGACGTGGGGGGTCGACGTGTCGGTGTCGACGCCCCACCTGCTCACCGCCCTGGTGGAGGAGGCGGTGTCGGTCGGCTCCCTCGTGCGGCTGCTGCAGTTCCAGGACGCCCGCCTGGTGGAGGTCACCCTGGCCGACGTCTCCCCGGCCGTCGACACGCCCATCTCCGAGCTGGGTGTGCCCCGCGACGCCACCATCGTGGCCATCGTCCGGGACCGGCACGTGATCGTCCCCCGGGGCGAGACGATGATGCAGGCCGGCGACGAGGTCCTGGTGCTGGTGACGCCGGAAACCGAGGAGGCGGTGAAGACCCTGCTGGTGGGTGCCGCCGGCGCCATCGTCACCGGCCCCGCCGGCGTCATCGAGATCGACTGAGGGGCGCTACCCCAGCAGCTCGTACCTGGGGTTCATCAGGAGGATGCGGCCCCGCCCGCCCTGGTCGGTGCCGCGGCCGCTGAGGAGCAGGCGGCGGCCGGGGGTGATGCCGGCGATGCGGCGGCGGCCGGTCCAGACGGCCACCAGCGTGCCGGAGCCGTCGCCGATGGTGGCCTCCAGCGACGGCGAGCCGGCCCGGGGGACGATCCTGGTCGACGAGATCTCGCCCGCCACCGTGATCTCCTGGCGGGCCAGGCACTCGCCGATCGGGGTGACGCCGGACAGGTTGGTGCAGAAGGTGCGCAGCCGCTCCTTGTCGAGCTCGGAGACGGGGACCGTCAGCTCCCGGAACATCTTGCGGAACGGCACGGCCCGCTCCTACTGGTCGGCGCCGATGCCGCCGTGGCGCATGACGAGGCGGACCTCGGTGCCGGTGCCCGAGGAGCTGAACTCGACCACGTCGACCAGGGCCCGGATGAGGGGGATGCCCAGTCCCCGCTCGAACTTCAGGCGGGCGGGATCGGTGACGGGCGGGTGGTCGGGCAGCTCGGAGGGGTCGAAACCGGGGCCCCGGTCGCAGATGCGCACCTCGAGGCCGGTGTCGTCGACCCAGCACCGCACGAGGACCCGCTCGTCGGTGGCGATGGCGCCGTGGGCCTCGATGGCGTTGGTGCACGCTTCGGAGACGGCCAGCTTGAGGTCGTCCACCCGCTCGTCGGCCAGCTCGCCGTCGGCCGCGGCCATGGCCGACACGGCCAGCCGGGCCAGGGCGACGAACTCGGCCCGCGCCGGAATCTCGAGCTCGACGGCCTCCCCAACCATGGCCGGTGCGACCTCCTAGCTGGCGCCTGCGACGGCCGAATCTACCGAATCGTGGATGGAGAACACCTTGGTGAGGCCGGTGATCTCGAACACCTTCAGTATTCGACTCTGGGTACACACCAGCACCAGGTCGCCGTCGTGGCTGCGGAGGCGCTTGAGCCCGCCCACGAGCACACCGAGACCGGTGGAGTCGAGGAAGTCGACCCCCTCCAGGTCGACCACGATCTGGTATTTCCCGTCGCTGACCAGCTCGATGAGCCGTTCGCGGAACTTGGGGGCGGTGTAGACGTCGACTTCGCCCGTTACGCTCAACACGGCCCAGCCGTCGCGTTCGGTGACGTCGAGTCCGAGATCCATGACCGCTACTCCTCCCCGTTGCCCAACGTCGGTTGCTCCTGAGCCACGCTACCCCTTTGGTCCCCCCCAGCTAAACACCGAGGGTGGCGACCTGGCCGAGATGATCGCCGCCCTGGCCGACGACGGCCAGGTGGTGCACGTCGAGTACCTGCCCGCCCGGTCGGCCCGGGTGCGGCTGCCGGCGCGGCCCTTCCCCGAGGCCATGGCCGCGTGCGTGCCGGCGGGCGGCCTCTGGACCCACCAGGCCGACGCCGTCGACCTGGCCCGGGCGGGGACGTCGGTGGCGGTCAGCACGGGCACCGCCTCGGGCAAGTCGCTCTGCTACCAGCTGCCGGTGGCCGAGGCCGCACTGTCGGGCGGGACGGCCCTGCTCCTGTTCCCGACCAAGGCCCTGGCCCAGGACCAGCTGCGGTCGTTGGCCGCACTGGGCGCCCCCGGGCTGGTGCCGGTGACCTACGACGGCGACACCGACCCGTCCGCCCGCGCCTGGGCCCGGCGCTCGGCCTCCGTGGTGCTCACCAACCCGGACATGCTCCACGTCGGCGTCCTGCCCCACCACGAGCGGTGGGCCCGGTTCCTGTCCCGCCTCCAGTACGTGGTGGTCGACGAGCTGCACACCCTGCGGGGGATCTTCGGGACGCACGTGGGCCACGTCCTGCGCCGCCTGCGGCGGGTGTGCGCCCACTACCGGTCCGACCCGACGTTCGTGTTCTGCTCGGCCACCATCGGCAAGCCGGGGGAGCTGGCCTCGGCCCTGTGCGGGCGGCCGGTGGCGGAGGTGGTCGACGACGGGTCGCCGCGCGGTGAACGGGTCTTCGTGCTCTGGAACCCGCCGGTGGTCGACGAGGTGGCCGGCACCCGGGCGTCGGGGCACGGCCAGTCGGCCCGGCTGTTGGCGGGGCTGGTGGCGGGCGGGTCCCGGGCCATCGCCTTCACCCGCAGCCGGAGGGGGGCGGAGCTGGTGGCGGCCGAGGCCCGGCGCCGGGTGGCGGCGATGTCGGTCGACGGGAAGGGCCTGGCCGAGCTCATCCGTCCCTACCGGGGCGGCTACCTGGCGTCGGAGCGGCGGGAGATTGAGGCCGAGCTGTTCGGCGGTCGCCTGCGGGGCGTGGCCGCCACCAACGCCCTGGAGCTGGGGATCGACGTCGGCGGCCTCGACGCCTGCATCCTCGACGGCTTTCCCGGCACGATCGCCTCCATGTGGCAGCAGGCGGGGCGGGCCGGTCGCCAGCGCCAGCAGTCGGCGGCGGTGCTGGTGGCGGGCGAGGACCAGCTCGACCAGTGGCTGATGGCCCACCCGGCGGAGGTCTTCACCCGGTCGCCGGAGCCGGCGGTGGTCAACCCGTCCAACCCGTTCGTCCTCGATCCCCACCTGGCCTGCGCCGCCTACGAGCTGCCCCTCACCCCGGCCGACGAGGCGTGGTGGGGCGACGATCTCGACGACGGGGTGCGGCGGCTGGTGCAGGACGACCGGCTGCGGCTCCGCGACGGGCGGGCGGTGTACGGCGGGGGGGCCGCGCCGGCGGCCTCGGTGGGCCTGCGCACGGGGTCGTCGGCGTCGGAGTACCGCATCGTGGAGGGCGACGGGGGGCGCATGATCGGGACGGTCGACGAGGGGCGGGCGTTCTCCACCGTCCACCAGGGGGCGCTCTACCTGCACCAGGGCCGCCAGTACCGGGTGACCCGCCTCGACCTCGACGACCGGGCCGCCTGGGTCGAGCCGTGCGAGGCGGACGAGGTCACCCAGGCCCTGTCCGACCTGAAGGTCCAGCTGCTGGGAGTGGACGACCGGGCGGTGGTGGGACGGGCCGAGCTGTTCGTGGGGGCGGTGGAGGTCACCGAGCGGGTGACGGGCTATCAGCGCCGCCGCCGCTCCACTCGCGAGCCGCTGGAGCTGGTGGCGCTCGAGCTTCCGCCCACCCGGCTGCGGACCCGCGCCTTCTGGTATGTCCTCGACGACTCGTTGCTGGCCGACGCCGGCATCCACCAGGCCCGGGTGCCGGGCACGGTCCACGCGGTCGAGCACGCCGCCATCGGCCTGCTGCCCCTGTTCACCATCTGCGACCGCTGGGACGTCGGCGGGCTGTCGACCAACTACCAGCCCCAGACGGGACGGGCCACGATCGTGATCTACGACGGCTACCCGGGCGGGGCCGGCATCGCCGAGCTGGGCTTCGCCGCCGGTCGCGGCCACCTGGAGGCGACGCTGGAGGTGGTGTCGAGCTGCGGGTGCGCGTCCGGGTGCCCGTCGTGCGTGCAGTCGCCCAAGTGCGGGAACCTCAACGAGCCGCTCGACAAGGCGGGGGCGGTGGCGCTGCTGGGGGCGCTCCTGGGCCGGGCCGCGGCTAGCGGCGAGGGGTGATGAGGACCTCGGGCGCGGCCGACCACTCGGCCTCGGCGTCGAAGGCGTAGAGCAGCTCGGGGTCGGCCTCGGCCTGGGGCTCGGGCTCGTCCGGGAAGAACGGTTCGGGGTCGGGCCGGGGCGCTCTCGCCCGCGCCGGTGACGGCGTCGGGGCCGGCTCGGGGCCGAAGAGGGCGAGCTCGTAGTACGGCGGCTGCTGGGGCGGGGGGGCCACGACCACCACGGGCACCGGCTCGGCCACCCGCGCCGCGTCCGGCACCGCGTCCGGCAACGCGTCCGGCGCCGGCGGCTGGGGGCCTCCGTTCCAGGCCGACTCGGGGATCGGCGCCTCGGCCCAGGCGTCGGCCGGCTCGACCGGATCGGGGGCGTCGAGCAGCCCCAGGGCGGACACCGGCTCGAACTCGGCCCACACCGGGAGCCCGGCCACGTCGTCGGGTGGTGGGGCGCGGTGATGCCCGCCGTTGGCGACGGCGGTGGCCACGTCGATCGGTATCCGGGTGGATCGGGCGGCTTCCAGCGCCCGGGCCACGTAGGTGCCCGGCGGCGGCTTGGCGGGGGCGGCCTTGGTGCGGACGCTGAGCAGCCGGATGTGCCCGGCCAGGACGAGCAGGACGGCGCCCGCGGCCACCGGGATCAGGGGCCGGCCCCGCTTGAACTCGGCCACCTGCCGTTGCCGGGGCGTGGGCGGGACGGCGTCCGGCTCACCGGGCTCGGCCTCGTCGGGGAGGGAGCCGAAGGGGAGGGTCTGGCCGAATCCGGTATCGGGCAGGTCGAGGAAGATCGGCCCCGGGCTGGGAAGGGCGGGGGCCTGGCCCGACAGGAACGACCCGATGTCGACACCCTGACCGGCGACCGTGGTGACCGGCGCGCTGCCGTCGGCCGGGGTGGTGGTGGTGGGCGGGGGAGCCACGGTGGTGGTGCGCTCGGCCGACGCCTTGGAGATCTTGCTCGTCTTGTCGTCGCCGGAGAAGCCCTTGCGCACGGCGAAGACCTTGTAGACGAAGTCGCCCCCGTTGGTGCCGGCGGCGCTGGTGTCGGTGAAGCTCGGCCGGCCCGACGCCGGCTGCTTGATGTCGTTGCCGAGGCGGCGGAAGTCGCCCCCCGGGTCCTTGCGGAAGAGGGCGTAGTAGAGCAGGTCGGGTTCGCTGTTGCGGGCCCACGAGACGTTCACGGTGCGGTCGTCGCCGCCGTCGAGCCTGAGGTCGGTGGGTGGCTTGGGGTCGGCGCCGAGGCGGAAGGGGATGGGGTCGACGGAGACGGAGGGCGCGTTGCCGCAGGAGAGCGACAGCGGGTCGCAGTAGCGCCCGGAGGCCTCGACCACGTACGGGCCGTTGTAGGCGAGGGCAGGGATCTCCCAGGTGAAGGCGACGTGGCCCGTCTTGCAGTTGCCCTCGCTGACCACCGCGCAGCCGTCCTGGGTGACGGGGCTGCCCCCGGTGGGGCCGGTGGGCGAGACCCGCAGGTCGAGGGTGGTGATCTGCTCCACGGACAGTCCCAGGAGGGACGCCCCGGTGAAGGAACCGGTGGCCACGGGCGACGAGGTGACGTCGTCGGTGGGGTCGATCGACATCGTGCGTTGGGGCTCGGCGCCGGCCGGCGCAGCCCCGCCCACGACCAGGACCACGACCACCGCCGCCCCTCCCGCCACCCGGCGCAGCCGAGTCCGCCGCCGGGGCGGCGCCGCCGAGGCGGTGCCGGTCACGCCGCCTTGAGGTCCTGGACGAACGTGCTCTGGACGATGAGGCGCTGGGCCGCCGAGCCCTTGGGGTGGCACGTGGTGAGGGTGAGCATCTTGTCGGTCGTCTTGGCGATCACGTCGAGGTTGTCGGGCGCGATGGCGAACGGGTCCTTGGACACCTTGTACTGGCAGGCGCCGATGGGGGTGATGAGCTCGATGGTGTCGCCCGTGCGGAGCTGGTCGAGGTTGCCGAACGGCCGTCCGTAGGTGGTGCGGTGGCCGGCGATGGCCACGTTGCCCCCCTCACAGGGGAGGGCGGTGTCGGGGTAGTGGCCGGCGCCGGCCCGCAGCGCGCTCGGGGTGATGCCTTCGACGACGACCACGTCGACGTCGATGGCGGGGATCCGGATGCGCGTCAGGCTGTCGCCGGTCTCGACCTTGCCCTCCTTGTACGCCTGTTGCAGCTCGGGGCTGACCAACTGGTCGTCGAGCCGGGCCTGGATCCGGCCCTGCCAGGCATTGGTGAAGAAGGGGTAGCCCACCAGCCCGACGCCACCCAGGAGAAGGGCCACCGACAGGCCGGAGAGGCTCACTCGAAGCCAGCGGTGGGAGCGGAGGAGGTTTATGAGCACGCGGCCCTACCAATCAATTGAAGCTCGATCCAGATGCATCGTGAGGGTACCGGAGCCGCCGGAGCGCCCGACGTCAGGGGGCGACTCAGTTGTCGGAGGGGCTGCGGTTGCCACTGGGCCGGGCGACGACCAGGCGGCGGGTGGTGAAGGCGGCCAGCAGGAGGGCGAAGCCGGCCATCGGGATCCACGGGTCGCTACCGGTCTTGGCCAGCTGGGCCACCGGCTCCACGACCTTCTGCTGCTCGACCAGCTGCGACTGTCCGCCGATGCTGCTCTCGGCGTGGGCCAGCTCGATCTTGATGCCGCCGCTGATGCCCTTGAGCAGCCAGATGGACACACCGTCGGCCACCGACGAGACGCTGCCGTCGGGGTTCTTGGTGGTGGTGCCGGCGCCGAGGGCGATGGTGGACTCGAGCGCGGTGCCGGCCAGGAGGGTGACGGGCGAGCCCAGCTTCACCGGGATCTCGGTGATGTTGCCGAGGATGGGCAGGCCGAGCTTGATGGTGAGGATGGCGGCGTCGAAGCCGGGGGTGCTGGTGCCGCCGGAGCGGTCGAACACCGAGGTGGCCTTGGCCGAGCCGACCACGATGGACAGGAGGGGGGCGCCGCCGAGGGCGAGGCCGGGCAGGACGTCGATCTGGCCGCCCTGGGCGATGGCGATGGAGCTGACCTTGCCCGTCTCGGAGAGGCCCTGGGAGGTCGAGTTGCCGAGGCGGATGGACGCCAGCTGGGTGGCTTTCTTGAGCCCGTCGACCAGGCTGGAGACGAGGCCGGTGTTGGGGTCGAGGCCGAGAGTGCTCTGCAGGCCGGGGAGGAGGCCGCCCAGGATCGGGGTGAGGGCGCCGGTGACGGTGCCGACGACCTGGTCGAGGAGGGGGGCGAGGGCGTCGAGGACGGGCGACAGGAGGGCGAGGATCTGCTGGCCACCGATGTCGACGGCGGCGACGGAGCCCTGGCCGAAGGCCTGGGGCGCGCCGGGCGTGCTGTCGACCTTGGCCTCACCACAGGCGAGCTGCACGTTGAGCAGGTTGAGCAGGGGGAGGTTGAGGAGGCACGCCTTGGGCGGGGCGAGGGCCTGGCTGGCGGCGGTGGTCTCCACCGTGCTCACCGTGCCCGGGGCGAGGAGGACGCCGCCACCGGTGGCCTTGGCCTTGGGCGTGCTGTTCATCTCGATGCCGGAAGCGCCGATGGTGATGTTGTTGTTGAGGAGGCCGATGTTGAGGCCCCGGGCGCTGGCGGTGGCGATGAAGCTCTCGGCCCGCGTCTGCACCGTGTCGGCGGACGCAGGGGACGGGATCACCAAGAACGCGCTGACAACGAGAGCCGACAGGGCGATCGCCCCCGTTCGGCGGAACATGCTCATGCTGTTCTGTCTCCTCCCGATGTGGCCGAGCCGAGTGCTCGACAACGCGCCCCGAGTGGCAACTACGTGCCTACAGCATGTAGGTACCAGAATTCTCACCCCGGGTCCAGCCTTGCGCCGATGTTTCCTGCTGAGAAGGGTGGATTGAGCACTCTGCGTGGTCGTTCCACCCGTGCAGCAGGGTACCGCTGGGCGATGGCCGCCGCCAGTGGTCAGTTGGTCATCGTTCCACCCTCATAGTGGCAGATGCCTCCAGGGTGACGTCGGGAATGGCTCCGCCGACCAGGGGGACGTCGGTCGGCGCCCGGTAGGTGACCCGGATCTTCACCCGGCTGCCGGGGCCGCCCCGGTCGCTCGTCTCGACCGTGAGCCGCCCCGGATCCAGGGTGGAGCTGGCCGCGGCCGCCCGTTTGGGCACGTCGGGGCCGGCGTCGACCGCAGCCTCCCGGGCCGCCTCCCGGGCCGCATGGACGACGAGGATCTGGTCGCGCACGATCAGCCCGACCTGGACGAGGGCCAGCAGGAGGACGGCGACGAGGGGGAGGACGAGGGCCAGCTCGACCGCAGCCTGGCCCTCGTCACCCGTTCCCCTCGTGGCGGGACGGCCCGTCACTTCGCCTTGCCGGTGATGTTCTTCACCACCGTGTCGAGCAGCTTCTCGATCAGGTCGGTCTTGGTGGCCCAGGCCACGATCAGCAGGGCGATGGCGGCCGCGCCCAGCAGCACGAGGGCGTACTCGGCGGAGGCCTGGCCCCGCTCGTCGGTGCGGAGCCGACCCCGGCCCCAGCCGCTGAGCAGGGTCATGGCGTAGAGGTAGATGGTGAGCATGGTGCGCTCCCTTCGGTTCGGAAGGTCCGTGTGCGGACCGTCGTCGTCACAGGCGCAGCGACCGGACGGCACTGGCGATCAGGGGCGCCACCGTGAGCAACCCGAAGGCGGGGAGCGTGCAGCTCACCAAGGGGAAGAGCAGCTTGACCGGGATCTTGCGGGCCGCCTCCTCGGCCCGCCGGCGCCGGTCGGCCCGGACCTCGTGGGCCAGCCGCTCCAGGCTGGGTCCGAGCGGGGCGCCGTAGCGCTCGGAGGCGAGGAGGGCGGCCACGAGGGGCCGGGTGGCTTCGCCCGCCCGGGCCGGGAGGTCGTCGAGGGCGTCGGCCAGGCGGCGACCGAGGGAGACCTCGTCGCACGCCCGGGCCAGCTCGGCGCCCAGGGGCCCCGGCGCCCGTCGGGCCACCCGTCGCACCGCCAGGTTGACGCTGAGCCCGGCGCCCACGGCCAGCAGGAGGAGGTCGACGACGTCGGGCAGGTCGGCGGCCAGGGCCGCCAACCGCCGTCGCTCACGACGCTTGGCCTGCATCCCGGGGACGGCCCACACCATGACGCCGAGGGGCGCGGACGCCGCCGGCAGCACGGCCAGGACCGATGCCCCGGCCACGATCGCCGCGCCCAACCGGCGGGCGGAGGCGGGATCGGCCGGGCGCCGGAGCCGTCGGAGGACAGCGGCCCCCACGGCGCCGGTGATCCGGGCGACGGCGTGGTCCAGACCGCGACCCCGGCCGTTGTGCCCACCGCCAACGCCCCGACCGCCATACCCCTGCCCACCGCCGCGCCCGTGCCCGTGCCTGCTCCCGCGCCCGTGCCCGGGGGCAGGGTCCGGGTGCGCCGCCACCAGCGCTCGCACCCGGCGCGGATCGGGGCGCCCCCGCCAGCCCCCGACCACGACGACGGCCATCCATGCCCCGCTCACGAGGATGGCCGGGTTCACGCGTCGACCCGGCACAGGCGCTGCATCCACAGCCAGCCGGCTCCGTCGAGGACGAGGCCCGCCCCCACCAGGGCCAGGCCCATGGGAGTGTGGAGCAGGAACTGCGACGTGCGAGGGTCGGTGGCGGCGGCGAAGGCGCCGAAGCCGAGCGGCGCCAGGCCGATCACCAGGGCCGACATGCGGGCCTGGGACGAGAGCGCCCGCACCTCGGCCTCGACCGCCAGCCGCTCCCGCATGGTGGCGGCCACACCGTCGACGGCCCGGGCCTGGGCGCCGCCGGTGTCGACACCGAGGCAAAGGGCGGCCACCGCTAGGCGGACACCGCGGCTCGGGCGCCGGGCGGCCAGGCATTCGAGCGCCTCGACCAGACCGCCGCCGTGGGCGGCCTGGTCGGCGACCAGGGCCAGCTCGGTGGGCAGCGGCCCCGGCCCCCGCGCCCGTCCCGGCCCCGGCCCTCGCGCGGCGGCACCGGCCGCGGTCTCCCCGATGGCCTGGCGGACCGAGGCGCCCGAGCGCAGCGAACGGGCGATCGACTCCAGGGCCAGGGGCAGCTCCTTCTCCACCCGGCTGTCGGCCCGACCCCGATTCGATCGGAGAACCAGCGGCGGGACCCCGCCGACGGCCATCGCCGCCAGCGCGGCCGCGGCCGGGCCTGCGACCAACCCCGCCCCGCAGCCGATGACCGCGAGCGCGGCCAACCATCCGACCCACACCGTGCCCGGCGCCACGTCGACGGCGGCGTCGGCCAGGGCCGCCCCCAACCAGGCCGGCGGCGGTGGCGGCCGGAGGCGGCGGACTCCGCGGTCGGCGGCCGTCGACTGCGGCAGGCGGGTGGCCACGCCCGACCGGCGGCTGGCGGTGGACGCCCTCCGCCCCGCCGCCCCGAGCGCCACCACGGAGAGGACGAGGAAGGCGACCGCGGTCACGGTCGCGTCCCCCGATCGACCCACGCCCGATCGGGCGGCGGGGCGGAGGGCGTCCTGGCGGGGCGGGTCGGGAGACCGACGACGCCGTCGGCGCCGGCCACGAGCCGGGTGCGGGCCGGCTCCCGGCCGTCGGGCGACACCCACCCGCTCTGGTCCACCACCTCGGCGACGGCCGCGATCCGGCGGGACCCGTCGGGGTGGCGGGCGACCTGCACCACCAGGTCGAGAGCCGCCTCCAGCTGCGCCCGCACCGCGGCGAGGGGCAGGCTGACGTCGCCCATGAGCACCATCGTCTCCAACCGGCGGAGGGCGTCGTCGGGACTGTTGGCGTGGCAGGTGGACAGGGAGCCCTCGTGGCCGGTGTTCATCGCCTGGAGCATGTCGAGCGCCTCCGGGCCCCGGACCTCGCCCACCACGATGCGGTCGGGCCGCATGCGGAGGGCGTTGCGCACCAGCTCCCGGATGCGCACCTCGCCTGCCCCCTCGACGTTGGCAGGCCGGGCCTCGAGCCGCACCACGTGCTCGCCCGGCAGGCGGAGCTCGGCCGCGTCCTCGACCGTGACGACCCGTTCGCCCTCCGGGATGCAGCCGGCGAGGGCGTTGAGGAGGGTGGTCTTGCCCGCCCCCGTGCCGCCCGAGACGAGCAGGTTGAGCCGGGCCCCGACCGCCCATGCCAGCAACGAGGCGACGGCGGGGGGGCAGAAGGCGGCCAGGGGGATGGCCCGGGCCCCGAAGCGGCGGACGGTGAGGCAGGGACCGTCGACCGCCAGCGGCGGGACGATGGCGTTGACCCGGGACCCGTCGGCCAGGCGGGCGTCGACCAGCGGCGAGGACCGGTCGACACGCAGCCCGAGGGGCGCCACCACCTTCTCGATGAGGTGCTCGATGGCGGGCGTGTCGAGGACGACGGACACCCGCTCGAGGCGCCCGCCCCGCTCGACCCAGACCCGCCCCGGGCCGTTGACCATGACCTCGGTGACCTCGGGATCGGCCAGGATCGGCTCGAGCGGGCCGAGCCCGCACACCTCGGCCAGCACCTCCCCCACCACCCTGGCCTGGTCGGCGGGCGACAGGAGCGGGCTCTCGCCCGCCACCAGCTCCGCCACCCGGTCGGGCAGCCTGCCCCCGGGACCCTCGGCCAGCAGCCGGGCGTGGACCCGCGCTTTCAGGGCGGGACCCGTCACGCCGCCTCCCTCAGGGCCTTCTCCAGCGTCCGGGGCACCCGCCCGGCCAGCAGGCCGGCGTCGACGGCGCGGGCGATGGACGGGTCGTAGGCGATCTCGGCCCGTACCGGCACGCCCATGACCTCCTCGATGTCGCGCCGGGTGAGCGCCCGACCCGGCTCGTCGACGAGGACGACGGCGGACGGCCGGATGGGAGCGGCCAGCGCCCGGCGCAGCGCCAGATAACAAGGACGCAGCACGAGCAGGGAGAGCTCGGCCGCGGCCGCCACCGCCAGGGCCGCGCCGCCGGCGGCCGAGCCGCAGTCGGCCACCACCACCCGCCCCCGCCCGCCGCCGACCAGGGCCTCGGCCAGCTCCTCGCCCCGTTCCCGACCGTCGACCGAGGTGGCCGCGCCCGCCGTGAGCTCACCGCCCCACGCCAGCAGCCGCACACCGGGACCGGCCTCGACCTCCAGCCGGCCGAGCGCATCGCCGGGCACGTCGGGCCCGGCCGCCAGCCAGTCGACCAGGCCGGGGCCGGCCGGCGTGGGCAGGCCGAGGACGGCGGGGACGTCGCCCGACAGGTCGGCGAGGAGGACGCCGGCCGCGGTGGGCCGGGACCGGGCCAGCACCAGCGCCAGCCCGCACGAGACCACGGTGGTGCCGGTGCCGCCCTTGGGCGACCAGCAGGCGATGAGCACGGGACTTCCTCCGAGAGCGCGGCAGCACTACCTCGGGGGAAGAGTGTGAGGGGAAGTTAGTGGAATACCATGAGAGGGCGCAAGCCCTCCCCAGCTAGGAGGCCCGGACCTTCTTGGCCGCCACCGCCCCCAGCACCACGAGCACGGCCAGGAGGATCAGCTTCTTCATGGCGACGATGCTATCCGGGCCCTGTGACAGCGAAGGCCGGAGTGGCGTCTTGGGGAGGAAAAGGTGCGCCTGCCACCCCTTTTCCTACCCAAGACGCCGAGGACAGGCGGCCGGCCCGCCGCCGGCCCGGCGCCCGCACCCACCGGGCTACGGTGCCCGACGGAGGTGTCAGGCGACCTGGTGGCGTCCCCCGCCTTCAAAGCGGGTGGGACGGGTGCTCCCCGTCCGGCGGGTTCGATTCCCGTCCGCCTCCGCTAGACGGCGAGGAGGTCGCGCGCCCCCGTGTCGCTCGACGGGTGGCGCAGCTTCGACATGGCCCGGGCCTCGATCTGGCGGATGCGCTCCCGGGTGAGGTTGAAGTGCTCGCCGACCTCCTCCAGCGTGCGGGGCTCGCCCCGGTCGAGGCCGAACCGCAGACGCAGGATCTCCCGCTCGCGCTCGTCCAACGGGCCCAACAGCTTGGAGATCTCCTCCGGCAGCAGGGCGGTGGCGGCCACCTCGAAGGGCGACTCCGCCGACCGGTCCTCGACCACGTCGCCCAGCTCGGCGTCGCCGTCCTCCCGCAAGGGCTCGGACAGCGACAGGGGCTCGGCCGCGAAGCGCAGGGCCTCGGTGACCTTGTCCTCCGGCATCTCCACCTCGGCCGACAGCTCCGACAGCGTGGCCGGACGGCCCAGCTTGAGCTCCAGCCGGGCCCGGGCCTTCTGCAGCCGGGCCAGGGTGTCGCCCGCGTGGACCGGGAGGCGGATGGTGCGGCCGGTGTTGGCGATGCCGCGGGTGATGGCCTGGCGGATCCACCAGGTGGCGTAGGTGGAGAACTTGAAGCCCTTGCGCCAGTCGAACTTCTCGACCGCGTGCATCAGGCCCAGGTTGCCCTCCTGGATGAGGTCGAGCAGGGGCAGCCCCGACGCCTGGTACTTCTTGGCGATCGACACCACCAGGCGCAGGTTGGACTGGACGAAGGTGCGCTGGGCGTTGACGCCCTCCTGGGCCACCCGGCGCAGCTCGCGCCGCTTGGCCTGGGGCAGCGTGGTGCCGTCGGACTCGAGCTTGATCCGCGCCTCGTTGCCGCCTTCGATGGCCTTGGCCAGGCGTACTTCGTCGTCCTTGGTGAGCAGCGGGTACTGCCCGATATCCGTGAGGTAGAGTCGGACGAGGTCTTCCTCGTCCCGCTCAACGCGCTCCTTGGGCACAGGGAAAACGTCCTTAAAGTCGTAGCTTTCGCAAATGGAACGCCCCGGAAGGCGCGAAGATTCCACCCCAGCCAGCTGGCGGCCGCATTTCCTTCACCATACCTGGCCGGTCAAGACCCCCTGTCGGGCGACTCAGCCCCGGTAGCGGTTGGTGATCGGCAGGCGGCGGTCCTTGCCGAAGGCCTTCGGCGTCACCCGCACTCCCGGGGGCGCCTGGCGCCGTTTGTACTCCGATCGGTCCACCATCGTGACCACCCTGCGCACCAGCTCGGGGTCGTAGCCGGCGGCCTCCAGGTCGGTGACGGTGGTGTCGCCTTCGATGTAGGCCTCGAGGATGGGGTCGAGCTGGTCGTAGGGCGGCAGCGACTGGTCGTCGCGCTGGTCGGGACGGAGCTCGGCCGACGGCGGCTTGGTCAGCACCGCCTCCGGGATGAGGGGCGACGGGGCCCGCCGGTTGCGGTCACGGCAGAGCTCGTACACCGTGGTCTTGAGGACGTCCTTGATGACGGCGAAGCCGCCGGCCAGGTCGCCGTAGAGGGTGGAGAAGCCCACCGCCATCTCGCTCTTGTTGCCGGTGGCCAGCACCATCCAGCCGAACTTGTTGGAGAGGGCCATGAGCGTGGCCCCCCGGATCCGCGCCTGGATGTTCTCCTCCGTGAGGTCGGCCGGGAGCCCGGCGAACGACGCGCCCAGGATGTGGAGGAACGCCTCGTGGACCTCCTCGATCTCGATCACCCGCCACTCGATGCCGAGGTTGCCGGCCAGCTCCTTGGCGTCGGTGAGCGAGCCCTCGCTGGAGTAGCGCGACGGCATCATCACCCCGTGGACGTGGTCGAACCCGAGGGCGTCGACCGCGATGGTGGCGACGAGGGAGGAGTCGACGCCGCCCGACAGCCCGATGACGACGTCGGTGAACCCGTTCTTGGTGACGTAGTCCCGGGTGCCGAGGACGAGGGCCTCGTAGATCTCGTGGGTCACGGGCAGCGGCTCGGCGCACGGCGGCGACCCGGCCGACCGGCCGCCGCCGCCGGCCGTCGACGGCTCGGTCACCGTGACCGCGGCCAGGGGCGGGGCCACCGCCCGTCCCCGGGGGTCGAGCAGCCGCTTGCGGAAGACGGGCTTGACCTCGACGTCGACGACCATGATGTCCTCGACGAACTGGGGGGCCCGGGCCACCACCCGTCCCTGGGGGTCGAGGACGAGCGACGCCCCGTCGAACACGAGCTCGTCCTGGCCACCGACCAGGTTGACGTAGACGAGCGAGCACGACGAGTCGAGGGCCCGGGTGGCGAGCATGCGCTCCCGCTCCGCCAGCCGGTCGGCGTGGTAGGGCGAGGCGTTGAGGTTGACGATGAGCTCGGCCCCTCCCGCGGCCTGGTCGGCGATGGGCCCGTCGGGCGCCCACGCGTCCTCGCAGATGACCACGCCCACCCGCACCCCGCCGATGACGAACAGCAGCCCCGGCTCGTGGCCGGCGGCGAAGTAGCGCTGCTCGTCGAAGACGCCGTAGTTGGGCAGGAGGCGCTTGCGATAGACGCCGTGGATCGTGCCCTCGGCGCAGACCGCGGCCGCGTTGTAGAGGTCGCGGCCGGCGTCGACGAAGCCGACCACCGCCGCGCACCGGCCGGTGCCCGCCGCCACCCGCAGGAGGGCGTCCCGGTTGTCGGCGACGAAGCCGGGCTTGATGAGGAGGTCCTCCGGGGGGTAGCCGGTGATGGCCAGCTCGGGGAAGACGGCCACGTCGCACTCGGCGATCTCGGCCCGGTCGATGGCGTCGAGGATGGCCGTGGCGTTGCCCTCGAGGTCACCCACGACCAGGTTGAGCTGGCAGGCGGCGATGCGCAGGTGGGGCACGAAAGGGAGGCTACCCAGGGCGGATGGTCGCCCACTGCCGCTTGCCCGGGCGAGGAGCCGGGTTGGCCGTTCCTGCCAGACTGCGGCCGGATGAGCATGCAGTCGGTGATCGAGCGGTCGGCGGCGCCGGCCGCGGTGGCGGTGGCGCTCGAGCGCCTGGGCGAGGTGACGCCGGGGGTGGAGGCCCGCCTGGCCTCCGACCACCGCCTCCGGGACGCGGTGGTGGCGGTCACCGCCGCCAGTCGGTCGCTCACCGAGCTGGTCGTGTCGGAACCGGCGGCCATGGTCGTGCTGGCCGACCTCGACCACCGGCCCGTCCTCGAGCCGGGCGACGACCTTCGCCGGTGGATGCGGCTCGAGCTCCTGCGGGTCGCGGCGCGCGACCTCACCGGCGTCGACGAGCTCCCGGCGGTGGGCCGGGCCCTCGCCCGCCTGGCCGACGAGGTGCTCCAGGAGGCGGCCGCAGTCGCCGGCGCCGACCCCGGGCTGGCCGTCATCGGGATGGGCAAGCTGGGTGGCCGCGAGCTCAACTACGCCAGCGACATCGACCTCATGTTCGTGGGCGATCCCCAGGTCCACGACCGCACCGCCCGGGCCATCCTCGACGTCGCCCGCACCTGCTACCGGGTCGACGTCGACCTCCGGCCCGAGGGACGCGACGGTCCCCTCATCCGCACCCTCGAGTCCTACGAGGCCTACTGGGAGCGGTGGGCCCACACGTGGGAGTTCCAGGCCCTGCTGAAGGCCCGGGCCGTCGCCGGCGACGCCGCCCTGGGGGCGGCGTTCATCGAACGGGCCCGGGCCCGGGTGTGGGACCGGCCCTTCACCCTCGACGACCTGCGGGCGGTGCGGGCCATGAAGGCCCGGTCGGAGGAGCTGCTCGCCCGCAAGGGGCTCACCGACCGGGAGGTCAAGCGGGGGCGGGGCGGGATCCGCGACATCGAGTTCTCGGTCCAGCTGCTCCAGCTCGTCCACGGCCGGGCCGATCCCGACCTGCGCTCGCCCACGACCCTCGACGCCCTGGCCGCCATGAGCTCCACCGGCTACGTGGATCCCGCCGACGCCCGCGCCCTCGACGCCGCCTACCGCCTGCTGCGGACGGTGGAGCACCGCCTCCAACTGGTGCACGAGCAGCAGGTGCACACCCTTCCGGCGCCGGCCGACGCCGCCGGCCGGGACCGCCTGGCCCGGGTCATGGGCTATCGGGACACGGCCGAGGCCACCGCCGGCGACCTCCTCAGCGGATTCCTCCGTCGCCAGCAGGCCAGCGTGCGGTCGATCCACGAGCACCTCTTCTTCCGGCCCCTGCTCGACGCTCTCACCGCCACCGGCGTCGGCCCGGCGGCGATGTCGCCCGAGGCCGTCGCCGCCCGCCTGGAGGCGTTCGGGTTCACCGACGCCAAGCGCACCCGCATCGCCCTGCGGGAGCTGACCAAGGGCCTCACCCGGTCGTCCCGGCTGATGCAGCAGATGCTGCCCCTGCTCCTCGGGTGGCTGTCGGAGGCGCCCGACCCCGACCTGGGGCTCCTCGGGCTGCGGGTGCTGGCCGCCGGTCCGGCCCAGGCCACCGAGCTGGCCACCGCCTTCCGGGAGTCACCGGAGGCCGCCCGCCGGCTGTGCACCCTGCTCGGCACCAGCCGACGGCTGAGCGAGACGCTCGAGCACCACCCCGACATGATCCCGGCCCTGGGCCAGGCCGACGGGCTGACCCGCCGACCGGCGGCGGCCCTCCAGCAGGGAGCGTCGATCGCGGTCGCCTGGCGTGACCATCTGGAGGACCGCCAGCGGGGCCTGCTGCGCTACAAGCGGCGGGAGGAGCTACGGGTGGCGGCGGGGGACGTCCTGGCCCTGGCCCCGGA
>Ga0105245_10000938_pt1 | contig 26510 bp, 34 predicted proteins | sample KBSM54metaG_FD_81523 | JGI IMG/M metagenome (GOLD analysis project Ga0105245, IMG submission 81523) | Miscanthus rhizosphere microbial communities from Kellogg Biological Station, Michigan, USA - KBS M5-4 metaG | ecosystem: Host-associated > Plants > Roots > Rhizosphere > Soil | place...
CTTCTGCGCGAGAGAGCTGCTGTTTCGCCCCGTCCTAGCCGCCGGGGTGGTGGGGTATACCTCCGGTCGTGCCGAGGCAGCTGTCGGATGAGGAGCTGATTCGGGAGTCGCTTCGGCGGGTTCTGGCGTCGGATGACGTGTCGGCGCGTGGTTTGGGGGCGAAGGCGCAGGCGGCGCGGCAGTTGGCGCTGCTGAATGGGGGGCGCGTGGAGGACGGCGGCCGGGATCGGGACGTTGAGGCGGAGGATCCGATGGGCGATCTCTGGGCGACTGAGCTTGAGCGGCGGGTGCGGACCCAGCGGTCGACGTCGCGGCGGCAGGCGCGGAGCGCGCAGGCGTGACGGGGACGGTCGTTGCGCTCCCGCCGCGGGGGGCGCGTCGGAGGCGGCCGCCGGTTCCGTTCACGGTCGAGCACTTCCGGATCTACGCGTCGCGGCTCGTCTTCGATGATGGGGACAGGCGGGATCCGGAGGACTGGCAGCTCGACTTCGCGCGGGAGGTGTTCCGGGGCTGCTCGGCGGCGTACGTTCCGAATCCGTGGGAGGTCCGTGAGGCGTGGTTGCTCGTTCCGGAGGGGAACGGGAAGACGACGCTGGTGTCGCAGCTGGCGTTGTACGGGGCGGATTGGGCGATCCGGCCGTGGATCCCGGTCGGGGCGTCGAGCCGGGACCAGGCGAAGACGTTGTACACGCAGGCGAAGGGGTTCGTGGACGACACGCCGGGGATGTCGAAGCGGTTCGTCTGTCACGATGGGTACCGGTCGATCGTTCCGCTCGATCCGGCGACGGGCCGGAAGCGGTCGGGGCGCGGGATCGAGATCAATCCGTGGGATCCGGCGACGAACGACGGGACGATCCCGTTCCCGTTCTTCATCTGCGACGAGCTACATCGCCACCCGGACATGAGCCTCTGGCGGCTCTGGAAGGGGAAGGCGCGGAAGCGGCGCGCGGTCGGCATCGGGATCTCGACGGCGGGCGCGCCGGGCGAGGAGTTCGAGGAGGCGCGCGACAAGATCCGGGAGGACTGCGATCGGATCCGGAAGGCTCACGGCGGGACGCTGTACCGCGGGAACCATATGGCGATGTGGGAGTACCGGGTCGAGGATCCGGAGAAGGCGCTCGATCCGGAGGTCGTCGCGGCGGCGAACCCGCTCAGCCTCGTGACGGCGGAGGCGATCGCGGAGGAGCTGTTGTCGCCGACGCTCGACCAGGGGGAGTTCAAGCGGCTGAAGGGGAACATTCCTGCCCGGTCGTCCTGGTCGGCGATCACGGACGAGGAGTGGGGGAACGCCCGGCTGATGCTTCGGCCGGAGGAGCTGGCGGAGCTGCTCGAAGGGAAGCGATGCGACGGCGGGCTCGATCTCGGCTGGAAGCTCGACACGACGGCGCTTGTCTCCGAGTTCGAGCTGGGGGACTTCCGGCTGCTCGACGAGGCTCAGCTGGCGGTTCCGCCGCGGGACGGGACGTCGATGCATCCGGACCGGGTCAAGGAGCTGCTGTACACGCGGATGGAGCGGAACCCGATGGACGCGCTCGTGATGGACACCTCGGACGGGGAGGACATCGCGGCGTGGGCGGCGGACGAGCTGGGGCTGACGGTCGTCGACCGGCCGCAGTCGAATGATCTCGCGGTCGTCGACTACAAGCACTTCATGCGGGATCTCCGGGCGACGGAGCCTCAGTGGAAGATTGTCGAGGTCCCGGGGCCGACGCCGCGGTCGCCGAAGCGCAAGGTCCGCCAGCGGCTCCTGCCGTTGCGGATCGTCCGGTCCTGTCCTCTGCTGACGCGGCACAGCATGAACGCGCTCGCGCGTCGCCTGCCGCGGGGGGATATCCGGTTCGATCGTCCGACGGCGTCGCGAGGCTCCGTCCGGAAGCAGGACACGCGCGTGATCGACGCGCTCGTTGCGGCAGGCATGGTCAACACGTACGCGAATCGTCCGCCGGAGCAGGGGTTCGACCTCGACGCGTTCCGGATCTCTTCCGCCTAGGAGCCTCATGGAGACAGCAGAACAGCGCGAGGAGCGCATCGCACGGCTGGAGGAGTCCCGGGCGTCCCGCGGGCTGTCGGCGGCCGTGCAGGAGCCGGAGGGGCCGGTCGAGGTCGCCCCGGGCCGCGGGGACCTGACGCGCTCCTCGATCGCCGTCGGGCCGTCGACGCCGCTGTACGGGTCGCCGTGGATGCCCGCGGCGACCGATGGCGGGATCCGGACGGTCGACGGCCGTCAGATCTCGTACGCGAAGCTGTTCGCGGAGCAGGCGTGGGTGGCCGCCGCGGTGATGCGGATGCTGACGTGGTCGGTCCGGGTGCCGCTCAAGGTGTACCGGCGGACCGGCGACGACTCCCGGGTGCGTCTCCGGGACGGGGAGCATCCGCTCGCGACGGGGATCGCTCATCCGTGGGAGGGCGGCTACCCGGCGGCGCTGACGATGGCGCTCCTCGGCCCGTTCCTCGTTCACGGCAACAGCGTGACGCGTCTCGTCGACGGCCGGTCGGCGGTCATGTTCGAGGCGAACGACTGGCGGACGACGACCCCGATCAAGTCGTCGCCGAACGCCGCGCGGATCCAGGGCTGGCTCCCGCACGATCCGGACACGGGACAGGAGGGCCAGTCGTTCAGCGCGGACGAGGCGATCCATGCGGCCTGGTGGAGCCCGCTCGGCCCGGAGGGGATCTCGCCGCTCCGCCAGCTCGGGACGACGCTCCGGATCGAGGACGCGGCGACCCGCTACCAGGTCGCTCAGTTCCGGAACGGCGCGCGGCCGCCGAGCGCGGTCACGGCGACAACGGAGTTCCTCGGGCTGGAACGCGACGTCCGGGACGCGCTGCTCGCGCAGCTACGGGAGGACCTGACGACGCTGTACTCCGGCCCGGAGAACCAGGGCCGCCCGGCGCTCCTGCCGCCGGGCCTGGACTGGAAGCCGATCGGACATACCTCCAAGGAGGCGGAGCTGATCGACCAGCGGTTCATCGACCGGGAGGAGATCGGCGCGGTCTACATGATCCCGCCGCCGATGCTCGGGGATCTCCGCCGGGCGACGTTCTCGAACATCGTCGAGCTGCGACAGATCGCGTACACGGACGGGCTCGGCCCGCCCCTGGTGATCATCGAGCAGGGGATCACGGAGACCTGGCAGACGGTCGCCCGCGAGGACGACGTGTATGTCGAGTTCGACTTCAGCGGTGTCCTGCGCGGCGACGCGCTCAAGGAGATCAACGCGATCCGCGCCGCGATCGCGACGGGCGTCATGACCCCGAACGAGGGGCGCGCGATCCGGAACCAGCCGCAGTCGCCGGAGCCGGACGCGAACCGGCTGTGGATGCCGTTCAACAACCTCTGGCCGATGGGGTCCGCGCCGCCGCCGAACCGGGCGGCGCGCCGCGACCCGAGCCAGCAGCAGCCTAGCCAGGCGGTCGCTCTCCCGGCGACCGTCGCGGACAGGATCCGGCCGGACGGGACGATCGCGCCGGAGGGCGCGGCCCGACCGGTCGAAGTCGTCGACACCATCGCCGAGGAGGCGCACGCATGAGCGACAGGATCGAAGCGCCGGGCACGCTGCTCGGGCTGATCGAGAGCTACGTCTGGGCGATGGAGCCGCGGTCTCTCGCGACGCTCTGTCGCGCCGCGGCGGACGGGTCCCTGGGGGCCGTCCTCGAACGCCAGCGGCAGGAGGCGGCCACGATGAGGGCGGAGGCGAAGACCCTGGTCGAGGCGCTCATCGCCGGTCAGTCGCTCGCGGAGGTCGAGGCGCTCCGGACGACGGGGCGGCCCCGGGCGATCAAGGGCGGGGTCGCGACGGTCCCGCTGAAGGGCGTCCTCGCGCCGCCGCATCCGATCCTTCAGATGATCTTCGGGATCGAGCATCCGCTGGTCGCGTTCGAGCGGAACGTCAAGACGGCGCTGGCCGACCCGGACGTCGGCGCGGTCATCGTCGACATCGACTCGCCGGGCGGTGTCGTCGACGGGATCCCGGAGGCGGCTGCGACCCTGCGGTCCCTGCGCGGCTCGAAGCCGATCGTCGCGGTCGCGAACACGATGGCGGCGTCGGCGGCGTACTGGCTCATGGCGCAGGCGGACGAGCTGTCCGTCACGCCGTCCGGCGCGGTCGGCTCGATCGGCGTGTACGCGACCCACAGGGACATGAGCGGCTCGATGAAGCTGATGGGCGTCGACACGACGCTGATCTCCGCCGGGAAGTACAAGACGGAGGGGAACCCCTGGGAGCCGCTCTCGGAGGAGGCGCGCGACGCGATCCAGCACGACGTAGACCACTTCTACGGGCTCTTCACGGCGGACGTCGCGAAGGGCCGGGCCGTCAAGCAGTCGGACGTCAAGACCGGGTACGGCGAGGGCCGCGTCCTGAACGCGAAGGATGCGCTCAGCGCGGGCCTGGTCGACCGGATCGAGACGGTCGGCGAAGCGGCGACCCGGCTCGCGCGGCGCGGGTCCGGAGTCCCAGAGACAACTCGGGCCGAGGCGGAGACGCCGGAGCCCACGCTGGCTGAGGGCGAGACGCCCGAGGTCGTGGCCGAGGCAGACGCCGGAGCCGACGTCGCGCAGGACCGGGAAGCGGTCCTGGCGGCACTCGCGGAGGAGATCGATCCGATCCTCGCCGCACGTGCGTTCGACAAGATCGGCGCGCTCGCCAACAACTAGGAGGACACGATCACGATGGCAGTCCAGACGGGAACCCTCGACGCGCGCCTTCGCGCCGTCCGGGACGAGATCGGGCAGGCGCGCGAGGAGCGCGCGACCCGCAGGACGGAGCGCGACGCCGCACGCGACGCGTTCTCCGCGGCCGACCATGACGGCGCGGTCAGCAGCTGGCCCGAGTTCGGCGCGGCGCAGGAAGCCGTGCGCGCGCTCGGCGAGACGGAGGACCGCCTCGCGGACCTCCAGCAGACGGAGCAGGCGATCCTCGGGATGATGGGTCGCGACAACGCGCCGGTCAACGGCGCGGACGCGCACCGGGCGCTGGAGCAGCTCGCGCAGGCGCGCGGCTGGGACGGCCGGGCGCTCCTGACGGCGGAGGGCTCCCCGTACCGCGACGCGCTCGACCGCGGGCTGTTCTCCTCGACGAACAAGTTCGGGACGGTCCACCTCGGCGAGATCGCCGGGCGCGACGACGCGCTCCGGTTCCTGTCGGAGCTGCCGAACGCCCCGGCGGGTCCGGTCACGTCGACCGGTGTCGCCCCCGCGATCCCGCAGGACCGGCGCGGCATCCAGCAGCCGCTCCTCCGCAGGCTGTCGTTCCTCGACCTGATCCCGACCGGGACGACGGACTCGAACTCGATCGAGTACGTGCAGGTGTCGAGCATCCCCGGTACGACCGCGCCCGTCGCGGAAGGCGCAGTGAAGCCGGAGGCGGGCCTGGCGCTCGTCGACGCGACCGCCGCCGTCCGGACGATCGCGGGCTGGATCAAGATGAACCGGCAGGCCATGGACGACATGGCCGGGCTCTCGACCCTGATCAACACGCTCCTGCCGTACGACGTCCGGCGGAAGATCGAGGCGCAGATCCTCGCCGGGGACGGCACCGGCCAGAACCTCCGCGGGATCCTGAACACGCCGGGGCTCGGCGCTCCGACGTTCGTCGCCGGGGACAACCCCGCTGACGCGATCCTGCGCGCGATGACGACGATCATCCTGTCGGACGCGGAGCCGAACTTCGCGGCGGCGCACCCGACGGTCTGGCAGGACATCCTCCTCATGCGCGAGTCCGGCACGGCCGGGACGCGCGCCGGTCAGTACCTCGCCGGTGGCCCGTTCGGCATGACCGCCCCGACGATCTGGGGGCTCGCGCTCCTGACGGCGACGTCGATCCCCGCCGCGACCCCGCTCGTCGGCGACTCGATGGGCGCGACGCTCCTCTTCCGCGAGGGCGTCAACGTCAAGACGAGCGACAGCGACCAGGACGACTTCGTGAGGAACCGCGTCACGGTGCTCGCGGAGGCGCGCGTCGCGTTCCCGGTCTGGCGTCCGGCGTCGTTCGCGCTCGCCGACCTCTCCTAGCCGATCCGCCGCGGGCCGGGTCCTCCGGCCCGCGGCGTAGTGTCCAGCACGACAGGAGGACAGGAGCAGGATGACATCAGGCGAAGCACACAGGAACGACGCCCGGCTGGAGACGACCGCCCCGGCGGCGGGCGCGGCGGCCGCGCAGGACCAGGTGATCGACCGGTCCCCGATCTCCGGGCAGGTCACGAGCGTCCGGCTGATCCCGGAGGCGGCGCTCGTCGCGAACGCGACGAACTTCCGGACGTTCCGGGTCATCAACAAGGGCCAGGCGGGCTCGGGCAACACGGTCGTCGCGACGCTCGCGACGGACACGCCGGGGACGGACGACCTCGCCGCGTTCGACGAGAAGGCGATCCCGATCACGAACCCGGCTGTCGCGGAGGGCGACGTCCTCGCGGCGGACGAGACGGTCGCCGGGACCGGGGTCGCGCACAGCGGCTACCGGCTCATCGTCCATATCGAGCGGTAGAACGCTCGCCGACACCCAACACAGGAGGAACCGAAGTGGCACAGCTCGCAAACAAGACCGGATGGGTCGAGGTCGACGAGTTCGGCACCCGTCGGCTCGTCGTCGAGGGCCAGCCGGTCCCGCCGGGCGTCGCTCTCGAAGACGTCGCGACCGGCGACGACGTCGAGGTCCGTTCGCTGTCGCGGCCGGTCGTCGACGAGGAGGCGTCGAAGAGCTACGCCGAGCGGACCGGCGCGGAGCCGCCCGTCGCGGCGACGTCGCTCGACAACGCGGACGCGATGCGGACCGCGAAGCGCAGCGGCGGCGGCTCGAAGGCGAAGGCGACCGGCTCGGGCTCGGAGTCGTAGTCGATGCTGGCGGCGCTCGGAAGCGACCTCGTCGCGACGCTGGTCGCTCCGGGCGTCCTGCCAGCCTTCCCTGTCGGCGCACGGGTCGAGGTCCCTGTGACCCGCGCGATCGTCGCGTACTGGCGCGCGGCGGCGTATGACTCGGAGACCGGCGTCTGGACGGTCGACTTCTCGGACTCGCCGCTGCTCGTCGGGGAGTACAACCTCGTCTGGCGGGACAGCGGCCCGGAGCCCCCCGAGTTCGAGGTGTTCGTCCCGCTCGCCGTCTCGGCCGGGAACGGCAGCGGCGCTCCGCTTCCGCCCGGCGGCCCGTACCCGTGGAGCCCGACGGTCGAGGAGATCGCGGTCCTGCTGCCCGCCTACACGCGCGGCGGGTTCGACGACGACCGGGAGAGCGCCGGGGCGGAGCAGGCGATGTTCACGTCGTCGACGTCGCCGACGGCCGACGAGGTCGAGGCGTATATCGTCGCCGCCTGCGACGAGGTCCAGGGCCGCGTCGGTGTCGTGATCCCGACGAGCCAGTACGGGCTCGCGAAGACGACCGCGAAGTGGCATGTCGCGGCCGCGGTCGCCGCCGGGAAGCAGCCCGCGGGTACCGATGACGCGTCCGGCGAGTACCGCGGGCACATCGCGAACTTCCGCGCGAGCCTCGACGCGCTCGTCGTCCTCGCGCGCCGCGGAGCCTCCCGGCTGAGCTGATGCGCCAGAGTCTTCGGATCGAGGGGCTCCGGGAGGCGCGCCGGAGAGTCGACGAGGTCGGGGAGCGCGCCTCGAAGCCGGAGCCCGCTCTCCGTTCGGACGCGGTCCTTCATGCGCTCCAGATGAGCGAGCGCCGGAAGTTCACGACGGGCCGGTTCCCGCGGGACACGAAGGCGTGGGTCGACCGGAAGCGCCGGGAGGGTCTGTCGCTGCGGACGATGCAGGCGACCGGCCGGTTGCGGTCCGCGCTGGAGAACGCGACCGCTCCTGTCCGCCGGACCGTGTTCAACGCGTCGCTGACGTGGGGGATCCGGGGCGGCCGGACGGACCTGTACTACGCCCGGGTGCAGGCGCGCCGCGGACGCCGCGCGGTCGTGATCGACAAGCCCGCGCGGCGGGAGATCAGCCAGCGGGTCGAAGACTTCCTCGCGACCGGGTTCCGTGGCTGAGCGGGTCCTGTACGCGTCGCGCCTTCCTTGGAGGGCCGTGCGGCTCGCAGAACAGCTGCGAGACGCGCTGGAAGAGGATCGGGGCGGCGAGGGGCTCGACCTCGTCAACTTCCGGCTCCTCGCGGCTTACAACGTTCCGGACTGGGCGCGCGGTATCGCGATCCGCCCGAAGGGGCTCCGCTGGACTGTCGTTGCGACGGAGGAGAGGCATGACCCCAACGAATCTTGAGCGGCTCGCGCAGGCGACCGGCGCGACCCCGGTCGTCGCGGTCGCGGACGGGACCGTCACGATCACCGTGCATACGGAGACGGCGACGCTGACGGCGACCGGCGACTCGATCCCCGCGACGGCCCGCCAGCTCCTCGACGCGCTCGATGCCTGATCCCCGTCTCGTCCTGCCGTACGACGTCGAAGGCGCGCTCGTCGACGTCATCGACCGCAGGCACGGCGAGCATCTCGCGGCGGAGGAGCGTAGGCGCGGGCTCACGCCGCGGACGTTCCAGCCGTTCGCGACGGTCGTCCGGATGAGCGACACGGCGGCGGTTCGCCTGTCGGGGGACACGCTCCCGGCGGTCCTTCTCGGCGTCATCGGCGCGCCCGAGTTCGTCCGGAACGAGAGCGACGGCGTCGACGCGGTGTTCCAGGTCGGGATGCAGGTGACCGTCATGGGCCAGAAGCGGCGGGACACGCTCTTCCGGCGGGACGTGACCGCCTGGACGCTCGCCGAATGCCTGTACGCCCGGACGCCGCGCCGCGGGATCATCAACTCGATGCGGCTCACGGACTACGAGCCGCTGTCGGAGAGCGACACCCAGCGGACGCTCGGCGACGCCCGGATGGTCTGGGAGGTCGGCGTCAAGGACGTCCTCAGTATCACCGGCGGGCTCCCGGCGGACGACGTCGACTGGCCCCCCGAGGGCGGCGGCCCGCCCGATGACCCGTACGACCCGATCGACCCGCGGCCGGACGCTCGGCCGACGGTCGACATCGACCGCGTTCCCATCGTCGAGTAGGAGGAAGCAGCCTTGCGCGTGCGCAACGAGACGGAGTCCGGAGTGTTCGTCGCCAACTTCGGCGTCGTCCCTGCCGGGGAGGAGGCGACCGTCCGGGACAGTCCGGCGGTCCAGCAGCTGATCAAGGACGGCGTGCTTTCGGAGCCGTCCGACACCGACACGAAGGAAGGTGACGACTGATGGCCGGTCCGCTCGAACTGGACATTGATCTCGGCGTCGATCTCGACGTCGACGACGAGCCGGAGACCACGGGTCCGGCGACCGCTACGGACACCGGGTTCCTGATCCAGGCGCTCGTCGTCCCGGCTTCCCCGGACACGGTCCGGCAGATCCGGTCCCCGGGGGACGCGAAGGCGACGTACCCGGGGGAGACGGCGCTGCTCGCGAACGTCGACGCCTGGTTCAGCGCGGGGGGCGGGAAGCTGTACCTGTCGCCGCTCGTGACGGACGCCGGGGTCGCGGCCGCGGCGATCCCGGACAAGTACGGGCCGGGCCAGCTTATGGCCCCGGAGGTCGTCGCCGCCGCGGACCAGGTCGACCTCCGCGACTACGGCTGGACGGCGAACCGGTTCTACGTCGCGCAGGCGGCGGACGGCGCGAGCGACGCGGCGCTGAACACGGCGGCGGAGGCGCTCATCGACGACGTCGGCGGCCGCTTCGCGATGCTGGAGGCGGACAGGATCATCACGCCCGGCGACGCGCCCGGTACGACCCACGAGGTCCCGGCGAGCGTCATCAAGGCGGCGCTCATGTCCCGCTCCGACCGGGTGACCGGCAACCCGAACCTCGCGGCGGCCGGGAACCATACGCCGGGCGCGGCGGGGGTCGTCGACTTCGCGCTCGGGATCAAGGCGGACCGGTCGCTCGACTCGATCAAGGCGCTCGCGCGGCAGCAGGTCAACTGCTTCCGGGTCGTCAACTCGCGGGTCCGGTCGTACGGCTACTGGACGCTGGCGGACCTTGAGGTCCTGCCGCAGTGGTGGGACGTCGGCGGGTCCCGGACGATCATGGCGCTCCGGGCGGAGGAGCAGGCGGTCGCCGAGGAGATGCTGTTCGGCCAGGTCTCGGCGGACGGCGCGTTCCTCGACAAGTACAAGGGCGCGCTCTCCGGCGTCCTTGCGCGCTACCAGCGGATCGGCGCGATCTTCGGGACGCAGGCGGACCCGGGGTACAACGTCGACGTGTCGACGACCTCGAACCCGACGAGCCAGCTCGCTCAGGGGCTCGTGAAGGCGGTCATCACGGTCCGCACGTCGCCGTTCGCGGCGTCGCTGAAGCTGACGATCAGCCGCCGTTCGATCACCCAGGCCGTCGCCTAGAGCGCGCGTCCGGAACCACGAGAGGAGCTACTAGGCCATGCCGTACATGCAGAGCAACTGGACCGCGCACCTGCTCATCGACGGGCAGGACTTCGGCTACTGGGCTGTCGCGGAGGGCGGCGGCGTCGAGACGGAAGACTCGACATACGACGACTGGGACGGCGCGGTGCCGCTCGGCGGGAAGCGGTCCCGGAACGAGATCACGCTCCGGAAGCTGTACCGGGAGGGCGTCCATGCGATCTACCGGACGCTGGACGCGAAGGCGGGCCGCGGCGACGCGACCGTGACCCGCTCGCCGACGGACGACGACGGCGTCAGCTGGGGGAACCCGATCATCAACACGGGGATCCTCGGGAACGTCTCGCCGCCCGACATCGACAAGGGCTCCTCGGACGGCGGGGAGCTGGAGATCACTGTCCGGCCGCGCGTCGACCTCGCGTAGCCGGACCACGACTACCTACCCGAAGGGAACCCCGACATGACGACCCCTGATCGAGCCACGATCCACGCAGTCATCGGAGGCGACCCGCCTCCGGCCCCGCCCGCCTCGACGGAGCCGGAGGCGCAGCCGCCGATCACGACCCCGCCGGTCGCGGAGCCCCGTGAGCCGGACCTCGGCGGCCCGGCGCTCGCGTCCCCGAGCCCCGACGAGATCGTCGCCGCCGGGGGCGGGTCGCTCGCGGACCGCCTCCGCGCCCGGTACGAGGGGATCGCGGCGACGGAGGAGTTCAGCGTCCCCGGCTACGAGCTGCCGGACGGCCGCCCCGGCATGATCCTCGTCGCTCGCGCGTTCGGGGACAGGCGGGCGTTCAACGAGGGCGTCGAGAACGAGGTGTTCATCGCGAAGTCGACGCACAAGCTCCTGCTCGTGAACGACGACGGGACCCGGGAGGAGGTCCCGGGCGGCTGGGGTCCCCAGCTCGCGCAGATGATCGGCGTCGACGTCAAGAAGGCGGCGGACCTCGTCGCCCTGGTGATCTCGCGGCCGGACCCGAACGACCGGACGCGCCGGATCCCGAACGTCGCGGCGATCGGCGGCCTGGCGACGGACATCGTCGCCTGGGCGCGGAAGAGCCAGGGCGAGGCGGAGAAGGATCTGGGGGAATGACGGAGGCTGCGCCGGAGACCCGGGCGGCGGTGAACGCGGTCCGCCTGCGCGCGGACTGGCGGCCGCTCGTCGGTCTTCGACCGGAGGACGCCGGGACTCTCGTGGAGCGGGTCCTCGCGGAGACGGTCATCGGCGCAGCCGTCGACGCTCATAACGCGGACGTCGCGCAGGCGAACAAGAAGGCGGCGAAGTAACCCGTGGCCAATGAGAGCAGCGTCCTCGTCCGGCTCCGTCTCCTCGGCGGCGCGGCGTTCGCCCGCGAGGCGAAGTCGGCGGGGAGCGGGCTCGGGTCGATCGGGTCGAAGGGCTCCGTCGCCGAGCGCGGCATCGGGAAGCTGAACAAGGCGCTCGGGGTCGGCGCGACCGCGCTCCGCGGCGTCGGGATGGCGGCCGGGGTCGCCGCGGCGGGCGGGATGGCGTTCGCGGTCTCGAAGAGCACGAACTTCGAGCAGTCGATGGCGAACGTCCAGGCGCGTCTACTGACGACGAAGTCGAACATGACGCTCCTGTCGAACCAGGCGCTCGACCTCGGCGCGAAGACCCAGTTCAGCGCGCAGCAGGCGGCGGACGCGATGAACGAGTTCGCGGCCGCCGGGTTCGACACGAAGCAGATCATGTCCCTGATGCCGGGGACCCTGAACCTCGCCGCCGCGTCGGGACAGGACCTCGCGACGACGGCCGAGCTACAGGGCGCGATGATGCGCCAGTTCGGGCTCCACGCGAACGACGCGACCCATGTCGCGGACCTCCTGACGGTCGCGGTCAACAAGAGCGCGATCGGGATGGACGATCTCGGGCTCACGATGAAGTACGTCGGCCCGGTCGCCGGTCGGTTCCACCAGTCGATCGAGGACATCGCCGGGTCCGCGGCGATCCTCGGCAACGTCGGGATCAAGGGCGAGACCGCCGGTACGACGCTCCGGCGCGCGTTCGTGTCGCTCGTCCGGCCGTCGAAGCGGACGATGGACATGCTCGACGGCATGGGGATCTCGCAGGAGACGTTCAGCAAGGCGACGGTCGACGCGAAGGGGAACCTGCGCGCCTTCCCGCAGATCCTCGGGAACCTGGCCGGGAAGTTCGCGAAGCTGACGAAGCCGCAGCAGCGGAAGGCGATCGCTCAGCTGTTCGGCGTCGAGGCGCTCCCGGGCATGCTGACGCTGTTCGGGAAGGGCCAGAAGCGGATCGAGGCGATGAGCGGCGCGCTGACGCACTCCGGCGGCGCGGCGAAGCGGACGGCGGGGATCATGCGCAACACCGTGAAGGGCGCGTGGGACAACCTGACGGGCTCCGTCGAGACCGCGGCGATCTCGCTGACGCACAGCTTCATGCCCGCGATCCGGAAGACCCTGAACCGGGCCGCGGGGCTAACGGACAAGGTCGCCCCGACCGTCCAGGGATTCTTCAGCGGGCTCGGCGGCGCGAAGCCTCCGCCCGCGCCGAAGGGCGGCCGCGGGGTCGGACAGGCGGGGAACCGGGACGTCGCCCCGGCGAAGCTGACGGGTCCGGCGAAGGCGGGCGCGGATCTCCGGGCGAAGCTACAGCCGGTCTTCGCGTGGGTACAGGCGGAGGCACCGAAGCTCGGGGCGACGCTCATGCAGGCGGGGCGGGACCTCCTGAACGCGTTCAAGCCCGCGATGCCGTTCCTGACGAACGTCGTCCTGCCGATCCTGAAGGGGATCGCGGTCGGCGTCATCGGCGGCGTCGTCGTCGCGTTCAAGCTCGCGGTCCCGATCATCAAGATCCTCGCGACGGTCCTCGGGTTCATCGGGAAGGCGGCCGCGCCGCTCAAGCCGGTGTTCTTCGGGATCGGTGTCGTGATCGGCTCGCTGCTCGGCGGCCCGATCCTCGGGCTGCTCGGGAAGCTGAAGTACGTCGGCGTCGTATTCCGGCTCCTCGCGGTCCCGATCCGGGTCGCGTCGGGGCTCTTCCGGGTCCTCTTCGGCGCGGTCGTCCGGATCGGCTCCGGGTTCCTGAAGGCGCTGACGGGCGTCCAGCGGTTCGCGGGGACGTTCACGTCGCTGCCGGGCAGGATCGTCCGGGCCGCCCTGAACATCGTCGGCGGGATTATCCATGTCGTCGAGACGCTCCCCGGGAAGCTGGTCGGGCTCGCGAAGAGCGCGGGCTCGAAGCTGATCTCCGGGCTCGCGAACGGCGTCCGGGGCCGCCTGTCGTCGATCACCTCGTTCTTTGGGCGGATCGGCTCGGCGATCCTGAACGCGATCGGGGACGCGATCAAGGGCGCGCCGGGCGTCATCATCGCGGCGATCACGAGCGTGATCCCGGACAAGCTGAAGGGCGCGGCCCGGAAGCTGATCCCGGGGATCGCGTCCGGCGGCCGGGTCGGCGGCGGCGGCTGGGCGGTCGTCGGGGAGCGCGGGCCGGAGCTGGCTCATCTCCCGACCGGCGCGACCGTGTACGACGCGAAGCAGACGGCGCGCGCTCGCGGCGCGATGGCTTCGGGCGCTCCGATGACGCTCGTCGCGAACCTCCATCTCGACGGGAAGCAGGTTCACTCCGCGGTGTTCCGGGTCGATCGCCAGCTCGCGGAGGCGACCTGATGCCGGGCGGCCGCGTCACGCTGATCCCGAGCCGCGGGAGCCAGCTCACGATGATCCTGAACGGCCCGCCGGACCGGGCGGGCGGCGTCGGCGGCTTCGAGGCGGTCGACCGTCAGAAGCGCCGACCGGCGAAGTGGTGGAAGGCGAGCCCGGACGACACGATCAGCCTCGACTGCATCATCGATATCGACGCGATCGGTGGCCCCGCGGTCGAGCGGCGGATCCGGGTCCTGCGGGACATGGGCCAGCCGGGGGACGAGGAGGAGCCCCCGACGATCAAGCTCGACGGGGACGTCTGGGATCACGACAAGACGATCACGTGGGTCATGGACGGCATGGCGCTGTCGGAGCGGCTCTGGAACCCGGACGGGACGCTCCGGCGGCAGGCGGTCAAGGTCGACCTCTCCCGCTTCGAGGCGGTCGCGGAGATCAAGGCGATCACGGTCCGGTCGACGAGGTCGAAGGGGGGGAAGCGCCGGAAGCGGACGGCGATCGCGAAGGGCAACGACACGCTTCGCGCGGTCGCGCTCCGGGAGCTGGGGGACGCGACCCGCTGGAAGGACCTCGTCCGCTGGAACAAGAAGCTGAGGGGCGTCGACCCTGACGCCCGGCTCCGTTCCGGGACGCATATCTCGATCCGCTGATGGCGAAGCGCGACACACCGGCGAAGCGGGCGCGCGCCCGGCGGGACCCGGCGATCTTCCAGCCGCCGCCGCGGAAGCTGGCGAGGAGCCTCGCGAACCTGACGCTGACGGCCCGCGGCCGCCGGTACCCGATCGCGGCGAACATCGACGGCGACACGCCGTACGCGTTCGGGATGGACCAGGCGGGGACGATCACGCTCCCGGTCCGCGATCCGTCGGACAGGCTGAGGGACGTCCTCGACGACGAGGCGCATATCCAGCAGGACGGTGTGCGGGTCACGATCGACAGCACGGTCTACTGCGTGACCGGCGTCGACTTCGACGGGGACGGGCTCTATACGCTGACGGTCGAGGACGAGGTCGCCTGGCAGCTGAAGCTGTTCGAGAAGTTCCGGAGCGCGAGCCGGGCGCGGACGACCCGGTTCGGGTTCCTTCAGATGCTCGTCGACGAGGCGTCCCGGAAGCCGCTCCCGAAGATCCCGAGCTGGATCCCGGAGGTCGACGACGCTCAGAGGATCCGGCCGCCCGCGAAGGACTCGAAGACCTGATGGCGCTGAAGAGGACGGAGGCTCCGGCGGCGCGCTCGACGACCGGGGACGCGACCCGCGGGACGGGCTCCGGCGAGTACAAGGTGAAGGGGAAGCGCGCGACGGCGAGCCAGCGCCGGACGATCGACGGGGTGCTCGGGCAGGCGTCGAAGGACAAGGCGTCCCGCCGGGTCATGATCGCGACGATCATGTGCATCACGCAGGAGTCGGGGGCGGGCGAGCTGGCGAACGTGATGACCGGCAACGACGACGTCGGGATCTTCCAGCAGGGCCGGAACTGGGTGTCGGTGAAGGACTCGAAGGACCCGCAGGCGTCGACGCATTCGTTCCTGATCACCGGGCCGACGAGCTGGAAAAAGGTCCACCGGTCCGTCAAGAAGGCTCCCGGCAACCTGTCGCTCGCGATCCATCAGGTCCAGGGGAACCGGGACCCGAACGCGTATGCGCAGTGGGAGGACGAGGCGACCCGTACGGTCGACGCGTTCGTCGACTCGGGCGGCTCCTCCGAGGACTCCTACACGAAGCAGTACGCGTACACCCGCGGCGAGAAGGGCGGGCAGACGGAGAACAGCTGGGACGCGATGGCGCGCCTCGTCGCGGACGTCGGCGCGTACCGCTGGGCAGCCGGGAACGTGCTGTACGCGGCGTCCGGCGACGAGATCCGGTCGCAGGCTCCGTCGCTGACGATCACGGGGGACGAGGGCTGGTTGATCTCGCGGCCGTCCTGGTCGTGGGCGTCGAACCGCGTCATCTCGGAGGTCACGCTCGAAGTCTTCGCGGACCGCTGGCAGATCATGCCGGGCGGCGTCGTCCGCCTGCCGCGCGAGTTCGGGGCGATGCAGGGGAAGTGGATGGTCTGGAACGTCTCGGGGCCGTCGCTTGTGTCGCCGGAGTCGACGGTCGTTCTACGGCGGCCGACCCGCCGGAAGCGGGAGCCCGCTCCGGAGACCGGGACCCGGGAGGGCGGAGGCGGCGATGACCTGTACTCCGTCTGCGCGGCGATCAGCGACGAGGAGCATTCCTACCCGCATCCGGACGTTCACCACGGGCCGTGGAAGAACATCAAGAAGACGACGCCGCTCGACTGCTCGGAGTCGACGTCGCTCGCGCTTCACCGGGCCGGGTTCTTTGATCATCCGCAGGCGTGGGTGTCGGGCCAGTTCGCGACGTCGTACGGGTCGAAGGGGAAGGGCGACGAGTGGACGGTCTGGGCGAACCCGGGCCATGTCTGGATCGAGTTCTACAACTCGAACGGGTCTTTCAAGGCGCGGTTCGATACGAGCCAGCATCCGGGGGAGAGCGGCCCGCGGCTCGTCCGGACGCCGCGCCATGACCAGGGCCGGTTCACGCCGCGGAGCGTCCGGGGCCACTGATGCCTCTCTCGGAGAACGAGCGCAGGAAGATCGGCCAGCGCGCTCCGGCGCAGCTTCGGGAGGCGACGGTCCTCGATCCTGCCGTGGACGATGACGGCTTCCTCCGCATCGAGATCGACGGAGCGCCGGGCGGCGCGCAGTCGTGTCCGTGGGCGAGCCCGTTCTACGGGGAGCCGGAGGAGGGCGACGCGGCGGCGGTGATCGAGTCGGACGCCGGGAACTTCTGGGCGTTCTGGTGGCCGCAGTCGGGCCAGACGCCGGGGGAGATCGGCGGCGGCGGTTCCCGCTGGTGGACGGGCTCGGGCGCTCCCGCTCCGGCGACCGGCGCTGTAGGGGACTTCTACCTCGCGTCGTCCGGGGCGTTCTACGAGAAGACCGGGGATACGACGTGGGCGTCCCGCGGGTCGCTGCTCGGCCCGATCGGTCCTGTCGGCCCGACGGGTCCCGCCGGTCCGACCGGCGCGACGGGGGCGACAGGTGCGACGGGCTCGACGGGGCCGCAGGGTCCCCAGGGGCCGCAGGGCGCGACCGGCGCGACAGGTGCGACGGGCGCGACCGGGCCGACGGGGCCGCAGGGGATCCCCGGTTCCGCCGCGGGGTACGTGACGACGATCGGGAACGGCACCGCGACGGTCATCGACGTCTCGCATACTCTCGGGACCGCGGACGTCGCGCCGTACGTGATCGACCTGGCGACCGGCGAGATCGAGTTCCCCGGGGTCGTGATCGTCGACAGCTCGACGGTCCGTTTCGTCTTCGCGCGGGCTCCGGCGGCGGCGTCTAAGAAGGTTGTGCTGCTCGCCGCCCCGGCGGCTCCTACGTCCTCGTTCGGCTCGTGGGCGGGGAGCATCGGGGACGGGGTCACGAGCGGCCCGTTCACGATCAACCACGGGCTCGGGACCCGCGACTTCGCGGTCCAGGCGTTCCTCAACGTCGCGCCGTACGACGAGGTCGAGCTGGACTACGAGCGGACGAGCACGACGACGTTGACGTGCTGGACGCGCGGGATCGTTCCTCCTGCCGGTGGTGTCCGGGTTCTGATCAGCGGCCCGCCCGGTCCTGTCGGGCTCGCGGTTCAGCATTCGCCGCAGCACATGCCGGGCGGCGCGGACCAGATCCTCAGCGCGGAGCAGGACTTCGTGCAGAACGGAGTCGTGAACCCGACGGACCTCGTCCCGTCGACGGTCGCGGGCGGCACGCAGATCGGGCCGGGGGTCCTGTGGGCGAGGACGCCGGGCGGCGTCATGATGCGCCAGGTCGCGCTCGGGTCGACGGTCGTCGCGCACGCCGCGAACCCGGGCGGGAACCCGCGCGTCGACGTCGTGATCGCGACGCCGTCCCCGAACTTCAACGGGTCGCCGACGATCAGCGTCCTTCAGGGGACCCCGACCGCGGGCGCGCAGATCACGGGGATCCAGACTCCGGCGACGTACCGGGCTGGCGCGGCGACGACTCCTGCGGGGGCGGTCGTCCTGCGGGACGTCCTGATCGCCGCGGGGGCGGCCGCGAACACGATCAGCGTCGCGGTCGACCGGCGTCCCTGGGCTCGCGGCCACGACGTCACGGTCCAGCAGACGGTCGCGAACATCTCCTGTCCGACGACGGGCGCGGATCTCACCGGCACCCAGGTCCGTCTCGAATGCAGCGGCGTCCCGATCCGGGTGCATGCGATGGGCTACGTCTTCATCGGGAACGTCAACGACGCGGTCACGGCGGCCCTGTCGGCGTACATGGACGGCGGCGGTATCAGTAGCGTCCATCAGAAGCTCGGCTCGAACTCTCTCGGGACGAACTACGGGAGCGTCGTCGTCGGCTGTAAGGTCACGCCGACCCCGGGCAGCCATGTCTTCAAGCTGGTCGGGGCCGATAACGCGAACGGCGGCGCGGCGACGACGCCCCAGTTCGCGACCTCGACGCTGCACATCACCGAGCTGGTCGGCGGCGACACGATCAACGGGACGGTCTGATGAAGGCTTCGCGCGGCCCGAAGACCCCGATACTGACGGCGCTGCCTGCGGTCACGAACGCGGACGACGGGCTGGAGATCAACTACCTCGCGGACGCGGCGAACGGGATCGTCTGGCGGCTCCGGTACCGGGCGTTCCAGGCGGACGGCGTGACGCCGAACCCGTCCGCCTACAAGTGGGAGTACATCGGCGGCCCGCCGCTACGTTTCGCGAACGGCACCCAGAGCAACGGCACGGCGGCGGAAGCGGCAGGATGGACGAACCTCGGGGGCGGGTCCGTCACGGTGCCGCTCGCGGGCGATTACCTGGACCGACACGGAGCGCAGCTGGGTGTCGCGGGCGGCGCGCTCTCCCAGACTGCCTACATCGGGGCCGCTATCGGCGACACGACGCCGCCAGCGCAGGCTACGGCGCTGTTCGCCGCGGACGCGCATACGACGACAGGCGGTACCGCGTGGGCGTCGGCCGCTACGACGTACCTGTGGACGGGGCTCGCGGCGGGGAACGTCATCAAGCTGCGCTACCTCGCCGCTGGCACGGCTACTAACTCCTTCTGGGTGAACAAGTGGCTTGAGCTGACGCCGGTGAGGGTCGGCTGATGGCGGGCCGCCGCCGGTACGCCCGGACGATCGAGCCGGAGATCCTCACCCCGGCACAGTTCCTCGCGCTCCCCCCGCAGGCGGACGGCACGCATCTCTGTGTCGCCGCCGATCCGGCGAACGGCGTCGTCTGGCGGTTCCGGTTCAACGCGGGCTCCTCGAACGCGGCCAAGTGGGAGTTCGTCGGCGGCTCATGGATGGAGGCGTTCCTCGCGACGCAGTTCCAGCCCGGGACGACCGTCACGCTCTCCGGCGGCCCGTCGCTGACGCTACCGCTCGGCGGCGACTACGACATGGAGCACGGGACGTTCATCCAGCTCCCGGGCACAGCCTCCGTCACCGGCGGTATCCAGTACCTCTACATCAACGGCGCGAGCGCGGCGCAGTTCATCCAGTGGTACGACACCGGCAACACGGTCACGGCCCCGATACTGAACCAGCTCCGCCGCGGCCGCCGCATGGCGGGCCGCGCCGCCGGAGAGGTCTGGGACCTCCGGCACCAGTCGCTGAACGCGAACGGCAACGCGCTGTTCGGCGACCGCTACCTCCGCATCTGCCCCGTCCGCGTCATCGGCCCGTAGGAGACCTCCCTTGAGCACGAAGCTGATCTGCGACTACTGTCTCCGCCCGATCGAGGCGGACTGGACGACGATGACGATCGAGGCGCTCGCCGCGGACGGGGTTCGCGGCAGGCAGCCGGAGACGTTCGAGTTTCACGGCGGCTGCTACAACGTGTTGCAGGCGCTGATCGTTCAGCTGAGGGGAAGCGCGCCGCCGCCCCCGATCGACCCGACGCCGGTCCCGCCGTCCCCGCAGCCGACGCGCGACGCGGATCCGCCGCCGCCTCCGCCGCCTGTCGCGATCCGTCGGCCCCCGGAACAGCTGTCTCCGCAGCCGGGGGCTCCGGACGCAGGAACGGACCCGGAAGCCCGGAACGCGCCGGAGGCTACTGCCACAGCTGCGGGCGGGGCGGAAACAGCGGTCGAGGAGCCCGCCGACCCGGAGGTCGAGACCGATGGCTGACGTCCCGCAGGTCGCGACTCATCTCGCCTGGCCGTTCCGGATGAGCGGACGCCGCCTCGCGACCGTCGAGCAAGACTCGATCGAGGACGTCGAGCAGAACGTCCGCAGCTACCTCGCGACCGGGAAGGGCGACCGGCCGCTGTCCCCGGACTTCGGTCTCGAAGACCCGACGTTCAGCGCGGCCCCGAGCGGCGCGGCGCTCGCCGCCGACATCATGGAGCAGGAGGACCGCGCGGTCGTCGAGGTCGAAGTCACCGGCCCGGACGGCGCTGGCCGGACCTCGCTCACTGTGAACGTCGACCTCGCCGAGTAGAAACCGGAGCGTCATGTACATCGATGCGGACCTGATCACGGACGAGACGAGCGTCGCGGAAGCGGTCCTCGCGGGGATCGCGGATCGCCTGTCCGCCGCCCTGGACCTGGACGAGGACGAGAGCTGGGAGCCCGCGGAGGGATCCCCGGAGACGTCGCTCGGGGAGGCGGTCGGGATCATTATCGCGACCGCAGCCTCGATGGTGCAGGAGCAGGAGCGGAACGATTACGCCGGGTTCGGCGAGCTGATCCTGAACGTCCCGCGGCGGGTCGCTCAGCCCGCGACCGGCTTCACGCGCTGGGACTTCAACGCGGCGGGGACGTACCGGATCCCGGACGGATCGCAGCTTGTTATCGACGCGCCGGACGGCACGCCGGTCGGGTTCGCGGTCGTCGGGGACGTCGACGTGACCGGCGCGGCAGCGACGGACGTCGAGGTCGTCGCGCTGGAGCCCGGATCGATCGCGAACGGGATCACCGGCCCGGCGCGCGACTGGGAGCCGCTGCCGTTCGTGACGGCCGTGACGATGACGACCGCCCCGGCGGACGGGACGGACGACCAGACCCGGGACGCGTATCTGGAGGAGGTCGTCCGCGCCGCCCGCCGGATGAAGCTCGTCCCGATCGTGACGGACGACTACGCGGACACGGCGCTCGACAACCCGAACGTCGGGGCGGCGGTCGCGGTCCGGCTCCTGAACCTCGACGCGCCGACGGACCCGCCTGTCGCGGGGGGCCACGTCACGGTCTTCGTGAAGGGCTTCGCGGGGGAGAACCTGTCCGCCCCGGTCAAGGCGGCGGTCCTCGACTCGATGATGGGCACGGACCGGCCGCTCGCCGTCACGGTCCATGTCGGGGACCCGACCCGCACGAACATCACGATCGCCGTCTCGATCCGGCTCGCCGCGAACGCGGACCATGACGCGACGATCGCCGCCGTTCAGGCCGCGATCGCTTCGGCGTACGACCCGGCGAGCTACGGGCTCGACGCGGACGCGCCGGGCCGCTGGCGGGTCCCCGCGACGACGGCGGAGCGGACGATCACCTCGTACGACGTCGCGGCGGTCATCGACGACGTCGAGGGCGTCGGCCGCGTCGTGAGCGTCACCGTGAACGGCGGCGCGTCCGTCACGCTGAACGGCTGGGCTCCGCTCCCGAACCTGACGGCCCCGGCGGCGGTGACGGTCCTGTGACTCACGTCGCCGAGCGCCTGTCCGCTCTCCTCGACCACAGGCGGACGGGGGATCCGACGAACGACGCGATCGTCGACGCGCTCTGCGACGCGCTCGGCGACGCGATGGAACGTCTCGGGCTCGTCGCGTTCGGGGACCCGGACACCGGCGCTCCGGGCGGCCGGGTCCTGCGGGATCCGTCCGTCGCGCCGCTCTGGGCGCTCCCGCACGCGGCGCTCTACACCGGCGCGGTCCCTCTCCCTGGCCGCCGGGCGGGGGAGTCGGACGAGGACTTCACGGCCCGGGCGCGGGACGCCGCCGTATACCCGCTCGGGCCGAAGCGCGGCACCCATGAGGCGATCCGGCGGACCGTCGAGCCGCTCCTGACGGGCACGAAGCAGGTGTTCATCGCGGACGACTACGGCGGCGATTACGACATCCTCGTCCGGACGATCGAGTCGGAGACCCCGAACCCGACGGCGGTCCAGGCGGCGATCGCGGGCAGCTACGTGTCCGGCGGGGAGCGCGGCGCGATCCGCGCGGAGCTGGTGCTGACGTACCTGACGGCGGACTACGTCACGTTCGCGGAGGCGACGCTCCGTTTCAACCAGGTGCCGAACGGCGTGACGGCGGAGAACGTCACGCGCGACGACGTCACGTGATCCACGGGAGGACTTGACCTTGCCTACGACCCCGAGCCCGAAGCATGGCCTGACCCGCCCGGCGGACGGGGACTTCATCAACAGCTGGCCCGCCTCGACGCGGCAGGTGATCGACTACCTCGACCCGTACATCGCGGGCGCGATCACGACGACGCCGCGACCGGCGGCCGGGCTCTTCGGCCGGTTCCATCTCGCGGCGGACGGGACGCTCACGTTCGATACCGGCTCGGCGTGGGTCGAGATCCGGTCCGGGGTCGTCGGGCTCGCGCAGCTCGCGGCGGACGTTCCGCTCCCGCCGGTCGGCACGATCCTGCCGTACGCCGGGACGGCGCTCCCCGGGAACGGGAAGTGGGCGTGGGCGGCCGGGGGACTCGTCGACCGGTCGCTGTACTCGGAGTTCTACGCGGCGCAGGGCGGCGCGGCGCACACCTACAACGGCGGGGTCGACCCGGGCGGGAACCTCGTCCGGCTCCCGGACAAGCGGGGGCGCGTCAGCGTCGGCGCGGACACGATGGGCGGAGGGGCGTCCGCGGGTAGGCTGACGACGAACGCGACGACGTCGAAGAGCCACCCGAACGCGGTCGGGCAGAACGGCGGCTCCGAGCGGCACTCGCTGATCGGCGACGAGTCCGGGATGCCGCTCCATGCCCATACGGCGTCGCAGGCGGCGCACACGCATACGATCTCCGGCGGGTTCAACGTCAACCCGAACGCGTCGGCGGGCGACAGCTCCCCGGCGATGGGCAACGCCCAGAACGGCGCGTACTTCTACGGCGGCGTGTCGGGCGGGACGAACAGCCTGACTCCTGCCGTCACGGTCGCGAACGCGGCCAAGGTCGCGGCGGCGACGGACCACAACAACGTCCAGCCGTACGAGGTCGATAACTACATCGTGAGGGTCGCATGAAGGATCTCGTCATCGTTGATCACCACCGCGACGTCGCGGACGAGGTGTACCGGCTCACGGTCGGGTACGTCGTCGAGGAGGACGGTCCTGTCCTCGACGAGAACGGGGAGCCGGTCATGGAGGAGGACCGGCTCGTCGCGACGGAGGTCCCCGCGGTCGACGAGAACGGCGACCCTGTGTTCGACGAGGACGGCCCGAAGATGGAGCCGGGGGAGCCGCTGCTCGTCCCGGGCGGCCCGCGGATCGAGCGACAGCGGTTCCTCGTCCCGATGGAAGACTTCGTGTTCGCGGCGTTCGACGATCGCTGGGAGGGCAAGACCCCGGAGGAGATCGTCCGTGAGCAGAAGCGGCTTGTCCGGGCGGCGCTCCGGAAGCGCGACGAGCCGGTCGCGGCGCGTGAGATCGAGCAGCTTCCGGGTGTCGGCGATTCGCTCTAGTCGCCTCGACTGGCCTTAGCCTGTCGGGGTGTGCCTGTGCCGTCCGCCCCGATGCCGGAGCGCCGTGGGACCGGCCGGTCCGATACCGGCCAGCGGCGCAGGGCGACGGACGTCGTCGAGGCTCTCCGCGAGTGGATCGAGGATCACGACGACTGGAGCCGGGAATGGACTAGCCGTATGCAGACCCGGATGGACACGGTCGAGAGCCGCGCCGATCTCCTCGACGGCCGGGCCGGGAACGACGGCGGGATCATCGGGGCGCTCGGCGAGCTACGCGGCGAGATCAAGGCGCTCCGGGACAGGCAGGAGCGGCACGGGAAGTCGATCGAGGAGATCCGCGGGGACGTCGCGGACATCAAGGCGAAGACCGGGGCGACGGACGGTCAGAAGCCGACTTCCCGGCTCCAGCGGGGGATGGAGCTGGCGATCCCGATCATCGTCGCGTCTCTGCCGGTGATCGGGACTATCGTCGCGGCGTACCTGGCGTTCAAGGGCCAGCTCGCGTCGCTCGGCGGGAAGTGAGACATGAAGGCGAAGCTGCAGCAGCCGTTCCAGTGGAAGACCTGGCATCTCCTCCTCGCCTCCGTCGTCGTCGGGGTCCTCTGCTCGACGAGCCTCGCGGCGACGCTGTTCTTCGGGGCGAAGCTGACGGACCGGGCGCGCGACCTCGACCGGATCCAGCAGGAGCAGATCCGGGCGAACCGGCAGGACGCGCAGCAGGCGAAGGACCTCGCGCGGGCGCTCGCCCCGACGGACGAGGATCTCGCGGCCGGGGCCGCCCATGCGCTTGAGGTCTGTCTGTCGACGCCGTCCTGTCGGGACGCGTTCCGCGGGGCCGTCCGGCGCGCGAAGCTACGGCCGGAGGACGTCCCGAATCTGATCACGCCGCAGCCTGACACGACAGCTTCCGGAACCGGCGGGAACGGGAACGGAAGCGCCGGGAACGGAACGGGAAGCGGCGGGAGCCCGGGCGGCTCCGACACGACACCGCCGCGATCGCCGTCCCCATCAAGGAATCCGCCCGCTCGGCGGCCGTCGCTTCCGCCGCGGAGTCCTGCGCCTTCCCCTTCCGTTCCTGCGCCTTCCGTTCCTGTTCCATCTCGGCCGCCGCCATCGTCGTCGTCGACTACGCCGCCGCCGGTAGTTCCGACGACTCCGACGGTCCCGACGATCCCGCCGGTTCAGCCTCCGACCGTGACGGTCCCGGGGGTACCGGTGCGCGTCTGTACGCCGGTCGTGACGGTGAACTGCGTGGACCCTAAGTCGGGTCGCGTGGTAGGGCCGGAGGGCCACGCGGCCGAGCCGAAGGGGAACGGCGGGCGACAGAACGAGAGCGTCCCGCTCTGCGACCGGATCAAGGCTCCGTGCGACGACAACGGCAACCCGGTCTTCCCGCCCGCGCTGATCGGGCTCCCGTGAGCGCCGACGAGTTCCGTTACCTGACGATCGCGCTGACGCTCCTCGCCGGGCTCCTGTTCCCCTGGGCGATCTACCTCCGGACCCGGACGAACGCCGCGGTGCTCGTCGTCATAGTCCTGGTGATCAACTTCGTGGGGGCGAGCGTCGCGATCGCTGACTCGATCGGGGAGCCGATCGTCTGGTACCGGACGCCGCGGATCTTCGTGGCGAGCGTCCTCGCGCTGATCTACTGCGTGATCGCGTTCACGTCGCCGCGGCAGCGGTAACGACGTCGGAGGCGGCTCGTACACTCCGCCGACCCGAACCACAGGAGGCTCTGATGAGCGACCAGCACGCACTTCCGCCCGATATGCCGCCCGACGAGGACGACGCCGTCCACCTCGCGGTCGAGGGCGTCCCGGACAAGGTCGCCGCCCCGGACCCGGACGCGTTCGACGAGAGCGTGGAGGTCGCCGACGATGCCGCGTAGCTACTCGGACAAGGCGTTCCCGCACAGGATCCTGTCGGACTACGACAGCGACCCTCAGCGCGGCGACGACGTCAAGGTCCTGCGGCGGAACGTCCTCGAACGGCTCGACGCCCGGAACATCGACCGGCCGGTCGGCGACGACGACGGCCGCTACCGGAAGCAGCTGCATGATGCGGCGAAGACCGCCTCGCACTTCCTCGGCGCGCCGGACGACTGGGTCGAGTCGAAGAGCGGGCTGCTCGTCCGCGAGCAGACGATCATCGTCTACCCGGAGAAGAGGACGGACGAGATGCTCGCCTCCGCCGAGGCGCGGATGGACAAGCTGCTGAAGGACCGGCGCGCGCAGGAGGAGAAGGCGGCGACCGCGCGGGGCGGCCCGTACGACCTGTCGGACAAGGACCGGGACCGCGCCGTGAAGATCATGGTCGCCGCGTTCCGGCTCGCGTTCGAGCACGCCGGGAACGTCCACTACACGCAGAGCGCGGCCCGGTTCGGCGGGATCCGCGCGAAGCTCAGGTACGCGGACGGCCGCTACCCGACGCAGGAGGACTGCTCCTCGATGTACACGTGGGCGTTCTGGAACGGCATCACGTCCGTCGCCGGGATGAACGCCCCGGACCTCGTCAACGGCGCGCGCTGGACGGCCGGGTACACGGGGACGCTCCTGTCCCATGGCCGCCAGGTCCCGTTCGCGGATCGCCGCGGCGGTGACGCGGTCATCTACGGGACCGGGTTCCCGGGGCACCATGTCGCGATGGTCGACTCGGCGGATCACGACCTCGTCTACAGCCACGGGTCGGAGGCGGGGCCGTACCATCTCCGCTGGAACTACCGCTCGGACATCATGCAGGTCCGCCGCTACCTCTAGGAGACGCCCATGAAGACGATCATTCCTGCGATCCCTGCGGGGCTCGCGACCAAGCTCGGGATCGCCGGGAGCGCGCTGCTCGCGGCGTCGGCGGCCCTGGTGCCGTTCCTGCCGGATACGGGGGCCGGGAC
>Ga0105245_10000940_pt1 | contig 26502 bp, 19 predicted proteins | sample KBSM54metaG_FD_81523 | JGI IMG/M metagenome (GOLD analysis project Ga0105245, IMG submission 81523) | Miscanthus rhizosphere microbial communities from Kellogg Biological Station, Michigan, USA - KBS M5-4 metaG | ecosystem: Host-associated > Plants > Roots > Rhizosphere > Soil | place...
CGCGAGCTCGGCCAGCTTCAGCGCGAACGCGCCGCCCACACACCCGCCGAACACCGCGCAGCGAGCGATGCGGAGGTGATCGAGTAACGCCAACTGGTCTTCGGCGTAGGTGTGCCAGCCATGGTCGGCGCTGATCTCGCCCGACGATTGGCCCGCATTCCGTTGATCCATCGCGATCACGCGAAAGCGATCCGAGAACGCGAGCACGGGGTGAAACGGCGCGCGCTGCCAAAACGGAATGCTCGAACGCATGCCGCCCGGCGCCAGCAGCAAGAGCGGCGGTCCGTGACCGGTCACTTCGTAATGAAGGCGCGTCGAGCCGTGTTGGAACGTCGGCATGTTTTCGCGCAGCTTAGGGCCCGGGAATGGCTAAGTCGATCGCCTTCCCGGCCGATGCATCCCGGGCCCTTACTCTCGCTGACCGGTCGCCCGCTACGGTGAGTCCCCGTGCGGCGCGATCAACTGTAACAAATCCTCCACGCTCAGCTTCCCTGCCGCATCTTCGCCATCCAATAGCGCCTCAGCGAGTTGCTCCTTCTTCTCGTGCAATTCGAGCATGCGTTCTTCGATGCTGTCTTTGACCACGAGTCGATACACGGTGACCGGCCGTTCCTGACCAATGCGGTGCGCGCGATCGGTCGCTTGCGCCTGCACCGCGGGATTCCACCACGGATCCAAATGGATGACGTAGTCAGCGGCGGTCAGGTTCAAGCCAAAGCCGCCCGCCTTCAGGCTGATCAAAAACAGGCTGGCCGTGCCGGACTGAAAGGCTTCCACGCGCGCTGCACGCGCGGCCTGCGGGGTCGAGCCATCCAAGTACTCGTAGCTGATGCGCCGCGCATCGAGCTCCGTCCGCACGATGGACAAGAAATCCACGAATTGGCTGAAAACGAGGGCGCGGTGACCATTTTCACGCAGCTCGTTCACGAGATCCAGCAGATCGTCGAGCTTCGAAAACTCGGGCGGCGCATCCGGGAATACGAGCGATGGGTGACAACAGAAACGCCGCAGCCGCATCAGCTCGGCGAGCACTTCCAGCTTGTTGAAGCGTTTGCCGTGAACCGTGTACAGCTTGTCGTGAATTTGGCGACGCAGCACGGCGTAACGCAGGCTCTCGTCCGGAGAGAGTTCTACGTCGTGGCGCACTTCGGTGAGCGGCGGCAGATCCGCGAGCACTTCGCCTTTCATCCGCCGCAGGACATACGGCTTGACGAGGTTGCGCAGCTGCTCGGTGGTTCGCGCATCCCCATCGCGCTCGACCGGCATCACGTAGCTGCGCTTGAAGTGGGCCCAATCGCCGAGCAGGCCCGGGTTCAGGAAATGAAACAAGCTCCACAAATCACCCAAGTGATTTTCAACGGGCGTGCCGGTGGCGATGATGCGTTGTTGAGCCTTCAGAGTGAACGCCGCACGCGCACGTAAAGATTGCGGATTTTTGATGAACTGCGCTTCGTCCAGGACAGCGGTGCCCCATTCGGCCGCGCTCAGCTCGGGTTGGTCCTGTTGCAGCACGGTGTAACTGCACACGACAACGCAAAACGGGTCTGGCTCCGCGCGCAGCTTGGCCAGCGCCGAAACGCGGTCTTTTCCCGAGTAGTCGAGCGCGCGCAGGCTCGGCGCAAAGCGCGCCAATTCATGCACCCAATTACTGCACACCGAAGTCGGCGCGACGACCAACGCCGGCCCTCGCCCCTGCTCCGCGCGCGCCAGCAACAGCGCGATGATCTGCACCGTCTTACCGAGGCCCATGTCGTCGGCCAAGCACGCGCCGAGCCCGAGCTCACTCAGACATGAAAGCCAACGAAAGCCTTCGCGTTGGTACGGTCGAAGCGTCGCGCACAGGGCGACGGGCAGCTCGAAATCTTGCTCCGTCACGCGACTCGCGCGCTCGATCCACGCGCGGCTCTCCACGTCCGGAACGATGCCGCTCCCCTCAGCGGTGAGTTCGGCGAGCGTGAACAGTGCGGGCGCGGGTAAGCGCAGCTCCGTGCCCATTTTCCGGCCGGCGACGGCCGCACGCAGCGCGGAAATCACGCGTCGGATGCGCGCCTCGAGCTCCAGGAAATCGCCATTTTCTAGCCGAACGAAGCGACCGGAACCCAAAATCGGCGCGCGCACGAGCTCACTCAGCGCCACCTCCGTCACTTCGTCGACGCGAATGCCGCCCGTGACCAAGTACCAGCCCTTGTCACTGCGGAGTCGGCCGTGCAGCGTTTTGCTCGAGCTTTCGCCGCGCAACTTGAGGCCGCCGGACTCGGGCCATTCGAGCTCGAAGGGCGTACCCACTTCGCGGAGCTCGGCGAGCAGACCGAGCACGCCCTCTTCACCGAGCGACCAAGTCACCCCCGGTTCGAGGCCGCCGGGTAGTTCGGGCTCTTCTTCGGGCGTGTTGAGCGTCGGACAAGCGTTGCGGAGCGCATCCGAGCGCGCGCGCTCGAGTTCCAAATCGCGCACGCAGCGCAGCCGTTGGCCCTGCTCGTAAACCGCGAGCTGCGCTCGGCCGACTCCCGGCAAGAAGAAGCGGCCCGCCTCACCGAACGGGCGCACCCCGAGCTCGACGAGCCACGCACCTGCGCGCGACGAAAAGCGCAGGCAGGGCGTGGCATCCGCCTCCACCGTCCGCTCGCCGCCGAGCTCGGGGCTCTGAACCTCGATACTTTCCGACAATTTGCCGAGTACGGCGTAGAGCTCACGTTCGTGCGCTTTGGGCACGCGCGCGCCTTGAGGCAACGCCTCGATCACGCGCCGCATTTCACGCGACACGCGATACACGACCAAGCGCGCGTCGCCCTCGGGTTGCACGTGCACGCCGAGCGACGCGCCCGCCGGTTCGACGACCACGCGCACGTAGCCGCGTTCTTCTTCGGTGCTCACTCGACACACGCCGCGCACCACTTCCACCGGCCGCATGCCACGCGCGCCATTGACGACGCGCGGATGCCCGATCAAGGCTTCGCTTGCGTCACTCGTGAACTCACGGCCACCGCTTGCGGTTTCGCGTGATTGGTCGAGCACGCGTTGGTCCTCGCTGGGCAACTCCGCGTACACTTGCCAAAGTTCGGCCAAGGCCACGCGGCGCCCTTCCGTCCAGCCTTCGTTCGGCCGCCACTCTTGGAGCGCCGGGCGACTGAGCTCCCCGTTCACCATATCCACGAACCACAGCGCGCGTCGCCCCTGTTCGAGCTCCGGGGCGACGCTCTCGGAGACACGCTTCAGTGCTTCCAACGCGCGTTGCCACTCGGCCTTGATCGTGATCAAATCCCATAAAAACAGCTGTTTCGGCGAACGACGCGCGCAGAGGTCGCGCGCGGCTTCATGCAGCAGCAGCTCCTTTCCGAAGTACTCGGCGTTCAACTGCTCGGCCAAAGCCAGGGCTTGCTGCGCGAGCCAGGCATAGCCCGAGGCGAGCCAGTTGCTCGCGCGGCGCACCAGATATTGCGCCCAATTGGCGCGCGCCCACGGGTCCGGCGAATGGAGCGCGACGGTGAACGCGAGCACCAGCACTTCCCACGCGCCAGCGCCCGCTTCGAGTTGATGCACGTCGATGCGACGATGCTCGACTTGCGGTTCATTTTGTTGCCGTTCGAAGACGCGGAGGCCGCGCGCAAAGCCGCGCGAGCTTTCGTTGGCGGCGGCCACGAGTAGCGCCTTGGCCGCCTTCTTGGCTTCTTCGGTGTCGCGTGACCAGAGGAGGAGCGCGTAGAGCGGGCTCAGGCCGCCGCAATCGGGCAAGGCAGCGCGCCGCGTGCGTCCGGCCGCTTTCGCGAGGCCGAGTGACTCGTCGAGTCGCGCTTGAGCCTGCACCAGATCGCCCCCTAAAAAACGCGCTGCGGCGGACAACGCCAAGCTTTCGGCGGCCGGGAGCCGCGACACGAGCGCGGGAATACGCGGCAATTCGTCGCGAAAAATGGCTTGTTGGTAGAGTGCCGAGGCCAGCGTTGCGTCATCGGTGTCCGGCGTTTCGGGCACGGGCTCGGCGAGCGCCCAGGCGTAGAGTTCGCTGCAGGCATCAGGGCCGTGCAAGCACTCGAGCAGGACGCGAGCGGCGGCGCGGCGGGTGTCGGCCGCAAACGTGCTTTCGAACCAGGCGGCATCGAAGGGTTCGCTCAACGCGGAGCGCAAGAAGGCGGCAGCAGCGTCCGGGCCGTGTTCGGTGAGCGCCTTGTTGGACCGTGCGCGCCGCGTGAAGTCGTCGAGGTCGCCGCTTTGCAGCGCCAGATTCAAGTCGCTCACCGAGCGCACGGTCAAGAGCGCGCGTGTGGCGGCCGCGAGCGGCGCGAGATCGCCGCGGGCCATTGCCGAACGCAGCGCGAGCTGCTGATAGTCCGAGTGAACCGAGAAATGGGGTTCGCGCGAGCCTTGACGGAGCGCGCGCACGGGCACGAGCAGCCCCGCGCGCAACGAGCGCTCGATCCAGGCGCTGCCCGCGAGTGCCGGCGGTGGGCTCAATTTCTCGAGAATGGTTTTGCCGAGCACGCGCTCGAGCGCGATGGCGCCGAGCAAGCAATGGCTCTGCGCGTCGAAGTCCGCGGTCAGCAGCGCAAAGCGTTCTTTCAGCAGCGCGAGTTGCAACGTGCCTCGGGGTAACCCTCGCTCGCTGCCCCGACAAGCGTTTTGAAAAAGTGGCTACTTATCCGCCACAGCCGCAGTCTCGGCAGGCTCGAAGGAAGCGCCGTTCCCCCGTTGCACCCTTCCCGCACTGCCGTTCCCGCGTTGTGCCGTTCCCGCGTTGTGCCGTTCCCACGGGGCGCCGTTCCCACGGGGCGCCGTTCCTACGGAGCGCTGTTCTCACGGAGCGCTGTTCTCACGGAGCGCTGGATGTTGTTGTTCCAACATCGCCCCGGAGCGCGAAAGTTTCATAGGTTTCGCAATCTGGTCAAAGGGGGTTCGCGTCGCATCCGTGAGTGTTGGAACAACAACATCCAACGGAACAGCGAAGACCCCTTCTTGACGCGTCGCCGAGCTCAGCGCGTGGCCGAGCTCAGCGCGTGGCCGAGCTCGCATGCGAGGCTCGCCTCACTCCGTGTATTGCAGTGGGTAGCCGGCATCGCTCGGCAATTTGCCGTCGATACGAATCACGCGCACGTCCGTTGTGACTGAAGCCGGGCGCGCGTAGGCGATGCCGCCCGGCAGGCGCGCGACCAAGTGCAGCAGGAGCGAAAGTGAATCGACGGCGCGCGGCGGGCCGGGCAAGCCGCGGATCTTGCGATCGATCCAAAAACGACTCACCTCTTCGGGGGTCATCTTCAGCACGGTTTGATCGAAGCCGATGCGATCTCCCGAGTGGGCGGGATGATTGAAGGGCACCGAGCGCTGGCCAGAGAAACCACTATCGTCGGCGTTGAGGAAGATACGACGTAGGTCGCTCAGCTTCACGTCTTGCAGCGCCGATTCTTTGGAGACGAACACCGCGAGCGCAATTCGCCCGGCGGCATGCGCCGAACGTTCCGTTCGCGGCAAAACACCGAGTGCGAGCGCGATCAGTAGCCCGAAGACGAGCAACGACGCGAGACGCCCATCCCCACGCAGTCGAGTCGAGGTCGCCATCAGAATGCCCACGCTAGCTGGGAGGCCAGAATTCGGAGCGGATAGGCACCATAGCCGGCTGAGCCTGGAGAGCTGAAATGCCAGTCGGTGTATTCGAGCTTGAGTACCACCGCCGCAGTCGGGCGCACGTTGACGCCGATTTCGTACGCAGTAGCGGTCGGGACGGAAGGTTGGTCCGGCGACGTCGAATGCTGGAAGATCACGTAGGGCATCACCGGCAATTTGGGAATGCGATAGCCGACGAGGCCGTATCCGCCCCAGCGTCGATAGTCTGCCTGAAATCCTTGCGGCGGATAGACGACTTGAACGCGCGGACGGCCACCTTGCGAGAAATTGGCCTCGTTCATGATGACTTCGCCCTGAACCAGCAGCGGATCCCACTCCCACTTCAGATCGCCGGCCAGCGACATTTCCTGGTACTTGGATATGGTCGTGTACACCTTGTCAGCGACCGTGACGCCGTTCGGGGTGGAGATGACGTAGTGCGCGGAGTGGTCGAGATAGCCACCGCGATAGAACGAGCTGCCAACCGTCAGCGTGCCGAGCACATCGGTCTTCAGGTACACACGAGCGCCAAATGCCTTGTCGTCGCTGAAGTCTTCGTAGTCGACGGGTCCGCGCCCGTTCGAGAGCGTCAGATTGTAGCCGATCTCGAAGGGTTCTACGAAGCCACTGCCGTACAGTTGAAGCCCGGTCTGTTGCTCGGGAAAGAGCTGGTCGGCAACCACGAATGGCTTCTTGATACCGATGATGGTCGGCGATCCGTGATCGACGTTCCAGATGCCGTACGGAGTGAGAAATTGCCCGGCTTGGATCTTGATGAGCCCGTTGAACTCGTGCTCCAAGTAGATGCGTTCGATGCGGATGCCACCCCAGCGAATCGGCTCCTCGAAGCCTGCGTAGTCGAGCACGGTCGTGTCCTGGCGAATCACGTTGCCGTTGCTCGTGTCGTTGGTGGTGGCGCCGTTGGGTAGATAGAGGAAACGCACTTCAGCGAGCGCGCGCCACGAATCACCCAGATTGCTGCTCATGTACAGGTTGAAGTTGCCGACCGCGAAAGAGTTGACGCTCGGATAGGTGCGATTCCAAGGGTTGGATTTCGGGATCAGCAACCGCTGATAGGTGAAGTCAGCAAAACCGTAGAGGTCGAGCTTGTGCTGAGCGTCCGAGTCGCTGCCGCCTTCGTTCTCCGAACTCGTGAAGCTGTCGGCGGCCGCAGCGTCGGCCCCCTTGTCGAGCCCATCGCTGGCCGCGGCATCCACGGTGGGCCCCGGGACGGGGCTCGGCGCCGCGTTGGCATCCAGAGGAACGGCAGCGGCGCTGGGCGTCGTTGCGGCCGCGGTAGTCGGAGCTGCGGTAGTCGGAGCCGCGGTAGTCGGAGCTGCGGTAGTCGGAGCTGCGGTAGTCGGAGTCGTTGTTGGCGCGGGCTCAGCTGGAGCGCTAGCAGCCGGCTTGGCTGGGGCGGGCGGCACCGGTTCGGCAGCGAGCGTAGCGTGCGAAGCGAAAATCAAGGCCAACGCGAGGCTGGTCGAACACGAAAGTTTGCGTTGGCTCATGGCAAGACCGGGAACGGGCAGCCCTTGGGGACGCACAGGTTGGTGCCGACAAGACTCTTGAGTGGGCAGCAGGAATACCCGATGAAGCAATCGGAGCTGGCCGTGCAGGCGCTTTGCAAACAGACGTGACCGCTGATGGTTTCGCAGTGAAGGGCCTCGCCCCCGGCACAGTCCTTATCAGACGCGCAGGTCATGCCTTGACCGATCGGTGGGCGCTTGCAGGTGCTCGGCGAAGCGGCTGTGTCGCAGGCATAACCGGAACTGCAGTCGGCGGTCGTGCTGCACGAGTTCGTGCAATAGCCGTCCGTCTTGTCTACGCGGCACTGCGAGTACGTCGCATCGGCGCAGGCCACGCCGGCCGGGTCGCAAGCGGCACCGAGCCCCTTCGGCGCGATCGCGCACACGCCACCGGCCATCTCGTAGCCGTCGGCGCACACGCAGCTGTCATTCATCGCGACCTGGTTTTCGCCGCAAGGCGTGCACCCGTGGTCGCCGGTAATGGTGTTGCCGGTGCAAACACAGATCCCGGTCGGCTCATCGAAGCGCTGATTCGGATCGCAACGATCGGCTGAGTCATATAAGCAACTGGAAGCGCCGCCGAGGAGCGTGAGCCCCAGCAAAACTCCAGAAATTCGAGACATGCGCGGCATGCCGAGGAGATACGACAACGGACCCATTTCTCTTAATCTCGAATCGAGAACAGAATTCGGACAGCAGCCGAAGCTTGCTATCGTCACAGCCGGGAAGAGTCGGGTAAAGCCCCAAATTTGGGCCTTCCGGCCGCTTTTTGGCCCGCTTTTGCGGTCGAGCGCCGCCCGCGCGACTTTCGACCTCCCGAGCTCGCGCGCGCTGCTCGGCAACTACATATCCCACATCCGGTTTCAGGTGGTGGGGTGAGCCTGTGAGCGGCGGATGTCCGCCGAGCCACGGCGCGTTCGAGCGCGGAGTCGCTCACACAAAGCTTGCGGCAAGCGGATTCGATTTGTGCGTAGCGACGCGCGCAACGAAAATGGCTGCGAGCGATGAGCAGCCATTGCGACGGAGAGTAGCGAGCGCCACGGTAGGCACAGGTACGCGGCTCAATTCGGCTCTCGACTCGCGTGTCACCACGCCGTGAGAGTCCGAGCGTGCTTGCGATTCGAAGCGCCGCCGCCAGAATAACTCACTGCCGACGGAACTCGAATTTCAGCGCAAGCTGGGCAGGCTTCTTGCTCGAGTGGCAGCGCTGACCCGCCGCGGCGTCGCTCGTGAATAGTTTCATGACGACTCACCCTCACGGTTTACACTCGGCCGGGCAAGTCTCGAGGCACCATGTTTAGGTCTACTCTCTCCGCTGGGCTCGCTCCGCTACTCATGGCTCTGCTTGCGGGTTGCGGCGACGCAAAATCGAGCGGGGCCGCGAGCGGGGGTTCGAGTCCCTCGGCCGGTGACTCGAGCGGCGGCAGCGGTGCCCTGCCCAACGCAGGCGCCGGCGGCAGCAACACTGCCCAGGGCGGCACGGGCGGAGCAGATGCCGTCGGCGGCGACTCGAACACGGGTGGTTCCGGCGAAGTCACGCTGCCAGACGATGCGCCGAGCGGCCCCATCCCTGATTTTGGCCCGAACGTGATCATCTTCGACCCGAGCCAGGCGATGTCGGACATCCAAAGCAAGGTCGATGCGATCAAAGGCGGGCAGAACGAGTTCGCGAAGGGCCGCTACGCGTTCTTCTTCAAACCCGGCACGTACCAGGTCGATGTGCGGGTCGGTTACTACACGCAGGTCATCGGCTTGGGTCAGTCACCCGATGACGTGAGCATCACCGGCGCCGTGCGCTCCAAGGCCGAATTGGGCGGAGGCAACGCCACGACCACGTTTTGGAAGGCAGTCGAAAACTTCGCCGTCACGCCGACACAAGACAACAACATCGAGGTGTGGGCCATCTCGCAGGGCACTTCGATGCGCCGCGTGCACGTCAAAGGCTCGATGAACCTGTGGGACGACGTGGGCTCGAGCGCGTGGTCGAGCGGCGGCTTCGTTGCCGACTCGAAGATCGACGGCAAACTGAACTCCGGCACCCAGCAACAATTTTTCACGCGCACGACCGACCTCGGCACCTGGAGCGGCGGCTCCTACAACATGGTGTTCGTGGGCGATCTCTCGGCCCCGATGGCGAACTGGCCGAAGAATTCCTACTCGGTCATCGAGCAAGCGCCCGTGCTACGCGACAAGCCGTATTTGTACCTGGATAAGGACGGAAACTACTTCGTGCGCGTGCCGTCGCTCGGCAAGGCCGTGTCTGGCCCCAGCTGGGGCGGCACGAAGACGCCGAGTGGGCGAGGCATCACCACCGGCAATTTCTACGTCAGCAAAGCGGGTGACACGGCGACCACGCTCAACGCTGCGCTCGATCAAGGCAAGCACCTGCTCATCACGCCAGGCGTCTATCACTTGGACGCGAGCCTACAGATCAAGAACAAGGACACGGTCGTGATGGGCCTGGGGCTGGCGACACTCATCCCGGACAACGGCACTCCGGCGATCACCATCGCCGATGTCGACGGCGTGCGTGTCTCCGGGCTGCTCTTGCAAGCCGGCGGACAAAACTCCGACACATTGCTGCAGGTGGGATCTGCCGTCAGTACGGTTTCACACGCGGGCAATCCCACGAGTGTGCAAGACATCTCGTGTCGAATCGGGGGCGGTGGGGACGGCACTGCCACCACCTGCGTGACCATCGAAAGCAATGACGTGCTCGGTGAGAACCTGTGGCTGTGGCGCGCCGATCACGGCGCGGACGCCGATTGGAACGGCAACAAGAGCAAGCACGGCCTCATCGTCGATGGCCAAAACGTGACGATGTACGCGCTCTTCGCCGAACACTTTCAAGAATATCAAACGATGTGGAACGGCAACGGCGGACAACTCTACTTCTACCAATCCGAATTGCCTTACGACCCGCCCGATCAAGGCTCGTGGCAACACGACAACGTGAAGGGCTACGCTTCGTACAAAGTCGCAGACACCGTCACGAGCCACACGGCGATGGGCCTCGGCGTGTACGCCGTGCTTTCGAACCCAGTCACCGACGACGACGCCATCGAGGCACCCGCGGCTGCCGACGTGCACCTGAACCACATGGTCACGACGTGCTTCGGGGGCTCGGGCACGATCGCCCATATTTTCAACGGCACCGGTAACCCAGTGAGTTCCGGCAGCGGCCCCAGTAAGAGCGATCAGTAAGCGGTCGGGGCCGCTCGAAACGCGCGGACTAAGCCCCATTCTTGCCAAGCGTCGAGGGCCGGGTTACGCACTCGGGGCCTGCCGATGTTCGCGCCGCTGACGTCCCGCCCCCCGAGCGCACCCCGCGTGACCACGCGCTTGCGTGCCTTGCTGGCGTTGTCGATAGCGCTGCTGCAAATCATCGGCGCCCTGCATTTTTGGCTGGTTCCGCACGCGTTTTCGGCGGCGCTCGGCGGCGTCGTCCACGTGCATGCCGCCCCGTCGAGTGAAACCCGGGCGCTGAGCTCCGGGCACGCCAGCGGCGGTTCGGGTAGTTCCATCATTGCCGGCGCGCCCGGCTGTTCGACGGATAGTTGCCCGTTTGCCGATGCACCCGCCGGCACGCCGCTCGCAGAGAATCCGGGTGCGGCGGCTGAGGTTTCGTTTGGCCAGCCCGTGTTGCTCGCCGCCGCCAGCGGCAGTGCGCGGCCCCGCGCGCGCGTTTTGTCGAACGCGCCGAAGACATCGCCGCCGAGCTGAGTTCGTCCGCTGGCATTCGTGGCTCGCTTTCACGGCGAGCCGCTCGAAATCCATCACGCGTCAGGCGCCCGCTCCGATCCGAGCGCGCCTCACGCCGCGTGTGTGCTGCTCGGCTTCGACGATTCACTTGCGTCAGCCGCGCGCGCGCGAGCTCCTCATTCCCAAGCTTCGTTCCAAGACTGGTTTCCATGCTCGATTCATCCTTTCGGGGTCACGTGCGAAGGCGCGCGACGCGGTGTCTACGTGGGCTGTGCGCGCTCGGCTGCGCCTGCGTTTGGTTCGGCGCAGCGCCGGCTCACGCACAAAACAACGTCATCGTCCCGCCGCACGTTCAAACCGAGGTGGCGCCGATTTGGCCCCCGAACGTGCCCTCCGATCACGATGCCGACGTGATCGTGATCGTGACCGTCGCGGCCGATGGCACGGTGCTGAGTGCCCACGTCGACGACGAGCTCAGCCCCGAGTTGGCCGAGGCCGCGGTCGACACCATCAAGCATTGGCTGTTTTCACCCGCACAGCGCAACGGCCAGGCCATCGCCGCCAAGGTCAAAGCGCGCGTGCACTTTGCCGCGGTAGTCGTGCCGCCCGCGGTACTCGCGACGGCCGCCGACGCAGGCATCGCCTCGAATGCGCCGAAAACCTCCAGCGCTCCCGCGACGCCTGCTCCCGCCCCGCCCCCTGCGCCCGCAACCGCTACGGCCGCGGCGACGCCAGGCAGTGAGGCGTCGAGCCCGGAAACGCCCGACGAGAGCGCCGCGCACGGCCCGACCGAAATCACGGTCGCCGGTCGCGCGCGCCCCCCCACGCGAGGCGCTTCCGACTATTCGGTGACGGTGGGTGAGCTCGCCCACGTGCCTCGCAAAAATGCCTCGGAGCTCCTGAAACTGGCACCGGGGATCTTGCTCACCAACGAAGGCGGCGAGGGCCACGCCGAGCAAGTCTTCCTGCGCGGCTTCGACGCGAAAGAAGGCCAGGATATCGAGTTTTCCGTGGGTGGAATGCCCATCAACGAGAGCGGCAACTTGCACGGCAACGGCTATGCCGACACGCACTTCATCATTCCAGAGCTGGTCGAGTCGCTACGCATCGTCGAAGGCCCGTTCGATCCGCGGCAGGGCAACTACGCGGTGGCCGGCAGCGCCGATTATCAGCTCGGCCTCGCACAGCGCGGCTTTACCGCCAAGTACAGCGGCGGCAGCTTCGGCACGGAGCGCGCGCTCTTGCTCTGGGGCCCAGAGGGCGAGAGCCGAAACACACTTGCCGGAGTCGAACTGTACAAGACCGACGGCTTTGGCCAAAACCGCGATGCCCAGCGCGCCACGGCGATGGGGCAATACGAAGGGCGCCTCGGGCAAGCGGGCTCGTACCGCATCCTGAGCACGGCCTACTCCACCCACTTTCACAGCGCCGGCGTCATTCGCGAAGACGACTATCGCCGTGGTCTGATCGGTTTCTACGATAGCTACGCCGCGAGTTCCTTCGCGCACGAACAAGTGCCCGAAGGCGGCGACTCGAGCCGCTACTCGCTCGCCGCCGACATCGAGTCCCGAGCCGGAGCGACCACGCTCACTCAGCAAGTCTTCCTCAGCTATAGAAACCTGCGTTTACTCGAGAATTTCACGGGGTTCTTGCTCGACGTGCAAGAGCCTCTGCAAAGCCTGCACGACCAACGCGGCGATATGATTGATCTCGCGGTGAACGAAGTCACGGTGGGCGCCAAGGGCGCTGCGCGCTTGCATGCCACCGCGTTCGGGCAGCCCCAGCACATCGAGTTTGGCTACTTCGCCCGCGGGGACGTGGTGAGCGGCGTGCAGCAGCGCGTCGAAGCCGCCACCGGGCATCCGTACCTGACCGAGACCAACCTCGACTCGCAACTGAGTGACATCGGCCTGTACGCGGACGCGGACGTGAAACCGGTAAAGTGGGTGAGCCTCCGCGGCGGGCTGCGCGGCGATCTCTTCGGCTACGACGTGCTCGACAACTGCGCGGTGCACAGTGTCGCCCACCCGTCGCAAACCAATCCTCCGATCGACCAGAGCTGCCTCAGTCAACAAGACAAAGGTCGCCCGCGCGAGCCCAACCAGCGAGCCTCCACCTCGAGCATCGCGATCTTGCCGCGGGCCTCAGTACTGTTTGGTCCGTTCTCCGGCTTCGTGCTCTCGGCCAGCTACGGCAAGGGCGTGCGCTCGGTGGACCCGAACTACATCACGCAGGACGTAAAAACGCCCTTCGCCAGCATCCAAGCCTACGAAGGGGGCGCCACGTTCGCCAAGCAGTGGGATGAGCTCGCGCTCTCTGCGCGCTCGATCTTCTTTCTCACGCACGTGGATAAGGACACCATCTTCGACGCCAACGAAGGGCGCAACGTGCTGGGCGTCGGCACCACGCGGACCGGTTGGTCCGGCTCCGTGCGGCTCACCGGCAAGTTCTTCGACGAATCAGCCAACGTGACGTTCGTGAAATCGGAATACGACGACACGCACCTGCTCGTGGCCTACGTGCCCGGAGTGGTCGTGCGCTCCGATACCGCCCTGCTGAGCGATTTACCGTTGCCCTTCTTGGGCAAGAAACCGCGCGGCACCGTGGGCATCGGAACGACCTACGTCGGACCGCGCGCGCTGCCTTTCGGTGGGCGTAGCGACGCCGTTTTCACGGTCGACTCGTCCGCGACCGTGCATTGGTCGCACTACGAGGTCGGACTCACCGTGAGCAACCTCTTCGGCACCCGCTACCGCCTCGGCGAATACAACTACACCTCGGACTTTCGCAGCGGCAACGCGCAAGCGGGAACCGCCAATTCACAACCTTCACTGGTCCCCGCGCGCACCTTCACGGCTGGCGCGCCACGAGCAATTTTCGGCAACTTCGCGATCAACTTCGGAGGCGCATGATGCGCACGAGCTGGGCAGTTTTATCGGCGTTTTTGGCCATTTCCTGTGTCGGGACGACGGGCGGAGAGCTGGTCGATTTCGAAGCCAACGCGGCCGGGCCCGTCGATGCGACCGGTCAGCCCCTGGCCTTCGACAGCGATCGCGGCTGGCACGTGACATTGACCGAAGCCAGAATGCACGTGGGCGCCGTGTACCTCAACGCGAGCGCGCCCGTGTCGGGCGGGCAGAACACGAGCTGCATCTTGCCGGGAACGTACGTCGCCGAAGTGCGGCAAGGGCTGGACGTGGATCTGCTATCGGCCACCCCGCAGCCCTTTCCCACGCTGGGCCACGGCACCACGTTACGCGTGCAAACGGCGCAAGTTTGGCTCACCGTAGGCTCGATCAACGACGCGAAGAGTTCAGCCAGTAGACCGGTGCTCGTGCTCTCCGGTACGGCGACGCGCGGCTCGGATGAACGGCCCTTCGACGCAACGCTCACCATCGGCAGCAATCGCATCGCGAACAGCGGGACGTTGGTGGGCGCCGATCCCATCTGCAAAGAGCGCATCGTGACGCCCATCGGCACGAACGTGCAGGTCGAAGACCAGGGCGGGCTACTCTTGCGGATCGATCCGCGCTTGTTGTTCACGAATGTGGACTTCGGCGCCCTGCAGCAGTCCGGCGATCGCTACCAATTCGCGGATGACTCGAGCGACCAACCGAGCGCGCAGCTCTACTCGAACCTCAAGGCGGCGTCGCAAAGCGTCCCGGGTATCCCTCGGCTCTACGAGTTTTCCTGGGTGAAATCGCCGAATTAGCGAACAGCTGCGATTTCGCGCTCGGGTCCGGGGCGCGGGGACTGGTAGCGTGCGCCGCGTCATCACCATGGCGGGCGCGAACACAGACGGCGGGGCATCGGTCTACTATCGTTTCGAAGATGGCACGGGGCGCGTGCACATCGTGCAATCGCTGTCGGAAGTGCCCGCCGCCCAGCGAGGCCGTGCCGAGCGCATCGAGTATCGCGCCGAGACGCAACTGCCGAGCCTCAGCGCAGCGGGTCGCCCCGGGTGGCAAATGTTCGGGCTTGGCTTCGGGGTTGCGCTGATCTTGGTGCTGCTCTTTTTCCGTTTGCCGAACACGTTGCGCTGGTTCTTGCGCATCGCACTCGTCGGCGGCGTGCTCGCGCTCGCGGCCAGCGCTTACTTCGGCTGGATCCGGCGCACGAGCGGCCTCGCCACTACCGCGCTCGCGAGCCCCACCGCGCTGATCGACGACGCCAAGAGCGCCGTCGACAAGATGAACGCCAGTATGCGCGCCCAGCAGCAGCAACTGCAGGAGATCGAGAAATCCAAATAGGATTCCAGGCGGGTCCCGTCGGGGCGTGGTGCTAACTGTGCGCGACCAAGACTTCGCTGCCCAGCGCGGCACGTTGCGGGACGAGCGCGCGGCGCACGCTATCGCAGCGTGACAAGAAATCGCGCGTGCTCTTGGGCATCGGGACGCGCGCCCGCGCCATCGATGACACGAGCATGGCACCGAAGTTCAACAGTTCGGTCAATTGCAGGACGGCTTCGGGGTCGAACGCGCTGCCCTGCGTGGGTTGGAACGCGCACAGCGCCTCGCTGGCCACCACGAATGACGACCAGACATCGAACACGTCCGGCTCGGTGCGCAGCGTTTCGGTCTTGAGTTTGGCGGCCGCGGTGAAAGTGCTGATCATCGGTTCGATCGCCGAGAATGCGGGCAGCCCGGCGATGACTTCGCGCACGCCCGCGCCGATCTGATCGATGGCGCGCATGGTCATGGCGATCTTCACGTAGCGGCTCTTGTAGAACTCCTCCATCGGGAAGGCGAACGCCTTGAACGGCTCGCCCCACAGCTCGTCAATGCCTTCTTCGCCGCTGCGGTGCAGCACCATCTTGCCGAGCGCGAGCGACTCCTGCAGGTGCTCACCACATTGCCGCATGAGCGCGTTGTCTGACTGGATGTCGACGCCCATGGCTTGCAATTCGACGAGCTTACCGAAGATGTCCGTGGCCCGATTGAACAGGGCGCCCGCCAGCATGCCGCCTTTGACGCGTTTCTTCGCTTGATCGGTTTCGTCGAGGAACGCGCGGCGCGCCTCCGTCAGCCGATTCCCCGGCACGTTCAAGCCGTACTCGACATGATTGAACAAGCGCTGCGTGAGCGCTTCGATCAGGCGCTTCTTCGCAGAGAGTGTATCGGCTGGCACCTTGTACGCGCGGATCCAATAGCCGTCGTAGTAGACGCACATGCGCCCGGCGATCATTCGCTCGGTACCGTCTGCGAGTTCTTCTTCCGCGGTAGTCATTGCAGCATCCACTCCCGAGGGTGATCTTGCGCGCTCGATCATTCGATCTGCAACCAAGCGCGCACGAAAGCAATCGGAGTCACGCTACGTGCGCGCGAATCTTTCGCAAGAATCTGCGAGTTGTCGTAGCTGCTCACGCTCACGAAACGTTGACGAAGCAAACCGGAGCGCGGCGACGATCGCGCGAGCCGAGTCGAACGCTTGCGTCAAGCATCTTGACTAAGCGACGGTTAAAAGCTGTGAGAGCGGAATACTTCAATCACAGGGTTCGCGACTGAGGCAGCGATGCGCAAACTGTGAGGAATGAGCCAAAATCGTGCTCGAAATGGGCAACGTGAGCTTTGCTTCGCTCGGACTTCGGGCTTATGGATTTGTCCGCGATGACAGCAAATCGGGATTCGTCGGAGAATCAAGCGCTCGAAACTGCAGCCGAACCGGCGCTGCGCGTCCCCAAGTCGGCTCCGCCGCCACCGCCGACGCGCGCGCGTGGGGTGCCACCGCCACCACCGGTGCGCGCATCGATGGCCAGCATGACGGGCGCTGCGCCCACTGCGCCGCGCCGGCAACCGCCGCCGCCGCCCAAGCGATCTGTCGTGCCGCCGAATGCCGCCGCCTCCGGGAGTTTGCCACCTCCGCCGATCCCCACGAAGAAACCGTCGGGCCCGCCGCCTCCTCTTCCCGTGACCGCCGTCGCTGAAGCGGCGCCTATTGCCGAAGCGGCGCCTATTGCCGAAGCGGCGCCCGTTGCCGAAGCGGCGCCCGTTGCCGAAGCGGCGCCCATTGCTGAGGCGGCGCCCATTGCTGAGGCGGCGCCCATTGCTGAGGCGGCGCCCGTTGCTGAGGCGGCGCCCGTTGCCGAAGCGGCGCCCGTTCCCGAAGCAGCGCCGGTTCCTCAAGCTGCACCGGCCGTGGTAGCGCCGGTGCCGAATCAGGCTGCAATTGCCCCAAAAACGGTGGAACGCGCGCCGTTGAACGCGGCATTCCGTTCCACGGGTTCTGACATGCCGGTGGTGATCAACACGCCGCCTCCACGCTCGCGCCCGTCGGCGTTGATCCGTGCCCGCGTGGCTTGGCACGGTCGCCCGGCTTGGCTGCGTTCCAGCGCTGCGTTCGTGGCGGTGCCGAAGCGCGTCGGTGCCGGCATCGCCGCCGCCATGCCGCACGTCAAGCGCGGCCTGAAGAACGCGCGCCGCTCGATCCCCGCCGCAGCGCGCCGCGCATTGCCCGTGGCACAACGTTCCTACGAGCGGCTCGCGCCGCACGCGGGCCCGATCGCCAAACGCGCGCTCGTCAAAGCTCCGTACGCGCTGGTGATCAGCGCGCCGCTCGTGTTGCTGCTCATGGTTTGGCACGCACACTCGCACCGCGCGGTCCCGCCCGCGGCCGCGTCACTGCCGACGACCGCCACGGCCATCCCGCAAATGGCCGCAGCCCCCGCGGCAGTGGCTCCCGCTCCTGCCGCTGACGCCACTCGCCCGAGCGAGACCGAACTCAGTGACGCCACCGCGCAAGGCGCAGCCGGCCTAGAAGCGCTGGCCAAGAAATACCCCGCGGACGCCGCCGCGCTCGTGATCTTGGCCGGGCAACAAACCGCCGCGCAGAATTTCGAAGCCGCCCTCGGCACCGTCAATCGCGCGCTCGCCGCTTCGCCCGCTGCCCGCGAAAACGGCAAATTGATGGGCATCTTGTGGCGCCTCGCGCAATCCCCCGTCTCCGATCGCGCGTTCGGCACGCTGCATCAACTCGGCGCGCGCGGGAGTGACATCGCGTTCGACCTCGCCACCACGAGCGATGTCCAAGCTCCGATCCGCGAGCGCGCGAAACAAGAGCTCGGCACGGCGCTCGCGGCCGACGCCAGCCCCGATACTCAAGCGGCGACCGCGCTCTTGCTCGCCCCCGATTGTGCGACCCGGAAATCGTTACTCGATCGCGCCGAGCGCGATGGGGGCAAGCGCACGCTCGGCTTGCTCGACCACATCGCCAGCGGCGCTGGTTGCACCTCGAGCTCGGAGGGTGCCTGCAACGCTTGCTTGGTGGGCAGCCCCACCCTCAAACGGGCCATCACCGAACTTCGCACGGAACATCGGCTATGAAAGCAACGCCGCGCGCAGCTCTCCTCGCGCTCCTGGGCTCGCTCACCGGTTGCGGTGTCGCGGGCACCATGAACGTGGAGCCAGTCGCGATCAGCACGCAGAAGCCCGGAAACGTGGCGGCGTACGTGGCCGTGAGCAAGCAGGGCGCCGGCGTAATGGGCCTCGATCAGCACAATTTCAAAGTGTTCGAAAATGGCGTCGCGCTCGACAACGCGCAGATCCATTTGACGCTCTTGCCCACGAGTAGCGCCGCATCACATCACGCCGCGCTGCTCGTCGACATGAGCAAAGCGCTCACCGCCGATCAGCGGAACGAATTTTCCGCCTCACTGCGCGGCTTCATCGGTGAGCTTCGTCAGCGGCAAGCGGTGAGCCTGTACGCCTTCGACGGCTCGCCGAAAGTGCGCCTCGTCGCCGAGTACGCCCGAGACACGCGCGCCGAGCCGGACGATAAAGACGTCAACCTCGACCGCTTGCTCACCTTCGCTCGCAAGGATTCGTCCTCGAGCTTGTACAGCGCCGTGATGGACGGCGCGCAGAAGCTCGACGCCACGCTCGCTCGTGAAGGCCGCCCCATTCACGCCGGCACGGTGATCGTCATCGCGCAGAACCCCGATTTCGCGGGTCGCGTAGAAGAATCGAAGCTCAAAGACTTCGTGCAGGCGTCGCCGCATCAATATTTCTTGCTGACGATAGGCCAGTGGGCGACGAAGAATAACGTAGCTTTCCTGGGCAAATCGGGCACTACACGCGCCGCTTCCGTGAGCACCTTGGGCTCGCCCCTCGACGCGCTCGCGAGCGCCGTCGCCGACGACTATTTCAAAGACTACTTGGTCTCCTACTGTTCGCCCTCGCGCTCGGGCAAGCGAGAGCTAAGGCTGGAGGTCACGACGACGGACGACGCGGGGAAGAAGAGCGTGGGCTCGTACTCGACGGAGTTCGACGCCAGCGGCTTTGGCCCGGGTTGTAGTCCCCTGGCACTGCCGCGCTTCGTGGCGCCGAAGACCGACGACACCGTGCGAGTCGCCGAGAAGTCGCGCGCGACGAGCAACCCCGCGCCGAGCAAAGGCCTCTCCCCCAAGAAGCCGGACACGGGCGGCGCGGACGGCGTCAAAGTGTCGTCCGCCGCTCCGCCCAGTGCCCCCGCGATCGCCGAGCCCCCGAGCGGCCTCGGTTACGAATAACTCACCCTGGGTCGGCGCAGCAGCGAATGCCGACGGTGCGCAGCTGTGCATCACGCGCCGAGCTGATCATCGCACCGCATTGAAGCTCGAATGGCCCGTCCTGGTACGAGCCGCCGCGAAAAGTACAAGAGGCGCCAGGATCGCTCGAATCGCAGGCATTTTCCCACTCGGCCACGTTCCCGCTCATATCGAACAGACCGCTCACTCCGCCTTCGCAATCCGGGATGTCCGAGGCCGCTAGCGCGTGTGCGTTGCCCGAGGTGAACGACGAATCATTGCAAGCGTTGCCACTCGTGGTGCGCGCATCCGAGCCCACGCAGGCCGCATACCATTCACTCTTCGCGGCATCCGCTCCATCGCTCGGCGGATTTTCGGTACCACCGATGCGTCCGCAGAGTCGCTTGCTGCGGCTCGTGCAATAGGCGCGCGCGTCACACCAATCGACGCACACCACCGGCACTTGGCGACTCGGAACGTCGTGTAGCGCGCTCGGGCAATTGTCCGCCGGCACGAAAGAAGCGTTGTTCGCGCAGACCGCGGTTTGCATCGTGCTGCCCGCGCTGTAGTGATTGATGAAGTCGAGGTACTGGGCATTCGTGACCTCGAACGCGTCGATGCAAAACGGGTACCCCTGCGAAGAGCTCGCGAGGATCATGTCGCTCGGGCACGTGGCGGAGCTGCCCGCCGCACCGCCGCTGGTCACCGATCCGCCCGATCCGATGCTGATTTCGCCGCCGCTACCGCCAGCCTCGCCGCCACTCGAACTACCGCCGGCGCTCGTTCCACTGCCTGAGCTGCCCGCGGTCACGAGCGTCGATCCACCGGCACTGACCGCTGAACTTCCAGCGCTCGGAATCGACGCCTGCCCACTGCTACCGGCAGGAGTGTCCTCCGTCCGCAGGTGGCCCGCTTCGATCCCGGCGATGTCGGCGCACGCGGCCAGCATCAAGGCCAGGGCCAAAGCGCCTTCGCGGCGCCAGCTTCGCATCAGCGATGCTCCGAGAAGGCATCCCACACGTCACGTTTCGGCGCGGGCTTCACCACTTTGATATTTTTGTGGGGGTGCGCACTGCTGCCCGCAAGCGGAGGAGCAAGCGGCAGATCGGTGGCAGCGATCGCCGGGACGGGAGTGGGCGGCGCATGACTCGACGCAGCCAAAGTCGGGAGCACGCTCGGCGCCGGGTTCGTCGTCGACGCAGTCAGTGTCCGGGCGGGCGCGGCGAGCCCCGGCGTGGCGGTCGCCACGGCGAGGCGATTTCTCGCAACAAACACCGAAAAAATGGCCAACCCGACGCCTAGCAGCGCAGCCAGCAGGGCCACGAAGGGCAGCGCCGCAACCGGGTGCGGCGCCCGGCTCGGCTCCGGGCGCACAGTGGGCGATTGCGTCGGCGAGTAAGAAGGCGCTTGCGACGACTTGGTCGGACTCCGCGAAGGGGGCCGCGTCGGCACGGCTTCCACGCGCGTCATCACGTCGTCGGCTTCGTAGCGCTCGGGAGCGACTGCGAGCGGCGAGGTCGTGGTCTCGAACCCCGACAAAAGCGCGAGCGATGGTGCCGGCGGCGCTCGCAAATCCTCGTCGAACGAAGACTGCTGCACCGCGCGCACGTAAGCTTCGGTGACGCTGGCATCGCCCGTCCGCTCTTGTTCGATGGCGTCGTTGAAGACTTGAACGAGTCGTTGTCGGCCATCGGCGGCTTGCAACGCCGTATCGATCGTCGCTCGACGCGAAGCCACGCGTCGCCCCAAGTGCTCCTGCACGACGGCCGCGACGTCGCGCGTGGTGACGGGGCTGAATTGCGCCGCCACGCGTTCGAGCTCGGCTTCGAGTTCCGCCGCGCTGCCGATACGCTGGTCGCGATCGGGTTCGAGCATGCGATCGAGCAACTTTTGCAAGACCGTCGGCAAACCGGGGATCGCCGGGGCGCGCCGACGCGCGGCGATCAAATGCAGCGTTTCTAGCTGATTTTCGCCGCGAAACGGCAACTCACCACTCAAGAGCTGATACAGCACGACACCCGCCGACCAGATGTCTGCCCGGCCGTCGAGACGTTGCCCGTGCGCTTGTTCGGGTGACATGAACGCGATCTTGCCCTTGAGCACGCCGGCGCTGGTGTCGTGGCCGCGCTGATCGAGCGCCTTGGCGATGCCGAAGTCGATGAGCTTCACTTCACCGGTGAGACTGACCAACACGTTCTGGGGCGATACGTCGCGATGGACGACGTTCAAGGGGCGCCCGTTGCGATCGCTCAATTCGTGCGCCGCGTTCAAGCCCGCGCACATGCGCGCCACGATGCGCAAACCCACGGGCAGCGGGATCGGTCGCTTGTTGCGCGCCGCCGAGCGCTCGAGCAACGCCAGTGAATCACCCTCGATCCATTCCAGCACGAGGTACAAGAGCGAATCGTGGCTGCCCAGATCCAAAATCTCGGCCACGTTCGGGTGGTGGATGTTCGCGATCAGTCGCGCCTCGTCCAAGAACATGGCTTCGTAGCGCGGATCGGCGGCGTGCTCGGCGAGGATCGTCTTGATGGCGACCAGCTTTTGGAAGCCGTGCACGCCTTGCATTCGCGCGACCCAGACCGACGCCATGCCGCCCTGCGCGATGGGGCACAAGAGCTCGTAGCGATCGAGGCGTTGGCCCGGTAGCAGGTCACGCGACGGCGGCGGCACCGAGATGTGCGACAGCGAACGCGGCGGCTCCGATTGCACGCGCATTTCCCCCAAGTCGGAGGGCTCCGAGCCCTCCACTGGAGGCACCAATCGAAGCTTTGCGTCGGCCATCAGAAGCGCCCGCGGAGCGACACGAAGCCACCATCGGAACGCGAAGAAACCTCGGCGGCCAACCGTGGTTGCTCACGGTCACGCGTGAAGAGCAATACCAATCCGGTAGCGAGCATCGCGCTGCCACCCACGAACGAGAGCGTCGACACGGTCGCCGAACGGAGCGCGCGTGCGCGGAGGTTCACGCCGTCGAAATCGCACTCGTTGCCCGAGCAGTGGGCCGCCGATTTCGAATTATTGGACAGCGCATTCACGCCGAACGCAGCACCGACCGCGAGCCCCGCCACGCCAATGCCGATCGCTCCCCAAGCGAGGACCGACGGCTCGGCTTCAGGAGGCGGACCCGGCGCGCGCGGACGAGGCGCCGCAGGCGGGGGCGGGGGCGGCGCGGAATGCGGCATTTCGCGAGCGACGGCCGGCGCAGCAGGCTTGTCTTCCTCGAGCGACACGCTTTCCACCGGTTCGAGCTTGGGTACGGCCACGCGGATCACCCCGCCTTCCGCGGGCAGGGTGAGCGTTTGTGACCACGATTCGTAACCGTCGGCACTGACGCGAACTTTGACTGGCCCGGGATCGAGCGCGATGGGCGCGTCGAGCTCGGTGGGCAAAACGTGACGCTCCCCGACCTCTATCGTGAGCTCTGCGCCCAGCTTGGGCAGCACGAGCTCGAGTCGGGGAACTTTGGCTTCGAGTTCACGCGCGCGCGTGCTCGCGATCACGGCGCGCTCGTTCTGGTTCGCCGAACGCGCCAACGAGGCCACGGTGCGGTACTCGAGCAACGCGGTGGCCGTGCGGCCTTGGCGTTCATGACACAGCGCGAGCAACCCGAGCGTGCCAATGGCAGGGTCGAGAGTGTTGCTCTGCGATAGCTTGGCGCAGGCGGGCTCGACCTCACCGCGCTTCAAAGCGGCAGCGCCTTCTCGGAACAGCTTCTCGGCAGCGGCAACGTCATTGGCCTCCGCACGCGCGAGCTGGGGCGCGCACACCAGCGCCAGCAGCACGAGCGGAGCCTGAGACGAAAGCTTCAGCACGAGGCGAACAACGGCTCATTCTCATTCTGGATTAGCAATTGTCTCAGAAAATAGGCGCGCCGCACCGCTGACACCAGCGTCAGCCGCCACACCGAAGACCACAGCGCCCCACTTCATGCTACGCCCCCGACATGGATCGCCGCCTCGTCGACCTAGAAATCCGCTACGCCCACCTCGAGCGCCAACTCGCTGAATTGAACCAGGTGGTGTTCGAACAAGCCAAGAGCATCGAGCTGCTGCAGGCGCAGGTAGTTGCCATGCGCACACGCGTGAGCGGCCTCGGCGAGAACATGAGTATCGAGAAGCCGCCGCATTACTGATTGTTTAGGTTGTGCCTTGGAGCTGTAGCGGGGTGCTGTGAGGGGGTGTTTCTTGCGGAGGAGATGGTTTTAGCGTTTGGCCGCTAACGCGACTGGAGAAGTAGCCGGCGCCTGTTCACCCCTTCGGGTGTCTCGAAGCGAGTCGGTCAGCTTGTATTTTTGGGGTGTGGTCTCTTGAGATGATCGTGATCTGATCTTGCCAAGACTTTGGGGTGGTTCCACTTCCCCTGCAGGCCTACTGATGGGGTGGGGTTCCACATCCCTGCAGGCTTGCAGATGGCGGGTGGCGCGCGCGCCGGCGCGAAGGAAAAGAGAGAGAAGCCGAACGACTATTGTCGGGCTTTGAGTCTTGGCTTTGCTCGGCGCTTAGTCATGAACGGCGGATTCGAAGGATTGGGGGGCGGCGGCGCGCCAGGCGCGGGCGAAGGATTGGGGGACGGGTTCGGCGAGGAGTTCGCGATCGCGGAGGTATTCGTACATCTCGCCGTAGTGGCGGACTTCGGTCGGGCTGATGCGGCGCAGGATGTGCCAAGGGCGAAGTTCGTCCGGGCGACGGAGGCCGCTCGCCGCGAGCAACTCGACGAAGGCTTTCACCGTGTTGTGCTGGAAGTTGCGCACTCGAACGGCTTTGTCGGCCACGACCAAGCCGGCAACCAGGCTCGGATCCTGTGTGGCTACGCCCGTTGGGCAATCGTTCGTGTTGCACCGTTGCGCTTGAATACAGCCGAGCGCAAACATCATGGCGCGCGCGCTGTTGCACAGGTCGGCGCCAATCGCGAGCTTGTGTGCGATATCGAAGCCCGTCACCACGCGCCCACTGCCGATGACCCGCACGTGCTGACGAATGCCGATCCCGACCAGCGCGTTGTGCACGAACACCAAGGCTTCATCGAGCGGCGTGCCGAGCACGTTCGAAAACTCGAGCGGAGCCGCACCCGTGCCGCCCTCCCCCCCGTCGACGGTAATGAAGTCCGGGTAAATGCCGGTCTCCACCATGGCCTTACAGATGGCCAGAAACTCGCGCCGCTTGCCCAAGCAGAGCTTGAAGCCGATGGGCTTGCCCGCCGACAATTCACGCAAGCGCAGGATGAACTCGCACAACCCGACGGGCGTCGTAAACGCGGTGTGCGTGGGCGGCGAGATCACGTCCTTCCCCACCGGCACGTGCCGGATCTGAGCAATCTCGAGCGAGACCTTCTTGGCCGGCAAAATGCCGCCGTGGCCTGGCTTCGCGCCTTGGCTCAACTTGATCTCGATCATTTTGATCTGCGGTGTCTTCGCCTTTTCGCGAAACAGCTCGCCGTCGAAGTTGCCGTGCTCGTCACGGCAACCGAAGTAGCCGGTGCCAATCTGCCAGCAGATGTCGCCGCCGCCTTCCAAGTGGTAAGGCGAGAGGCCCCCTTCCCCGGTGTTGTGATAGAAACCGCCGAGCTGAGCGCCGCGATTCAACGCGAGGATGGCGTTGCGGCTGAGCGCGCCGTAGCTCATCGCCGAAACGTTGAGCACTGCGGCTTCGTACGGCTGCAGACAAGCCGGGCCGCCCACGCGCACCCGCGGCGCCACCTCGGCGGGTTCGAGCGCGAGGAGCGAGTGATTCATCCATTGATAGCCAATCGCGTACACGTCGTACTCGGTGCCGAACGGGATGGTGTCCGTGACGTTCTTCGCGCGCCGATAAACGAGCGACCGGAGCTCGCGACTGAACGGGCGACCCGAGCTGTTGCTCTCCACGAAGTATTGCTGAATTTCCGGCCGAATCGCTTCGAACCAATAGCGAAAGCGACCGAGGAACGGGAAGTTCCGGCGAATCGTATGCTTGGTTTGAAGCATGTCGTAAACGCCGAGGCCAATCAGCGGCAGGGCGAGCGCGAACCCCCATAAGGCCCCGCGCCACAGCAGCGACGAACAAGCCAGCGCGAGCACGCAGAGCCCGCTCGCAAACACGAAGATCTTCCGCGGCGACATGGCGGCCGACAGTAGCCCGGAGAGCCCGGAAAAGCTCCGCATTTGCGCGCCAAAGCGTAGACTTCGATGCTAGCGTTGCCGCTCATCATGCACCTGCACATCCACGCAATCCCGGTGTTGACCACGTTCGATGCGCCCCCCGGCTACACCATCCAACGCGTGGTCGGGCCTTGCTGGGGCATCACCGTGCGCTCGCGCAGTGTCGTGGGCACCGCGTGCGCCGGTTGCCAGCAGATCTTCGGCGGCGAAATCACCGCGCTGACCGAGCTCGCTACCGAATCACGCAATGTCGCCATGCAGCGCCTCGAGCAGCACGCCACCGGGCAGGGCGCCAACGCCGTGCTCGGCATGCGTTTCGATTCCGGCGAGCTGATGCAAAACACGAACGAGATCGTGGCGTACGGCACGGCCGTCATCATCGCCCCCAAGCAAGCTTGAGTCGCCACCGAGCTGGTTGATGACCTCGCGCTTGCCCAGGCGGACGGCCCGCGCGCTCGATCGGCTCGCCTTTCATGCGCACGCCTTTCACCGCTTCGCCCACCACCCGCTGTGTGGGCGCTACGCGCACGAAGTCATCGCGCTCGGGCGACGCACGCGCGTGTGTCGCGGCTGCGTATTCGCAGGCAGCGGTGCGCTGCTCGGCGCTGCTTGCGCCTTGCTCATTCGACCGGGACTCGAGCTGCTCGCGGCAAGTGCGTGTGTCGGCCTCGCGCTCGGCGGATGGTCACTCGCGCGGCGCCTGCCGAAGCTCGTTGGTCGTGGCCTAGCGGTCGCCAGTGGCGCCTTCGCGTGCGTTGGCGGGCTCGTGACCGCGGGGCTTGGCGCGCGGCTGTTCGCCGGCGCGTTACTGGCGCTTGCGGGGCTCGTTCTGTGGGCTTATCGCCGCCGCGGCCCGAACCGCTCGCCGTGCGAGAGTTGCCCCGAACGCGGCCTCGCGAGGCCCTGCAGCGGCTTCCAACCGATGATTCAGCGCGAGCGCGCCTTTCAGCGCGTGGCGCAACGCCAGATCGACGCCGCTCTGTCGAACCTGCACTGATGCCGACCGACGCCGCACAGTGGCTCGAGCGCGTGCGCGCCGC
>Ga0105245_10000947_pt1 | contig 26402 bp, 24 predicted proteins | sample KBSM54metaG_FD_81523 | JGI IMG/M metagenome (GOLD analysis project Ga0105245, IMG submission 81523) | Miscanthus rhizosphere microbial communities from Kellogg Biological Station, Michigan, USA - KBS M5-4 metaG | ecosystem: Host-associated > Plants > Roots > Rhizosphere > Soil | place...
AAAGCCTTTGCGATTCAGAAAAAGATCGAGCCTGCAACTGAGATTGTGCGTGGGTCGTACGGAACGAAACAGTTTTGGCGCTTCCCGCATCGCTATAAATATGCGGCCTGGTTGCTGGGCAAGGTTCCCAATCCGTACGCGAGGCTCCCGCGAACGGCATTTGCTGACGAGGAAGTACTCGAGCTCCGCGATGCACTCATCCAGTCGGGATTGAAGGTCGTCAGAGAACCCGCAGAGTGCAAGAATTTGGGAATGGCCACCTACTGAGCGAGCACTTCTTTGTCGTGATTTCCGCACTGGGGGCGCCGGAGCTTTAAGACCGGCGCCCCATTCGGTTGTGAAAATCTGCCCTTCGCTTGGAAGACGACTTGTCGACCATGCATGCACGACCGAGGTTTGCGCACTCCGACTTCACTTCCCTGCATGAGCGCATCACAGAAGAGCACGCAGGTGAAGCGCGGGAGTATTGTGGAGTATAAATTGCTCGGACAATTCCAAGCGAAAGTGTATTACCGTATTTGTTCCTTACCGAGCCTTCCGCTCGAACATCTTCGATATCAGTAGTCCTGGAGACGGTCTTTTTGAATCCTCAGCGATCTAAGAAATTGCAACGCGTTCCGGCTGATACACAGGCCGACTACGCGTACAAAAAGCTAGAAAGTCTTTTCGTCAACGAGCAATTGCCACCGGGAGGCTTTGTATCGGAGCCCCAGTTACGAGCCATCTTAAAGGTTGGCCGAACGCCGATGCGCGAGGCAATTAAACGTTTGGAGGCTGACCGCTTGCTCGTCCCGTTCGCGCGTAAAGGATTTTACGTGCCCCCGATCGATATCCGGGAATATTTGTATGTGCTGGAGTTGCGCCTCCCCATCGAACGGTACGCATTTGTTACGGCTGCAATACGCGCCAGTGATGCGGAACGTATTGCGCTCGAACAGTGTATATCAAGGTTTCGGCGTGCGCTGCGCGCAAAGGACGTTGACGCCGCTGCTGCGGCTGATTTTGAAAGTAAAAAGATCACGCTTCAAGCAACAGGAAATCCCTACCTGGGACAAGTGTTGCGGCCGCTCCATACAATCGGACGTCGCTTCTGGAGGCATTACGTCGATCCGATCGAACGCGTGGCGCTCAACGCGATTCAAATCGACACGCTGAAATCAATGTATGCTGCTGATGCGGACAATACCGGACGGCTAATCGAACAATTCTTCATCAAGTTACGGGAGGTTTCGATTCGCGTGCTGAAAAGCAAAGAGGAGCTACCCAGCGAGATCCGATTTGAATATCAAAAACGAAGCAACAGCAAAGGCCAGTAGCGCACGTCTTACTGATGGCCTCTTCATCCAAGGAATGTGCAGCGGCCAGTTGCGCGCGATCTTCCTCCTGGTCTACGCGGAGAAGGTTAGATTTCAGTTCCACTCTCTCCGCCACCTGCCTCGGGCTTAGATACTTGGCCGAGGCGTCAAGGACCGAGAAACAGTTCACCGCGGCAATCATCAGCCCAATCGCAACCAGGCGCAGCCGTTTGGTTGCGGCCAGCGAGTCTGTCATTTGCCGCCACCATGACAATTGGCAGTCGAAATCGGGTCCGTGCTTTGTAAACGAGCAAAGCGTGGCGGGCCAGCTCACGGCCTGCGGCACGGGTTTTCCACCGTCAACACCTTCCAATCTTTAGTTTGGCCCATCATGCGAAGGCGCATTCGGCAACCCCCGGCAAATCAAAACGCTTGGAAGTCGCGTACGGTGTGGGCTTCAGTGAACTCTACGAAGCCGGAAGGCACTTCAGTGCTCGTGCTTCGCGGATTGTCCTGGCAAATTTGCACGGGCCAACGATTATTTCCTCAAACACGGCCTCGATTGTAGGTGGATCAAAACGCGAGTCTTTTTCAATCAAAAAAAGACGATTGCAGGTAGCAACATTTTTCTTCGTTCTGAATGCCGGGTCTTCCATTTTCGTGTTGCATTCAGCGACCTTCGGCGCGGCAGACTTCAGGGCCTCATCTTTTTGTAGCCGCAGGAGAACGCGCCGCGCCTCGGTCTCGGCAGCAGCTTGTAAATAAATGTCACGCAATACTTCGCCCGTGATCAGCGACAAGCGGTACGCTCTCATTTGTTTGTAATCCGGGGCTCGCTCTACGCGCAAATAGTAAACTACCGCCAGCGCAGCAAAAATGCCCAAGACGATCATGACGACTATGAGTCGTACATAGTGCCGTTCGAGTATTTCTTTACTGAGCATTTCGTACAATTCGTTTGCAAAAATGCGGACGGTTGGATTTCCAAAGTAGCGGGAGAGCGGCGCAGATCGGCCGCGCCAGCAATCGCCCTGGTGAAATCGCGCCGACTCATTCGATCACCACATCGGCGCGTGCGAGCAAGGTGGACGATACCATGAGCCCAAGCGATTTGGCGGTCTTGAGGGTGATCACCAACGCAACCAAGTACGAACTTGTGATCAACCTTAAGGCCGCTAAGTCGCTAGGCATCGCAATGAAAGTGCGCCCAACCTTCTCCACGCAGGCCAACGTAGCTGCGCGCAGTCCGGCGAACAGGAGCGCACTGGCGGAGGTCGAGCCGCGGAAACCGACAGCGGGCGCTGTGCACATAAGCCAAGTGTAGAAGAATGGCCCAGGCGTTCGCCGCCTGGGCCTCGTGCGACAAAGTCGGAATGTGCGCGCTTATCGCGTCCCAGCGGTGGCCTTGACCTTCAACCCCGCTTTGATGTCCCGGTGCCCGGCTTTGGCGTAGCCGAGATGACGCGAATGGCTAAAGCCTTTGTGCAGACCCCGGTCATGCCGGCTCGTGAGCTGCACATGCCGGCGACTCTTCAGGCTCGCACGCTTCATGGAGCGGTGCATGGTGATCTTCGGGCCGGATGATCCGACGTTTGCTTTGATATTGGTCTGCGTCGCGCTCGGCACTGGAGCTGCGTCGTTGGGCCCGGCAAGAACCGAGCCGCTGAAAGTCAGAGCCGCGATCGTGGCAAGAGCGAATGTCATCTTGTGCATGGGGTATTCCTCCGCGTGGTTTCTGCCCCCGCTCCAAGTAATCCGCGCGACACTGTTAGGTTCCGAGATTGCGCCCTAAGCCGCTGTTTTTGTGGAGTATTCTGAACGAATGTTCAAATTGTGCACTTCCCGGCGTCACGCTCTGGATTTTGGACCCCGCGCCACGGCAGTGTTCGATTTGCCTGCTGGGCGGTGACGACCCGACTTCCCGGCAAGCTGACGGCCTGAGTAGACACCATCCGCGGTGAATAGGGCTGCCCACGCCCGCCCTTCACCGCGGTCTTAGAAGTAAGCGTACGCGCCCTCCAGCCGCAGAAGCTCAAGCTGATCCTCTCCTCGTCTCAGCCGCAGCTCCAGCCTGTTTAGATCTGACAGGGTTTCCTCAGCATTCGGTTGTGCTGCGCCTCCGCGCTGGCGGACATACGACTAGGCGAAGTTCGGCCGTTCCAAGTCTCGGAAGTGTAGGCGCGGGGAGTGCGGCGAAGATACTCTGCGCCCGGCGACGCCTCCAATTCTCCCGATTTCCAAACGGTCGACCGCTCTATTGAAATTCAGGTGAGCACAGGAGTCGAGTGGAAGCAAAGTTGTGATGGATTTCCGATTTATAAGAATGAGCCAGAGAAATACGCAGAAGGCACGATCCCAACGGCAGCGGACTTGGGCCCGTGTCGGGTGTCGCCGATGTTCCGCGACAGCCGTGCGTCGCCTATGAGGCTTTCGGGTAGCAGGCCTGTGCGCTCAGCGTTACTGGCTTGCCCATGACATAGTTTGAGATGAACCCGAACTCGTAGACTGCGGTCACTTGGTTGCCGCATGCTGGCGCGCTCACCGAAAAGATCGCCGGCGGCAGTTTGAGGCCGAAGGCCTGCCCTGCCGCGTAGTTCTGGATGTCGCTGGCCGTCCCGCACACCGTGGCATTGATGCTGGCGCAGCGCGCGGCGTTCTCTGTACCGTACTGGATGCCCAACTGCGTCCATAGCATCAGGCCGCCCTCGATCACCGCCAGCAGCAGCGCCACGAACAGCGGTGCTGTCATCGCGAATTCCACCGCCGACGTTCCCGACGTGTTGCGCGTGAATGTTCGGACCATCATTGTATGCGTACCACCGTTTGCGCGGTCAAGGTAAAGCGGCTGGTCATTTTCCAGCCGTCGGTGATGTCTGGATAGGATAGCCACGATCCGTAAGCCGCCTGCGCGGAGACCCTGACGTAGGTTCCAGGCGTGCTCCCGTCGACGCAAGTCGCGCCACAGTCGAGCGACGTCACGCCTGCGCTGGTCGGGCAGCCGCAGAACTTGGCGGGGGCGGGCGATGCATTCACTGGAAGCGACGTGCCTGCCGTGACCGCACTGCTGACGCTGGCCTCGTCGAAGCCATTCAGTGTGACATAATGACCGCCAGCCTGCGCCGCGCTCTGCACCTGCATCTTGCGATAGAGCCCGGTCCCCACATCGGCCGTGCCGATGAGGATGAACATCAGCACGGGCGCGACCATCGTGAATTCCACCGCCGCCATCCCGTAGGCGTTGCCGGCGAACCGGCACAGCGCGCGTGCTGGGGTCAACATGCCCTCTTTCATCTTTCGCATCCTGTTGTCTGCATCATTCAACGACGACGGCCGCGGAGGCGCCGAGCGGTTTGGTGCCGGTGCCGCTGCAGTTCACCGCGAAGTTCGAGTTGCCGGTGAATTTGACTGTATCGGCCACCAGCTGGGTGCAAGTCTTGGTGGTGTTGGCGCCGCCCGCGAAATCCACGGCGCCCTTCGGCAGATAGATCGCGCCATTGATGTTTTGCGATGACCCGCCGCCGAACTTGAACGGGGTGCCCGTCGGCATGTTACGGTTGCCAAAGATCGCGATGCCAGCGGTAGGCCCGTCCGTCGGCGCCGTGAGGTTGACGGTGGCGCCGCCGTTTATCGTCGCAGTGGCGTAGTTGCTGCCGGTGCTTGAGGTGAACACCAGCGTCACGCCAGTGCCGGACAGCGTCGCACCGCCTGCGATCTGGAGGTCACCCGCGCTGCCGCCATTGTTGGTGAAGTAATAGATACCGGGATTGAGAGTGACCACGGCGCCAGCATTGAGCTGGAGGCCACCGCAATAGACACCCGGGTCGAGCGACACCGTATTCTTGGCGGTGTAGTTGGTGCGGTCGCAGGTGGCCGACGGCTCCGGGTAGCTTTGCTTGGCATAGGGGTCCTTGATCGCCGCCGCGCCCGTCTTGATGCCCTGCGTGGTGGTGATGTTGGACACTCCCGACACCCCCCCGACCGTGCCGACGCTGAGCGCCGACAGCGTCGCCGAGCCGCCCACGTTCACCGCCGTGCTGCTAGACGAATTGCTGTACATGGTGCAGCCGCTCAGGTTCACCGCCGGTGTTCCCTGCAGCGTCATGGCCCCGGCCGCGCTGCCGTTGAGCGAGACCACGCAGCCGAGGCCGTCGCTGCCGGTGACGGCCACCGCGCGCGCCATGATCAGCACCTTGCTCGAGCCTTGCAGGGTGGACAGGAAGCGCGGCTGCCACTGCTGGACGATCACCTCGATCGCGTCCGCGGTCATGTGCGTGCCGGACTTCGGCGGCTGGTTGACTGTGACGGTGACATCGTTCACCCCGTTTGTGAAACCCTGCGCGCCGGTGATCGCATTGGCCTGCAGCGACACGTCGGCACTGACGTTGTTGGTGAGCGTCATCGCCGCGCTGAACGCCGCCGCATGCGCCGCGCCCTGCAGTTTCTGGCGCGTGTGCATCCAGATGCCGTAGTCGGCGCCCATGCCCGCGAAGCCGAGCAGTATCGGCATCAGCAGCGAGGCCATGACGATATAGCCGCCGTATTGATCGCGGCCGAAACGGCGCAGCGACGCGCTGGCCTCCGACGACTGTACCGCAGCCGCAAGGCATGGACACATCCAAACAAGCGCGGTTGCTAATGCGCGCGTACTGCGCAAGGCGCACAGTGGCGCCTTTGGCGGTTGCAAGACCAACATCGAAGCCCCCCGTGTAATGGGCAATCTGATTTTCAGCCGGTCATTTCGTACCGGGAAGGTATTGCCTCGGCGCTAAGGGGATCGTTCGAATCTAGCTCGGGCTTTTCTGGCTTTTATGCTGGCATTTGAAAGAATTTGACGGGGCGATGAAGGCGCGGTCGCGGTCGCGGGTTGGTACGTCGCCCGTCCAATTGGATTTCGCGCTCGCCTCTTATTAGTTCTAAAACGCCAATCAATTGATCGATTCTTGCATATCGAAGCTTTTACCGGTGACCGGCTAACCGTCGATGCATCTGTAAAGTCATAGCTGAAGGAAATCGGCAGATGGCACTAGGTCGGCTGATCGATGATAATTATTCGCCGGAAGAAATTGACATCATGACGTGCGCGTTTAATGCGGCGATGCGTTCTCTAAAGGTCCGGGATCACGGCAGCCCGCAAGGGGTGTGGGGGGCAAAGCTAATCGTTAAGCTCGTCCAGGGTGGAATGCGCGATCCTGCTGCGATATGCGAAAAGGTCATGCAGGCGCAGCGCACGATCGACAACGAATTCAACTTTGAGGCCGCGAACTCCTATCAAGAAATTGCTGGCGGCCGGGGGTTCGGTCTCTGATCTTCACCAGATTGTTGTCGCCGAAAGCCATGCAGCCGTCGCGGTGATCCGGCCGTGACAGACAGTCGAGCTGTCGACGCGCGATGTCATGGACCAGCCATGATCGCCGCCACTGGCGGGTGACGAGGCCGTCGGTGCCACGCAGGCTGACAGGCGCGGGCGCTGTAGGGATTGACCAAAAGAGACCGAGCCCATATAGTAACAATTGTGACAATCAGAAAAGATACTATTTCGCAGCTCCCGCGTCGCCCGTTGGTAGCGGGACCAACTCCTCCATATCGCCGCGTGCCGGCATACTTGATCCGTAGGCTGCAGATGATTTCTGCCGCGATTATGGTGGAAGCGTTCGAGGATGAAGATATGTCGTTGTCGCAATGGGCGGTTCTGACAATAATTGACAACCATCCGGAGATCGATCAGAGCCGCCTTGCCGAGGTCGTCAGCATCGACAGAACCAACACAGGTCGATTGGTCGATCAGCTTCAAGCAAAGCGCTTGGTTGAACGGGTCCCCAACGGTTCAGATCGGCGAGTATGGATGCTTCGCTGCACCCCGCTTGGGCAAAAGACTCGAAAGCGGTTGCTTCCGCGAGCACTTGATTCTCAAGACCGGCTGCTATCGTGCCTCAAGCCCGCGCATCGCCGGCAGTTCATCGAATTAATGTCGCAAGTCATAATTGCGAATGAAAAATACATTCGGCCCGGAGCCGGCCGCCGAAAACCAAAACCACTGACCACCGGCCGATGAAGGAGAATGGCGTGATTATTTCAAGTCGCACAGCTGCCGCGGCGGGTCTTATCATATGCGCTATCTTTTGCTCGAACTCTGCTGGCGCTGCTGCCGACTGGCCAAATCACACTGTCCGATTAATTGCACCAGTCCCAGCGGGCAGCGCGTCAGATTTTAGCGCCCGGCTCTTTGCGGAGAGGCTTTCTCAACGTTGGGGGCAGCCCGTCGTTGTGGAAAATCGACCAGGAGCCGATGGGACGATGGGAGTATCCGCCTTTCTCGGCACCGACGACGATCATACTTTGCTTTATGCAATCTCAGCGGTAACGACCGTGCATCCTATCACGCATCAAAAGCTGACTTATGACCCGGTCCGTGAACTGGTCCCCATCGCCTCGGCCTCGGAAGTTGTCCTTGCAATAGCGGCCTCCGAAAAAAACTCGATCCGCTCGCTTGGCGGTTTGGTTGAAACGGCTCGTGCCCAACCGGGAAAGCTGAACTGGTCCAGTTCGCCTGGCCTACCGCCTTTGGTTGTAGGAGGATTCTTGAAGAGTTCGGAATTGGATATCACTTTTGTTTCCTACCGCGACCTCGGCCCTGTTCTGCAAGATCTTGGTGAGGGCCGCATAGATGTTCTCGTTCACGCATTGAGCGTGATCATGCCGCAGGTGCACTCAGGCCGAGCACGGCTCCTTGCGGTTGCGAGCGAAGGCCGCGTGCCCCTTGCTCAGGACGTGCCGACAGTAACCGAAGCTGGTTTTCCTGAGCTGCGAATGGACGGCTTGGTAGGATTTTTCGGCAAACACGGAATGCCCGACACGTTGCGAGATCGAATTGCATCCGATGTTAGCGCCGTAGCAAACGATCCCAGCCTTCGTGAAAGACTGGCCGACGCTGGACAAACTGCTCGTCCGGGCGCCGCGGCCGACTTCGCAGCCTTGCTGGAAGAACACCGCGGGCGCCTCGCGGGTCTCGCGAAAACGATCGGTTTCAAAGCAACCCAGTGATCGAGTTCACTATGTCCCGGCCTCTCATCAATCCATCCAGTCAAGGCATGCTGGACCTTATCTCCGGTTTCTGGATATCGCAGGCAATCTACGTTGCGGCCAAGCTTGGCATTGCAGACCTTTTGAAAGAGGGACCCAAGTCCGCTGCCGTTCTTGCGAGCCAGGCAAGTGCGGACGAATCATCGCTGTACCGAGCGCTGCGCACTCTCGCCAGTCGTGGGATTTTTTCCGAAAATACGGGGCGCCTGTTTGGCCTCTCACCCGCCGCTGAATGGCTAAGGAGTGACAAGCCGGGCTCGTTGCGCCCATACGCCATCATGATGGGCGAACAATGGGTGTGGCACTCGGTAGGTGAAATGCTGCACTCCGTCCGTACTGGCGAGTCTGGTTTCGAGCATGTTTTCGGGGCACGGACGTTCGATTACTATGCCGAACATCCACACGCTGCTCGTTTCGCCGTAGAAGGAATGACCAGTCGAAGTGCGGAAGAGAATGTGGCGATCGTTGGCGCCTACGAGTTCAACCGCATCTCCACGATCATCGATGTGGCGGGCGGGCAAGGAACATTGCTGTCATCTATTCTTACGGCAAACCCCGCCTTACGTGGAACGCTATTCGACATGCGGCACGTAGTCGATGCGGCCGGCCCTCTCATCCTGCAAGCTGGTTTGCAAGGACGCTGCGACGTGGCAGCGGGTAACTTCTTTGATTGCATTCCGACCGGTGCCGACGTCTACATTCTAAAAAAAGTAATTCACGATTGGGAAGATAACGATGCTCGCACCATTCTCAGCAATTGTCGAAAGGCAATGTCGAATTCTAGCCGCTTGCTGCTCGTCGAGGTGATTATTCCTGCTCCCAATGAGCCTTCATTTGGGAAAATGCTCGACCTGCTGATGTTGGCCTATGCTGGCGGGCTAGAGCGCACCGAAGACGAATATCTCAAGCTGCTCACCTCGGCTGGCTTTCGGATCCAGCGCATCGTTCCCACCAACTCAACCGTCAGCATTATTGAGGCATTTCCGCTGTGATGGTTCGAATAGTCCTTTAGATGCGGTCTAATGGTTTGACGAGTCAGCGCCTCGGTCGCATCAGTCCTGGAGCGGCCAGTAGACAAGGTCATTCTGAACTCCTCATGGTTGCGAAGCGCGTCCTTATGATGATGCAGACTGGACTATAGGCCGCCTAATTTGGCCAGCGCCGGCGATTGCTTGTCTGAGGCGCATCGAAAAGACGTGCGCTAACGAGACTCGCGGGCGGCTTTGCAGTCATGGCGGCGGATCTGAATGATCTCTTCGCGAAGCGCCAGAGACGAAACATCCGGCCGCGGTAGAATCCTGTGCACTTGAGCCGCCTAGCGTCCTTTAGCGCGGGAATCCGCTTATTCCCCGGAGGCCGTCACGCGCGCCGGGCTCGGCCTGCCACCACGTCATGCGCTTCGACCGCAGAGACGATCTGCCCCGCGGCTTCGCGCAGATCGCCGAGGTGCCGCTGGGCGAATTGCTCGACGGTGAATGCTGTCCTGATCCACAAGATGTTCATCACCCCATAGATGCGATCCGCTCCCAAGAGCGGGACGGCGAGCGCGGCCAACCCGTCGCGGAGCGGCGCAGCACCGTACGCACCCCCGGAAAACTGGTCATCGCGGATCCCGTAGCCACGGGCGCGGGTGTCAGCCAGGATTTTTGCTAGGCGTCGTGGGTCATGCGCGAGACGATCGTCGAGCATGCGGGTCTTGCGCAACCGCTGAATGGTGCGCTCCCGCTCCTTGTCGGAGCAGAACGCAAGATAGGCCCGCCCGACGCCGGTCATCAGCCAGCCCACCGGCTGGCCGACGGTCGGAATGTGGACCCTGAACGGACTGTGGGTGCGGCTCGTTTCCCTTATTTCGAGATGTGTGCCGGCCGGAACAAGTACGTCGGACGGCCAGGATATCTTGCGGCACAGTTGATCCAGCACGGGCCCCGCCGCTTCGGCAATGCGATCATGGCGGTCGCCGCGGCGGTCCATGCGCAACAGCCCCGCGCTGGCGCGAAACCTGCCGTCGGCCAGACGCCGCGTCACGGCCCCCGCTTCGGCCAACGTGTTGAGGATGCGCAGCAGGCTCGGTTTCGAAATCCGCGTGGTCACGTGGAGATCCTGCAGCGACGAGGTGCCCTTGTTCTGCAGAACCCGCAGCACCTGCAATCCGCGCCGGAGCCCCTGGATGGTTTCGGTCATGCGAGCCTCGTTCCGCTTTGCGGAATTATGCATTCCGCAAAGCGGAAAGCAGTCATTTTCTGATGGCAGGCGGCGCCCGCCACGTCAATGATGCCGGGGCGACGCAAGCGTGGAGGGCGCCCAATGCTGCCGGTGAATGCGCGAAAGACGAATGTTCTGGCCGCTTGTGCCATCGGCCTGACGGTGACCTTGGCGGCTGCGGCCGGCCCTTATCCGCAGGACCTGATCCGCGTCCAGGTCGCCGCGGCGCCGGGAACGCCCCCCGATATCATCAGCCGCATGGTGGCCACCGATGTCTCGCAGGCCCATGGCTGGAAAATCGTAGTCGAGGACCGGCCGGGCGCGATGCAGACGCTTGCAGCCGCCGATGTGCTGCGGCAACCCGCGGATGGTCAGACGCTGCTGTCCGTCAGCCTTCCGGCCATGACCGCGCCGGCGCTGCTGCCCAATGTCGGCTTCAACCTTGCTTCGGATTTCGCCCCTGTCGCCAAGCTGTCCACGTCATACAATGTCCTGGTCGTGCATCCATCCGTGCCCGCGCGTTCGGTTGCGGAGCTGGTTGACGTGCTGAAGAAACGGCCCAACCAGCTCACCTTCTCATCCGGTGGATTCGGCACGCCGGCGCATCTTGCCGGCGAGTTGTTCAAGCTGCAGGCCGGCGTTCAGGCCACGCACGTTCCCTACCAGCAGCTGTCGCAGGCCATTGGTGATCTGATCGGCGGCACCAATCAATATATGTTCGTGACGACGCTGCCGGTGCTGGATCTCATCGCGACGGGGAAGCTGCGCGCCCTGGCCGTGACCGCGCCCACGCGGCTGTCCACGCTGCCCGACGTTCCTTCCATGGTGGAAGCCGGATACCCGCAGGCCGTCGTGCAGGACTGGGTCGGATACCTGGTCAAGCGCGGCACGCCGGACGATGTGATCCACACGTTGAATCAGGCGATCAACACGACCCTCGCGCGGCCCGAGATCCGCACCGCCTTTGGCAAGATTGGCGCCGAGCCTGCTACGGGCACGCCCGAGGAATTCGGGAAGTTCATTGCGGCGCAATCGGACTATTGGGAAAAGGTCGTCAGGGATTCGGGGATGAAGCTTCAGCCATGATCGGCGTGGCGACATCGCAAATTGCGGCGGAAACGACCCGCAGCTTTATAAAGATCTCGAATCTAGCTCACTCGTAGCGCGAGTGGTCAGCAATCGATCCCCACCCAGGACGGCTCACGACGTGTCACGATGGCATCAATAATTGGAAGGCCTATGCCGACTTCCAACAGCTACTACTGGTACTCAATCGAGTTTGCCGAAAAGCTCGAGAGAAGTCTTTGTCATCCTCAATCCTAGACCCACCGGGAGGAGTATCAGACCGATCCAGGCATAGACGCTGAGATAGAGCTGAGGCCGCCTCAACTGGCGGCCTCTTTCTCCAGTCGCTCAAGATTGAGCCTGGATATCAGAGGCCGTAATGGTGGGCGTAAACGCAGTTTTTTATGCTTGGGTCATATTGGCTGCGATGCGACTTCGTCGTCGCCTGCAGGAATAATTTTAAGGTCGCCTAGACTTTCGCCGGCCTTATTAACCGGGCTGGGGCGGTGCCGCGTCGAAGCAAAAAAAGAGAATGTTGGATCGCAGTTCCTCTCCCTCCGCCAGTGCCCTGGACAGATTTTGCCCAAGACCAATTTGCTGGCGATAAGAATCAACGTATTCAAAGAATGGATCACCGCGCAAAATTCAATCACCGCGCTGCGTTAGGCCGCCAAGGTGCGTGGAGGCATCTCACGTATGCGTATCGCTTAGAAGTACGACACCGAAATTGTTGGCAGGCATCTCGACGATCTCCGCGAGTCTGAAGCCAGCCTGATCCGCGATCTCGATGACCTCTTCGAGATCCCGCAACCCCCAGGAGGGATCGGTGGCTCGCAACTGAGCGTCGAATGCTTCATTGCTTGCGGCGGTATGACGGCCAAACCTTAGATACGGCCCATACAGGATCAGGAGTCCTCCACGGTCCAGGACGCATTTCGCGCCCGAAAATAATGCTTGCGTGGCTGCCCACGGAGCGACGTGGATCATGTTGACGCACAGCACCGCATCAGCGCGCGTCACCGGCCAGGGAAGTCTGCAAACCTCAAGATCGATGGGTGCGCGCACATTGTCGAGGTTTCCCACCTTCGTCCATAATCGGATCGATTCGCGAAATTCATCATCCGGATCGCTTGGCTGCCAGGTGAGCTCCGGCAACGCTTTAGCAAAATGTGCCACATGTTGGCCGGTACCGCTGCCGATTTCCAGAATAAGACCGGTATGGGGAAGCACTCGCTTTAACAGGTTGAGGATCGGGTCCTTATTCCGCTCGACGGAGCTAGTGAACCAGCGGCCGTCGTCAAGTTTCTGTCCATTCTGCTTCAGCATCGGGCATTTCCTCGAGCGCCTCTCTGTTGTTCTAGTGGGACAGTAAAGTTGATTTCATCAACCGAGCAAACCACTTTTCCGGTCGCGAATAGCCCTTCTCGGACCTCCCACGATGTCTGCTTTTGCGCCGCTGTTGCGGGACAAGCGGACATCAAACGCGCCTCGCCGGGCTTCCTGGTTGACGAGTACACGAGCTAAAAAGCGGGGGCCTAGCGTGGCGCGTTCGCCTTGATGGACGAGCGCAGCACCTCGACCAGGAATTGAATGACGATCGACACCGGGCGCGTCGCTCCGACGTCGCGTTGGTAGACGACCGCGACGGAATTGTATCCGATGACCTCGGGCGTCACACGTTTCAGGCCAAGTTCGCTGTCGGCGACAAGGCACGGGAGTGCAGCGAGCCCTGCGCCTGTCACCGCGGCGGCGACCATCTCGATGATTTCGCGGTTGATCATCACAATGCTCGCGCCCGCGCCATGCTCAGCAATCCATTTTCCGCCAGGCAGCGCGGCGAGCCTCGCATGAAAACCGAGCACGTCCTGCCCCGACAGGTCGCGTGGATCGGCAACGGGCGCATGCCTCGCAAGATAGTTCGGCGAAGCGTAGAGCGACCACGCAAACTCGCCGATCTTGCGGACCATGAGGCCCTCGTCGTTGACCGGGCCGAGCCCAACGCGCAGCGCAAGCTCGGCTTCGCCCTTGTGCAGGTCGGCTGGAAGGCTGCTGCTCAGGAACTCAATCGAGACGTCCGGATGTTTGCGACGCAGCTCGGCGAGATGCGGCGTGAACAGCTTGACGAGGCCCGTCGGCACGGCGACCCGTACGTGCGCGACTTGCGATGCAGCCTGATTCTGCAGCTGGGCAATCGAGCCCTCGATGGTCTCGGCCTGCGGCACGAGCCCCTTGCCTAGCGCTGTGAGCTGCAGGCCGTGTTCACCGCGAACCATCAGCGGAGCGCCGAGTGCGCGCTCGAGCGCAGAAAGTCGCCGGCCGACTGTCGAATGCTTGACCCCCAGCGCCCGCGCCGCGCCCGCCAGCGTACCGGCGCGCACCGCGGCAAGGAAGTAACGCAAATCGTTCCAGTCGAGTTTTTCGGTGCCCATGGCAGAAGCCTGGCCGATGGAAAAACGGCGCTGCCCATTTGCGCACATCGCGGTGCGTTTTTGAAGAATCGACAATCGCCTCGTGGGTCCCAGGATGAAGGCTAAGCGGATCTACTGATCACCTAGGCCGGAATCGCCCTGCGCCGCGGCGGAGGGCGATCCCGCCCCAACGACGAGGATCGCTGCCATGGACAATTCATACGACGTCATCGTCGTTGGAGCACGCTGCGCCGGGTCGCCGACTGCCATGTTGCTGGCTCGCAAGGGCTACCGCGTCCTGCTGGCTGACCGTGCCACGTTTCCGAGCGACACCTTGTCGACGCACGTGGTGCAGCCGCTCGGCGTGGCGGCCCTCAAACGCTGGGGCCTGCTTGATCGTCTGGCGGCGACAGGGTGTCCGCCGATTCATACCTATGCCTTCGACTTCGGCCCCGTCACGATCGCCGGATCGCCCGGCACGGCGGACGCACCCGTCGCCTACTGCCCGCGCCGGATCGTGCTCGACAAGCTCCTGCTCGATGCCGCGGCGGAAGCCGGCGCAGAAGTCCGGGAGGGATTTCATGTCGATGAAATCCTCGCAGAGGCCGGCCGGGTGGTCGGCATCAAGGGCGTAGCCGGGAACGGCGCGCGCAGCACCGCGCGCGCCAAGGTGGTGGTCGGCGCCGACGGCCGCAACTCCTTCGTCGCCAAAGCGGTCAAGGCCGAAAGCTACAACACGCGGCCGGCGCAGCTCGCCGCCTATTATTCGTATTGGAGCGGCCTGCCCATGAACGGGCGTTTCGAAACCTATATCCGCGAGCGACGCGGGTTCGCCGCAGCGGAAACTCACGATGGCCTGACCATGGTCGTCGGAGGGTGGCCGATCGCCGAATTCGAGCACAACAAAAAAGATGTCGAAGGCAATTATCTCAGGACGCTCGAGATGGCGCCGGCCTTCGCCGAGCGGCTGCTCGGCGCCAAGCGCGAAGCGCAGCTTTTCGCGGCTGTGCTGCCGAACTTCTTTCGCAAGCCGTTTGGCCCCGGCTGGGTGCTGGTCGGCGACGCCGCCTATCACAAGGACGCGATCACGGCGCAAGGGATCGCCGATGCGTTCCGCGAGGCGGAGCGCTTTGCCGATGCACTCGACCTAATCTTCGGCGGCGCGCGGTCATTCGACGAGGCCATGGCCGACTGCCAGCGCGCCCGCGACGAGCATGTTGGTCCGATGTACGACTTCACCTGCCAGCTCGCGACACTGGAGCCACCACCACCCGAGCTGCAGAAGCTGATCGGCGCGATCCATGGCCGGCAAGCAGCGATGGACGCATTTGTTCGGATGAATGCGGGCACGATTTCGCCCGCCGAGTTCTTCGCGCCTCAGAACATCGGCGTCCTGATGGCAACGGCGGCGTAAGTCCGCCTCATCGTCCGGAACGGTTGCGTGTGTGCGCGCCGTGATGTCGGCTGACGTCAAGGTTCACGCCGCGCGACTCGCGGGCGAGAGCATCGTGGGCGCCGGCTCCGATCGATCGTCGCCAAGCGATGGCACCGCCAACAACTTGACGAAAATCATCCCGTCGGCTCCGATGCCGAGCGGCAATGTGCCGACGCCGTTGCCGCGTGGATCGATTACGTCAATTCCACCGTCAAAGGATTGTAAGAGTAGAGCCAGGTGTTCCTGTCCGCGCCCTCATTGCGCCGAGAGAACTCTGATCGTATCTCCTCTTTCGACTGCAGATGAAAGAGTCGGCGATTCGCGCTCGATTGGTTGACGATCCTGGCGGTGCGGTCGACGCGGTTGCGCTGATAGAGTTGCAGTGCCTCGGGAAGCGTGCTCGCCATGCCCAACGCGCGTGTGAGCACCGCTCCATCCTCGATCGCCATCGCCGCGCCCTGCGCGAGATACGGCAACGTGGCATGCGCAGAGTCCCCAAGCAGGGTCGCGCGGCCGGTACTCCAGTTCCTGATCGGCGGCCGGTTGAACAACGACCAGCGATAGCACCCATCCTTGTCAGCCATATCGATCACGGTCTGGATGACCGGGTGCCAACCCTCGTAGTCCGCCTTGAGTTGCTCCCAGGGCATTTTGACGGACAAGGATTCCTCCGAAACGTCATCGGTCTCGACGAGGCCAACGAAATTCAACAGTGCGCCGCCGCGGACGTAGTAACAGACCGCGTGACCGCCGGGTCCCAGGAACAAGGACATGACGGGCTCAAGAAAATTGGGCGGCAGGCGGGTGACCGGCACCGTGACCCGCCAGGCTGCGTCGCCGGTGTAGCTCGCTGGCACTTCTTCGACGATCTGGCGGCGCACGACGGATTTCAGTCCGTCGGCGCCAATCAGCAAATCTCCGTGCGCCGACGCGCCGTTGTCGAATTTGAGCTCGACGCCGGTCGCGGTCTCCGAGAAGCCGGAAACTCGGTGGTTCAGGCGCACCACATCGGATTTGAATTCGCGTGCCTTGGCGGCAAGAAGGTCATGGAAATCCGCGCGGTGTAGCTGCGTGTAAGACGCGCCATGCAATCGCTCGTGCTCATCTGCGAGCGAAAACCGCTGAACAACCTCACCGGTGTCGTGCAAACGGAAGACATAGGCGCCCGGCTTCACGCCGCTCTTCAAGACGGCCTGCTCGAGGCCGAGATCGCGGAGCACGTGCATCGCGTTGGCGCTGATCTGGATGCCGGCCCCGACTTCGCCCAGCTGCGGCGCCTGCTCGTAGACCTCGACGTCGTGACCGGCCTTCATCAGGCAGGATGCAGCAGCAAGTCCGCCAAGACCCGCGCCAGCAATCAGGATTTTCTGTCGATCCATTTTTCTTTCTTCTCGGCGCGCAGCGGAAAGCCGCGCGGCGGCGGACATTTCTTCGGAACGGCGGCGTCGGTCAAGCGATAACTGAAGCCTGCATGGCATGGATGACTGCATGGCGCGGGGCCAGCAGATCAGTGCGCTCGACGTCGTCCATGCCGGAGCAATTCACCGAGCAGCGTCATGCCACAAGGTCATGGGTCCCGCGTGCGAACAGGTCGCCCACGGTGACGGGGCGGGTAATGATGCCCTGCGTCTGCGCGTGCCCGATCAGGTCTTCGATGATCTGCCGGTTCGGGGCGATGCCGTAGGGCAGCGGCTCGCCCGTGATGTCCATGACTTTTTGGTGAACCTTATCGACCCCGGTCGGGTTTTCGATTTTGCCCGCCTTGAGGCGATCGACATAAAGCCGTTTCGCCGCGGCGAAAGCGTTGAAGACGTCCGCCGCGAGATCCGGGTTTGCCGCCACCAACTCGCCCTTGATCACCACGAGGTGGTTGATCGGATAGCGGCCATGGTTACGCAAGGATTTGAGGCCGGCCTCCAGGGCATTCGGAATGAGCGGCGCCACATCCTGATGGTCGATCTCGACGCCAATGGCGGCGGCCAGTTCGCCGGACACCAGCATGTCCGCCATCTTTTTTCCCGGCTCGATCGGCACCACGTTGGCGGGCGGCCGATACTCGGCCACATGCTCGTCGCCGGAAAGCACCCAGGTGATCTTGCCCAGATCGACTCCGTATTCCTGCTGGAGGATGCTGCGCGCCCACACACCGGTGGTGACGGTGTAGCCGCGATTGACGCCGACCTTCTTGCCTTCCAGATCTTTGGGCGTCCGGATGCCGGCTTTTGTATTGACGAGGATGGCGCCGTGATGGAAGGCGCGCACCAGAAAGACGGGGATGGCCGTCATTGGCTTGCCGTTCGCCTTCGCGCAGATGTAGGTGGTAATGGCCATTTCACAGATGTCGAACTCGTTGCCGCGCACCATTCGCCGGAATGCAGCAATGAGCGGGTCGACCTCTTCAAAATCGAACGTGAAGGTCCGCGGTTTCACGGTCCCGTCCTTGAGCGCCTTGTTGTTACCCTGGGTGCGCGTGACGGTTTTCAGTTTGCGTTCGGTCATGGGATTGCTTCGCTCAATATGGGAACGAGGTTGGAGTTTACGGGCCATTTCAGCACGTGCGCCAGCGACTTTCCGAGGATCCATTCCCTGTCGTTCGATCCATAATTGACAGACGTCTGCCGATTGCTAAGATTGTAGTGCCCGGCAGACTATCAGCAGTGCAATCGAGACTGCTGGCAGAACCAACAGCAACGCCGGATCAGGGGAGACCGCCATGAATGCCTCCGCAGGCAAGCTTCAAAAGGTACGATCCTCGATGATGAATGCGGTGCACGATTTGCCGCTGCTTGTGGCCCGCGACGAAGGCTTCTTCAGGGACGAGGGCCTGGACGTCGAGATTCTCAAGACACCCGGTTCCGGTCAGCACGGGTCCGACCACCGGGCACTGCGCGACGACATTTTCAAGCGCACGCTCGAGGCGTCCTACGAGGACGGCCAGTGCGATCAGTTTCGCATGTGCGAATGGGGCATCATGAAGCGCGCCGTCGAGTCCAACGTCGAAGCCGGACACCGTCCGGCGAAGATCGTGGCGCTGGGCTCGGCCATGTCGAGTTTCGCGATCGTCGTCGATCCGACGTCCAACATCTACGAGCCCGAGCAACTGAAGAACGTGCCAATCGGCGTCAGCCTTTTCAACGGCTCCCACTTCACAATGCTGAAGATGATGGACGGCTTCGTGAAGCGCGAAGAGATCAAGTGGGTGAGTTCCGGCACACATCGGGAGCGGCTGGAAGCCCTGCGCGCCGGCAAGATCAAGGCCGTGAGTCTGCAAGAGCCCTGGATCAGCGTTGCCGAGAAGCAAGGTTGCCGCGTCCTGATCGAGTCCCACTCGACCCGCAGCGAGGCGGCCGGAGACGAACTGGACGGGCCCACGCTTGCGAAAATGTTCCGGGCCGAAGCGCACGCCGCGGCTGCGATCAATAAAAATCCCGAAAAATATGCGCACTATCTGCTTGAGGAAGCCGGCGGCTTGATCGACATCAAGGACCTCAAGCTCTCACGCTTGCTGAACGCGCCGCCGGTGCCCTATACGCGCGATCGTTTCAACGACAACTACCAATGGACGCTCGGTTGGGGCCTTGTTCCGCCAGGCGCTACCTACGAGAATACGGTCGATAACCGGGCCTGGCAGTAACCGAAAATCACTCCAATGATGAAACGGCGCCGGCTTCGGCGCCGTTTTTTTCTTGCGCGAAGGTCTGACGAGGTGTGATGGCAACGACAGCAAAAACTCCGCTGGAAGAACTCTATCGTCGCCCAGGCTTCATGATCCGGCGGATGCACCAAATTGCGGTGTCGTTGTTCATGGAGGAAACTGGGAAGCTGGGCGTCACCAATCGACAATACGGAATCTTGTTCGTGCTCAGGCACCAGCCTGGAATCGATCAGATTTCCGTCGCCAATCTGTTGGGTCTCGATCGCTCGACAACCGGCATGGTGCTCAAGAAGCTGGAAGAAGACGGCCTCGTGGCCCGTTCACAAGGCGCTCGCGATCGGCGTCGCCACAGCTTGCAACTGACCCGGTCTGGCGAGAGGTTGCTCGGGCAACTCACTGAACCGGCACGCCGGGCGCAGGCGCGCGTGTTGTCGGCCTTCACGCCCCGCGAACAGAAGGTCTTTCTTGAGTTGCTCGGCAAGTTCATCAGCGCGTTCAATGAATCCGCGCGGGTCCCTTTTGACCCCCACCGGTCTCGCAAAGGGTAGCGCTCCGGACCGCAATCATTCCCCATGCTGGACAAAAGCCACCCAAGGGTGGAACGTTCGTTCAAGCCATGATCGTGGTGCAGGGAAGGGGCGCACATGAGAAAGATGCTTCTTGTGCTTTCGTTGGCGACTGTGTTCGCCGCTTCAGCCGCTTCGGCCGACGAGCTACCAACAAGCTGCACGAGCCACGTGCCCGGCGTTGCGGGAGGTCCATTGCCCTCGGCACAGAGCGATACTGTTGTGGTCCGCTGGTTGGGAAACGCGAACTTCGAATTTGCCTACAAGGAGAAGGTCTATCTCTTCGACGCTTACTTCGATCGCACGCCGAGAAGCCATGACATCGGACTGAAGGTTCATGATATCTCGAAAGCGGAAGCGATTTTCGTTTCCCACGCGCACTTCGACCACATCTCGGACATCGGCCCGATCGCCTCCCAGACAAAGGCGCCGGTGATTGGAGCTCCCATCACCGGCGAGGTCGCCAGGAAACTCGGTGTGCCCGAAGGGCAAATCGTTGTCGCCAAAGGCGGAGAAACCCTGCGGTATGGCGACGCGACCGTGGAAGTCGCACTCGCGCAGCATTCGACCATTCAACCGGGTCTGCTGGATATCTACGCGAGCCTCTACAAGAATGACTCTCCGGAGTTCAGCGAAACCGAACGAGAGAGGCTCAAGGCCGTACAAGCCAAGGGTTCGTTTGATCCAAAGATCATCACTGAGGGCACGCTGGCGTTTGGCTTGGTTTTCCCGTCCGGCTTCAAGGCGGTGCTGGTTGGAAGCTCAGGTCCGATCACGGCCGGCGTCAGGGCGCTCGCGGAGAAGCTTGGTCCGGTTGATCTGCTGATCGTCGCGTATCAGGTGCATGCCGTTGCCGATACCCAGATCCAGTACACGTGGCCGTTTATCGATCTGTTCAAGCCGAAGCTGTTCCTCCCCGCTCATCACGATTCAGCACCGCCTGCATGGGTGGACCTCGGCGTCGAGCCGCTGTTCGACAAGATCCGGAAAGAAATGCCGAACACGGCATTTATCTCACCACTCTATCGTTCTCCGGTCTGCATCGCCGGAGGCGGCAAGGACCAGGGCAAAGTGGTGTCCTTCAGATACTGAGATCGCGGCAGCGCGTCGCGCACGGAGCGTTTCACGCGCGCAAACGCATCGCCGGATAGCCATTGCAGTGCCGCAAAATAGACTCCCCCTTCTGAGATGATTTTTGGATCGAGCCACGCGCTGCTCCGAGGTGGGACCTTCTGCCATGAAGATTTTCACAACAGCCGCTCTCCTTGCCGCTCTTGCGATCGCCTTGTTTCCAGCCAACGCGGACGCCAAAGGAATGAGTAGGGGCGACCGCCAAAAGTCGGCGGCGCAATCACCCGAAGACCAGGCAAAAAAGAAAGCTGCGGAGCAGGCCTATCAGGACGGGTTGCGCAAAATATCCGCCCCTGCCGAAAAGCCGGATCCGTGGAAAAACGTTCGCTAAATTCGCCTGAGCGGGCCGGTTCGAACCCACCATGGTAAATTCGTCTGGCATGCGGCGATGGCATTCAGGATGGAATCCAACGGTTTGCACGCTATGATGCGGGTTGATGCGGCTGGAATCACGCCGCGGGGCTGGAGCGAATGCGAACTTCGTGGTGGGGCTGCATAGCCGCGGGCGCGTTGATGATGTGCTGGGGAGCGTACCAGTACGTCTATCAATCGTCGGAGCCGCCTGGACCGCCGGAAGCCTCCAAGCAGGCTGAACGGCCTCCATTCGATCAGACACCCCAACTGCCGGTTGCCAACAAGGACGACCGCCGGGTTCAGCAGGCTGTTGCGGCCTCTCCTGGTTTGAAGCCTGATCAGTTGGCGCAGAAGGAAGCGCTGGCGAAGGACACGTCCGGCGCCGGTGCAATCGAGCAATCCGCGCGGGCTGAAGCCCCACTCGATCAGCGACCGGAGCCGACGGTTGCGGACAAGGACAAGACCCCATCGCAGCCGGTTGCTCCTCTTGCTCTGGAGCCTCATCAGTCGCCGAAGCCGCAGCAGGAAGCGCGTCTGGAGGACCCGGCCAGGGCCAGTGCGGTCGAGCGCTCCGAATCGGGCGAAACGAAGCCGAACCTGTCGTACCTGCACTATTACGCTTATTCGGAACTGCCCCCTGCAACTAAACCGGCCGATACCGTGCTCAATGCTCTCAAGGACACCCCGCCCGGCACGCCCATCGAGGAAATCAGGCGCGTCTCCGAACTGTTGGGACTGGATTTCACGTTCATGAAGGCGATTGCCAGAATCGAGTCTGGCTTCGATCCCAAGCAGCGCACCGGCTCGTACATCGGCTTATTCCAGCTGAGCAAGCACGAGTTCAAAAAGTACGGATCCGGCGACATTCTTGTTGCGCGGGACAACGCCATCGCCGCCGGCTTGAAGATGATGACTGAAGCTGTCCTGTTTCAGATGTTCACGCGCAAGAAGGCGACCTTGTTCGACCTTTACCTCGTTCACCAGCAAGGGATCGAAGGCGCGGCCGAACACACCAGCCATCCTAACCGGCTCGCATGGCTGTCAATGTGCAGGACGGGGGAAGGCAAGGAAAAGGGCGAGAGGTGGTGCAAACGCGCGATCTGGGGCAACACGCTTCCGGCACTCAAACGCACGTGGAAAAGCGTCAATAAGGTCACCTCAGGTGCCTTCGTCGCCATGTGGCAAGAGCGCGTGTCGCATTTCTACGGACGCTATTCGCAATCCGCCACCGCCGCCGCGAACTGATCGACGACCATCAGGAAGCCGCTCTGAGATGCACGGCGGTCTGTGCTTGACTGGCCGTCCTACCACCAGCGCCGGGGCGGATAGCTGGCTGCGCCGCCCCAATTGTCCCGGAAGAAGCCGCCACCACCGCGCCGGTAGTAGTCGTCGCCCGCCATGATGTCGTTGGCCGGCTTGCGTGTGATGAATCCGCCCTGCGGTTCATTGCTCAGCACCGCGACGAACTCGGTGCGATAGTTGGTCTCTTTGCTCAGCGGCTCGTCCGAGATGACGATCGAGGATCGCGGCAACGCGGTCGGCGCGATACGCGCGAGCACCTCCTGCGGGATGGTGATGCGGTCGAGCGCGTTCTTGGCCTCGTCCCCACTGTCGATCGTGACGGCCGTCCAGCGCAGGCCCGCATCGTTGCGCGCCATCGCGGTGAACACATGCGTGCCGATCGGTCGGTCGGGATTGCGGATGGTGACCGGAACCTCGATGCTCGCGTCGAACACCTCGCCTCCGTCCGGCCACCGTTTGTGTGTGTTGCGCCGGACATAAAGCTTCTGCGTCGCGCGGCTGATGAAGATCGAGACCGGCGTCAGCGCGAGCTTGGCATCGTTCGCCAACTTCGTCGCGGCTTCCTTCTTGGTCTCGGCCGCCTTGGCGGCTTCCTTTGCGGTTACGTCGGCGTCCAGTTTCGATTTGACCTCGGCCGTGGCGGCCTCGAGCTGCTGGCGCGTCTCTTCAGCCCTCGCCGCGGCCTGCTGCTTCCGTTCTTCGGCCCGCGTCCTGGCTTCGTCCGTCTTTGCCGCGGCGAGCGCTTTGTCGGCGAACGCGACCTCGGCGTCGGCGCGGGTCTGGAGTGATTTCAACTTGCTCAGCGATTTCGCCAGCGGCGCCGCCTCGCGCGCCGCCTTCACCGCGGCTCTCTTGGCCTCGTCGGCCGCCTTGGTGGCTTCCGCCGCCTCGCGCGCGAGCGCCTCGACCAGCGTCGGAGCAGCTGCGATCGCTTTCGCGTCCGGCATGAGAAGCGCAGGGTGAGAAAAATCGACCGGGGCCGCGTCGTTCGGCGCGATGATCACCCGCATGCCGATCCAGGTCTTGTCGAACAGGCCTTCCGCAAAGCGGTAAGGCATCCGCACGCAGCCGTGCGAGGCTGCGTAGCCGGGCAGGGGCCCGCCGTGCAGCGCGATGCCGTTCCAGGTGATGCGCTGCATGTGCGGCATCCAGGCATCGTCATACATGGTGGAATGGTGGTCCCGCTGCTTCTCAATGACGGCGAAGACGCCGGCGGGCGTCTCGCGCCCCTTCACGCCGGTCGATACCGGCGCACGCAGGATCCAGCCATCGGCATCGTACAAGGTGACCTGCTGGGTCTTGATGGACACGATCGCCATGATCGGCTCGCCCGCCGGGCGCGGCGCTGTCGCCACCGGGTGTGGCGCGTGACGCGCTTGTGCCGCGACGTCATCGACGCTCAGGGCCATGAGCGCGGCCGCGATCGGGAACGCCGCGATCGGAAGAGGGCGCCAACGCCGCATTCCCAGGGTGGATCGCGCCCTCGCCAAACAATTTTCCATCCCGCCTGCTCCGTTAAATGTCTGCCGGCCCTTTGCGTGACTTATGTGCCAGATCGCGATTCGTGGAAACTGCCTGCCCGAGCCACCTGCGCTCCATTGCGGTCGGGGGTGGACCCCGTCATGCGATTTCTAGCTTAAAGTTTAGGTGGTTTCCTAATGGATTGGTCTAGCTTGCTTGGCATCATTCCACCACCGCACACGCAAAAAGGGGGAATTCATGTCAGCTGTTCTTCGTCGTTTTCTAGCAGACCAATCAGGTGCTACGGCCATTGAATATGGTTTGATTGCCGCAGGCATCTCGGTGGCGATCATCGCGGCCGTGCAGAGCCTCGGCGGTCGCATTGGGACGACCTTCAATAACGTGAGCAGTGCTCTGGCAAACGCCGGAAAATAACTGCTGCAGCCAGCCGGAAATGCGAAAGCCCCAATGGCCCAACAATGGGCAGGCCCTGGCTGGTTGATTTCGTGAAAGACAACCCCACCAACCTTGAAACCCGCCTTACGGCGGGTTTTTTGCGTGCGCCGAAGCTAGCCACGATTGTATCGGCGACCAGCGCCTCAAATAACCCGCCTGACGGGCGCGGTCACGGCCCGGTCGGAATGGCCGTCGCTCGATCAGGTCGGGGCCTTCTATTTTATTGAAAAGGCGACGATCGGGACGGTCCGCGTGCTAACCGTCCCGATCGATAGATCGCGGAAGAATTAAGCCAGCGCCTTGCCGTACAACGCCAGCAGCCGCGTCCAGGCCTTTTCGGCGTCCGGCTCGTTGTAGACGCGCGAGTCCGGCGGGCACCAGCCGTGCGCTCCGGAGTAGACCTCGATCTCGGCCGGGAGCTTGGCTTTCTCGAAGGTGTCCTTGAGGACGTTCTTTTCGTTCGGCGATTTCTGATCGTCATTCGACGCAATCGCGATCAGGAACTGCGCGTGGGTCTTCGAGGCCTGCAGATGCGGGCTGTTCGGTTGCTCGGTGACAAGGGCAGCGCCGTGGAACGAGGCGACCGCGCCGACGCGGTCCGGCATCGCCGCCGAGGTGCGGAAAGCGATCGGGCCGCCCATGCAATAGCCCTGTGTCCCGATCTTCTTGCCTTTGTCCACCGACTGTTGGCTGTCCAGCCAGGCGACGAAGGCCTTGGCGTCGGTTGTTTGCGTTGTCTCGTTCAGCGTCTGAGCGAGCGGGATCAATTCCGGAATCGGCGTGGTTGCACCTTGTGCGGCCGTCGGCGCCTTCTTCACGCGGTAGAACGGATTGACGACCACGACCGAGTAGCCCGACTCGGCGAGCCGTTTGCCCATCTGCCGGAACGCCGGGCGCAGCCCGAAGATGTCCGGCCAGACGAGGACGCCCGGAGCGGCGCCGGTCGTGGGGTGAACGAAGTAGGCATCGCACGTGCCGTCCGGTGTCTTGATGGTCACTTCGGACTCGGTGACCGCGACCGCGTTGGCGACCTGCGGCAGCACCATGCAAGCGCCCGCCCCGACCAGCACGCCGAACTGCCGGCGGGTCACCAATCCTCGCTGCTCGTACTCGTGTAAATCGTCAAGATGGTCCTGATCGCACATTGTATCTGTCCTCCCTGATAGGGGGCGCCTCCCTGGGCGCCTCGCCTTCGCCCGCAAGTCTAATATCAAAGGGGCTTGAATCCCACTCCCTCCAGAGGCTTCCGCATGCCTGTCCCTCGCTGATAAGCTCCATGGAATAGAACGATATTCAGAGGGAGGATCGCCATGACAACGAGAATTCTCAAGCTGGCGCTGGTCGCCGGAATTGCACTGACGTCATTCAGCGCCGCCAGCGCCGAGCCGTTTTCCATCACGTCAACGTCATTCAAGGATGGGCAGGTGCTGGACAAAAAACACGCTGGCAACCTGGCGGGCAACGCGAACTGCGTTGGCAGCAACGTGTCGCCGCAGCTGAGCTGGACCAACCCGCCTGCCGGCACCAAAAGCTTCGCGATTTTCATGATTGACCCGGAAGGCCGCGCGCCCGCCGGCGTCGCGCACTGGATCGCATACGGAATTCCGGCCTCGGTTTCGAGCTTTGCCGAGGGCGAGGTTGGCACAGCCTCTGAAAAATATGTCGGCGGCAAGAGCACAATGGGAGTTGGAAACTATGTCGGGCCGTGCACGCCGGCAGGGATCGGCTTTCATCACTACACGTTTCTGCTCATGGCAACCGATCTCGAACCGAACGCGCTGGCGGCAGGCATGACTCGCGAAGAACTGCTTCCGGCGCTTACGGGCCACGTCAAGGGTTCGACAGGCATCGTCGGTCTGTTTGGCCGGCCCTGAAGCGCTGCTCTTCTCACCACCACAAATGTAATAGGCGGAGGAGAGCGGTTGCGCTCTCCTCCGCCTGCGTTTCAGCCAGGGAGGCGCCAATGCGCCGGGAAATGAGAGCAGCCGCAGC
>Ga0105245_10000949_pt1 | contig 26362 bp, 20 predicted proteins | sample KBSM54metaG_FD_81523 | JGI IMG/M metagenome (GOLD analysis project Ga0105245, IMG submission 81523) | Miscanthus rhizosphere microbial communities from Kellogg Biological Station, Michigan, USA - KBS M5-4 metaG | ecosystem: Host-associated > Plants > Roots > Rhizosphere > Soil | place...
CCGACCGCCAGGGAAAGCTGTGGTTCGGCGTCAGCTTCCAGGCCACGGTCGCGAAATTCGATCCGGCGACGGAAAAGTTTCAGACCTTCCCCCTCGCCGGCGAGTTCAACAAAGACATGACTCAGGTGAACATGGCCTCGCCGCAAAGCAGCTACGTGGATGGCAAGGTGTGGCTGCAGAACAATGGATTCGCCATGATCCATCGCCTGGATCCGGCCACCGGCAAGTTCGAGGATTTCGCGCCGTTCAAGGACGCCAAGGAGGGCGAGAACCACAACATTTACGATGTGATTCCGGATTCACACAACAACGCCTGGTTCACGGACTTCTACGCGGAACACATCGGCAGAATCGACGCTAAGACCGGGCAAATCAAGCTGTTCCCGACTCCGACACATGGTTCCGCGCCGCGCCGTGCTCAAATGGATGCCAATGACCGCTTGTGGATCGGCGAGTATCGCGGGAATCGGATCGCCATGTTCGACACCAAGACCGAGAAGTTCCAGGAATGGGAAGCGCCCACGCCGTTCAGCGCGCCGTATGATGTGGCGCTGGACAAGAATGGCTACGCCTGGACAGGCTCGATGAGCTCGGATCGCGTGTTGCGGCTGGATCCGAAATCGGGACAGTACACCGAGTATCTAATGCCGCGCTTCACGAATATTCGCCGGGTGTTCGTGGATAATTCCGGACCCAAGCCGGTGTTGTGGATCGGCAATAACCACGGTGCGTCAATCGTGAAAGTGGAGCCACTCGATGAGTAAGAAACTACTGCTTGCCTTAATCACTACTGTTTTGTTTGCTCAAACCAAGGGCGGACAAGACATGTTCGGCCAGTACGACATCGTGAAAGGCTGGCCGAAGGACATCAGCACTCTGCCCGGCAACGATAAATGGACCTACGGCGCCGGCCAGAGCGTTTATGCCGAGAGTCCCAACCGCATCTTCATGCTGTACCGCGGCGAACTGCCCAACATCCGCCGGCCGCAATCCAAGATGCTGACCGAGTTCGGCCCCAGCATCCAGTTCCCCATCGGGCGATTGCCCTGGCGTGATGCCACCACCGCATCGCTGCCCGGCGGTGGAGCGGGCGGGTCGATTCCAGGCGCGCCCACCGATGGCTGGTCGGGAACCTTGGGAGTTGACGCGAAGTGGGAGAACTGCATTGTGATCGCCGACGCCAACGGCAACATCATCGAGCGCTGGACCCAGTGGGACAAGATCCTGCAACGGCCGCACTTCGTTGCCATCAATCCCTACGATCCAGACAAACACGTGTGGATCGTGGACGACCACATGGGCGTCATCTACAAGTTCTCGCACGATGGGAAAGAATTGCTCCAGACCATCGGCACTCCGAAAGTGACCGGCGCCGACGGCACGCACTTCAACCGTCCGACGTTTCTGGCATGGCTTCCCGATAGCACCATGTTCGTGGCCGACGGCTACAACGGAACGCGCGTGGCGAAGTTCGACAAGAACGGAAAGTTTCTTCTCGACTGGGGAAAACCCGGCACGCAGCCCAATGAGAAGCGGCCGGGCTACATGAACAACGTGCACGGCATCGCCGTGGATCCGCAAACGCGCCGCGTTTTCGTGAACGATCGCGGCAACAAACGCATCCAGGTGTTCGATGAGAACGGAAAGTATCTCAACGAGTGGAGCATGGGCCCTGACCCATCGGACATTCATCTTCTCTATATCGGCGCGGACCGGACGCTGTGGGCGGCGGATCGTGGAACGTCCAAGATGCTGAAGTACGATCTGGATGGAAAGTTCCTGTACTCCTGGGGCATCTGGGGCGACTTCGCGGGCGGCTTCTGGGGCGTGCACGGCTTCAGCGTGGATCAGGAAGGCAACTTCTACACGGCCGAAGTGGACAGCGGACGCGTGCAGAAGTTCCGGCCGAAACCGGGTGCGAATCCGGCGCAATTGGTCAGCAAGCCGGTTTACTCGGCGTGGAGATAACGGCTACTCGCTTCGTCGCCAAGAATCTTGCGGATAGGCTCCCCGGCCAGCAGGGAATTCCGCAGGGGATGTCCTACCGGGAAGGATCGCACCATGGACATGATGGCGTCTTCCGATTGGGCGCGATGCTGTTCCACCGCCTCCAGCTCGCCGAAATGCTGGTGACAGGCTGACGCGGTGTCGTGAATCTTCCAGGCCGCGCAAGGGGAATCGGTCCTGCTCAGGATGGCCAGGGAACGCTCGATGCCTTGCCGGGCAGCATCCCATTCCTTCGCCGCGAGAGCGATTTTTGCCTTCACATCCCATGCGACTGCCTTAATGGCCGGACTGGCGGAGGAAGTCGCAGCTTTCACCAGGACGTCAGCGATCTGATTGGCTCCCGCAAGATCGCCTTTCGCCAGGCGAGCCGAGGCCAATCCGAGCTGTCCGAGCAGCTTCGAGTGCCAGTCCAGGAAGAACCGTGGAAGCGCAGGCCGCTCGCAAACCTGCGTGAAGCCCTGTAGCGCTTCGTCCACCCGGCCGGATTCCAGATCCACAAATCCGAGCGTAAGCAGGCTGGTGGTTCGCACCTGTCCCGCGGGCTCCTCCGTGTACTGCCGCAACAGCTCCTCAGCCATGCGGCGCGCGCCATCCAGGTCTCTCACCTGCAACAGCAGCCAGGCTTTGGTCGCTCGAAAAATCCCCAGCCACGGCAAGTTCCCGTTCTTGCCGGCCACATCCAACGCCCTGTCGAGCACCTGCTGAAGCTCGCCCCAGCGCCCCAACGGCAGCAGCGCTTGCGCCAGCGACGAATGGGCCGAAAGATAGACCGTCAGATTGTCGTCGCCCAAAGCATTGGGAATGCCGGCTTGCGCGGTATCATAAGCGCCTTGGTAATCGCCCAGGATGCCCTGCACGTGCGCAAACAGGATCTCGTAATATGCGGGCACCTCATCGCTCAGATCGTGAATCTTTTCCCGGGCCGCGATGCAGATGGCGATGTCTTGCTGACTGCATCCCCGGTTGATGATTCGCCAACAAGCAGCCAGCATTTCCGCCCGGGCCAGCAGCAGGGGATCGTCCAGCGTTCGCCCCACTTCGACGGCCTTTTCGCACACAGAGATCGCGCGATCCGGTTCCAGAAACGCCAGCGCGCGAGCCAGTCGCGTCAAGGCGTTGACCTGGACAACCTTCTGTCCCAGCTGCGCAGCCCGCTGCACCACGCGTTCATCGATCTCGGCCGACTTCTGCATTTCCCCCTGCGCGTAGAAGCCGTCGCTGAGCTTTTCCAGAATCTGGATCTCCAGCTCCGCGCTCGCCTCGGATCCGATCTGCGGAAGCAGCGCCAGAGCATGCTGCAACCTCCGCAGCGAATCGCCATGCGAATAGCGCCGCGCGGATTCAGTGGAGGCCAGGATCAAATACTTGACGGCCGATTCATAGCTGCGGGCTTCTTCCAGATGAATCGCCAGCTCAGAGAGCACGGACAGATCCTGTGGCGCTGAAAACGCTTCCAGACGCTCGGCCAGGCGGAGGTGCATCTGGCGCAGGTGGGTGGCGGGGATCTGATGATATAGAACGTCCCGATAGAGCGCGTGCTTGAACTCATACTGCAGCGATTCGGATCCGTCCGGCAGAGTCTGCACGCCAACGCGTTTGAGAAACTGCTGGCGGCCGGCCAATTGTTCACAGATGCTTTCCTGCTGGCCCGCATCGCCATCCAGCAGCGCGCCCACGGCCCAGGCTGAAAATCTTTGCCCCACCAGGCTCGCGGCCCGCAGGATACGCAGCTCGTCCTCGCCCAACTGTTCCAGCTGGATCTCGATCATCTGCTGCAGCGTGGGGGGCACGCCCTGCAGGACCAGGCCCTCTTTACGAATCTGTTCCGCCATGGCGACCATGAACATCGGGTTGCCATCGGAACGCTGGTGAATCAACTCGCGGATATCTTCGGCCACCGGGCTTTCAGGAAACTTCTCGTCCAGGAACTGCCCGACCTCCGATTGGGTGAGGCGCTCGATGCTCAGCTCGTGGCACAGACGGCGGACGAGCAGGTCTTGCTTCAGTCCTTTCAAGGGACTGCGCGAAAGAACGACGTCCACCGGACGATAGGTACCCAGCAGGAGGAATCTGGCTGTTCCGCGCCGCCGCGCGAGCGCCGAGATGACGTCCAAGGTCGAATCGTCTACCCAGTGGAGATCTTCCAGAATCAGCACCAGCGTGTGATTCGCGGCCAGCTTCTCGATGGATTCGCAAATCTCCCGCACCATGCGTTCGCGGGTGACGCCGACGATCTCCCGCTGGAGTGCTTCCCGGCGATCCGGCTTCACGGCAAACGGGAATTGAATCAGCCAGGCGGGTGCGTGGGTAGAGAGTATCTGTAGAACCGTTTCGGACTGGGGACCGCGAAGGAGCTGCCCCAGGGCTTCGAGCAGAGGGTAGTATGCCTCCTTGCCGGCGAACCCCTCCACGCACTGTCCTCTTGCGACGAGTACGTGCTCAGAACCCGTGATGCGCTTCTCGAAGACGTCCAGCACGGTGGTCTTGCCGATTCCGGCCTCGCCTGTCAGGAAGACAAACCCTCTCTGCCCCTTCAACGCGGAGTTGAGATGACCGGTGAGCGCGGTCAAGATCGGGCCCCTGCCCACCAGGTTCTGCTCAGCGGGTCCTGGCCCCGAGTCGATCTGAATCGCCGCTTGCGGGCGGACCGTGGCAATGAATCGATAGCCTCGCCGTGGCAGGGTCTCAATGAACAGAGGCCGTTTGGGTGGATCGCCCAAAGCTTTGCGAATATCCAAGATATATTTGCGAAGAATCTCGGGCTGGACGTAGGTTCCCGGCCAGACTGCTTCCAGCAATTCATCCTGGGTGACCAGCCTTCCGGGGTTCTCGACAAGGTAGCGGAGGACCGCAAAGGTCTTTGGAGCCAATAAGATACGGTCTCCCTCGCGCCACAAACACTGGTTCACGGGATCCAGCCGGAAGGGCGGAAAGACCCGATGAGTGAATTCAGTGCTCAAGATGTTCATTGTACAGGTCACAGAGACTCCACGCTGACGACACGTTAAATCAACGGAACCTTCACGTCCTACGAATCTAAACGCGGCATACTCGTTTCAAGTTAATAGTTTGCGTCGGAGGAAATTCGGTAGGGGCCCAAAGGGGATCGTAAGATCCTCGGAGGAGGGCCCCTCCCGGGGACGCTACTTACCTTCCACCGAGAACCCCAGCAGCGCATTCCCCGGCATCGCATTGCCGGAGTAACCGGAAGTCACATAGACCATTCCCCCGGCCACCACGGGACCCATGCTGTTGATGGAGCCACCACGGGTTTTGACTCCGTTCACAGCTTCGAAATCTCGCGCTGTGTCGAAGTCCCAGATAATCTTTCCTTTGCCGGTCTCATAAGCCCGGATGTGCCCGTCCCAGGAGCCGAGAAATGCCACGCCGGGGATAACCGTCACCGGAGCGGGTTGGGCGGCGCTGCATCCGGGGACGGCCAGGCACGTGGGTTTGGGAGCGGGGGCGGTCCACAGTTTTTCGCCTGTGGCGATCTGCAACGCCACTAAGCCGCCGCCGATTTCCGGTTTGCCGGCGGTGAAATCGGAGATGCCGAAGTAGGCGATACCCTGCGGGTCACTGGCGCCTCCCCACATGAAACCGCCGTTTACGCCGCCTGAGGCGACCTTCTGCTTCCAAAGAATCTTGCCCTGCTGATTGGGATCGATTCCATAGACCATGCCGCCCTTGTCGCCGGCGACCAGAATGCCGTTGCGGAGGATGGGGGAATGTCCGAAATCGGCATCCACGAACGGGAGCTTGGGGCAATTGGTCTTGTCATCCGCACCGCAGGCGAAGTTATAGCTGTCCTGGGTGGTGAACTGGCGCGACCACAGCAGGCGCCCGGATTCCATATCGAAGGCGAGGATGGCATCGCTGGTTTGCGTGGCCGGATTGGAATAGTTGACGCCGGTGCCGATGTACAACACGCGCTTCTTCGCATCGATTGTGGGCGAGGACCACGGAACGGCTCCCGAGGGTCCCCATGTCTTTGTGCCCTTGGCGTTTTGCCCGGTTGGCTTGGGCTCATCGGGAATCGTATACGCCTGCCAGATCTTCCTGCCGGTTGCGGCGTCCAGCGCGACGATGCTTCCCCGGAACGTACAGCACTCGTAAGAAGGATTGATAGCGGCGATGGATTCGTCTCTACCGGAGACGGGGACATATAATCGGCCTCGGTCGAGTTTGGGGGACCCGGTGATGACGGCCAAGGGATGCTCGTCGGCGCGAACTTTCCAGAGCAGAGAACCCTGGATGGAATCGAGCGCGTAGACGTTGCCGCGAAGATCGCCGAAGTAGACCGCTTTGCTGTCGAGCACAGGCGCGACGCGGACGCCGGCCGCAGCCGTGTAGGCCCAATAGACGCATCCGCTGCGGGCGTTGAGCGAATACACGGTGCCATCGGCCGCACCGACGAAGATCCTGCCGCCGTACACCGAGGGACTTCCAAAGGCGGTGGTAACGCCGGGAAAGCCGAACGCCCATTTCAGTTTCAGCCGGGGCGTGGTGGCGCTGGTGAGTCCGGCGGCGCGGGCTGGTTGAAAGCGAGTGTTGGCGGCATCGGCCCAGCCATCCCAACTGGTGGCGTTCGCCTTGGGCGGAGGCGCGGCGCATCGGGCAGCAGAGAAAAGCGCCGCCGAGTCGCTGGTGCCCAGGTACTTAGCGACAGCTTCGCGATTGGCAGCACTGATGCGGCCGCCGATAGCCTTCATCTTGCCGGATTCGAGAGCGGCCAAAATCGTCTGCCAGGGCATCTGGCGAAGGGTTTGGGGCAAAGGCGCGCCCACGGCATTACCGGTATTGTGGCAGCCGGCGCAGTTGGTTTGGAATACGGAATCGGGAGTCTGCGCGGCTGCAGCGCCGGCAGCGATGGCCAGGATGAGAAGAGCGCGAAGCGTCACGGCAGTAGTTTGTGCTCCTTGGCCAGTGTAGAGCATTCGAGCTTGGGTTCGTTTTGTAGTGGAGATTCGCGCGGGGGAGGGGGGACGGCGGACTGGAGAAGGTGCAACTGTTTGAAGGCACGGTCGAAAGCGCGACCGAGTGTTCCTTCGTAGCGTGCCAGCAGCGCGAGGCTCTGTCCATTGTCGGCAAGGCGCTGGAAAACCCAGGCGAGACGGTCATCGCCGGTCATGTCGGAGAATTCATCGTCGATATCGTCGGCTCGGCGGACCAGTTCGTTGGCGAGCAGGCTGGTTTCGATGGCCAGAGTGCGGCGAAGACGCCATCGAGCGAGCACCATGACGCGAACTAACTCCATCTCGACGTGGTTGGCGGGGTGGAACTGGCGAACGTGGGCGTCAAGCAGGGTCTGGAAATCTTCGGTGGATTCAGCAGGCAGCACGATGGATTGCGCCGAGAGGCCGTGGGTGAGACTGTTGCGGGATGATATGGCTCGGCCTTCCGGGGTGGTGGGGCCGTGGGACTTGGCGCCGTTGGCGCGGGCGGATTGGGTTTTGAGGTCGGATGACATGATGGACTCCGCCGAGAGGGTAGTGGGCAGCGAGCGGTAGAAGGGTTCGGCGGAACGGCAAGTCGCTGGAGTTGATGGGGCTGGTTGCGTGGGAATCGGGTGATTCGAGGTTTGCCAGATCCGTCCGGTGGCCGACTTGCATGGTCTGCGTTCAAGATCACAAATTGTGATCTTGAAGCGTGGGAAGAATATCAAGTACTTGCCATATGTCTTCACCTAACACGGTGTTGTGATGCTCGCGAACGTGCTCAAGAGTGCTGTTGCGATCCGTGCCAGTATTCAAGTCGTGCGGGCATTCGTTCGCTTACGCCTGCTGCTTGCCACCAACCAGCAGCTCGCACGGAAGATCGAAGCACTGGAGAAGAAAGTCGGGAAGCACGACGTCGATCTCCAGAGCATACTTGCCATGCTGCGGAAGCTGCTGGAGCCTCCGCCACTGGCGCCTCGCCGCGCATTTGGATTTGTGAGTCCCGGCAAGAAATAACGAATGACAGGCGCCCCGCTTGCGGGCAAGCAGGATCGCTGGTCCCACTCGACTGTTCGGTGGGGATAAGATGAGATCCATGCTTCGCTGGATTGCACGCGTGACGGTTCTCCTGCTGCCTCTGGCGCTCTTCGCACAGTGGCCGCCTTATCCAACACCGAAGGTTCCAAGAATGGCGGGCGGTCCACCCGATCTGAACGGGCCCACACCAAGGACGCCGGACGGCAAGCCGGATCTTACGGGTATCTGGCGGAACACCCTGCCGGCGCGATTGGGGGAATTCGGAGACCGCGTTCCGCCTCGCGACCCCAACGCTCCGATCACCGGGCTCGAGTTGTTCGGTGATATCGGCACCGGTATGAAGGACGGCCTGCCGCTCCAGCCGTGGGCCGCGGAGCTCAAGAAGAAGCGCATGGCGGACTTCAGCAAAGACAATCCCGACGCCCATTGCCTGCCGATGGGCAATATGCAATTCGAGACGCATCCCCAGCCGCGCAAGATGATCCAGACTCCCGGGCTCCTCGTAATTCTGTATGAAGGCAACGCGGGCGTCCGGCAGATTTTCCTGGATGGACGGCCTCTGCCCACTAACGATCCGGAGCCGTGGTGGTACGGCTATTCAGTTGGAAAGTGGGATGGAGACACGCTGGTGGTGGAAACCACCGGGTTCCGCGACGACGGCTGGCTGGATATCAACGGCAGCCCTCTGACTAGTTCGGGCAAGATGATCGAACGCTTTCGCAGAGTGAATTTTGGGAATCTGGACATTGAGGTTACGGTGGACGATCCGAAAGCCTACACCAAACCGTGGACGGTGACTGTGAAGCAACTCATTACTCTCGACTCCGAGATGATCGAGTTCATTTGTGCCGAGAACGAGAAAGACGTCCGGCACATGGTCGGCAAGTAGATCCGGCCTTCAGGCCGGAGGGGACGTAGATCCGGCCTTCAGGCTGGATTCGGGGCGTCCGGCCTGAAGGCCGGACCTACCATTGTTCGACATTGTTCGACACGTCCGGCCTGAAGGCCGGACCTACCATTGATGGAGAGGTTGCGGGCACGGCAAGCACTATCTTGCGTGGCTTTCTACCGCCGTAATCTGCCTCACTGGCACCCTCGCGGGAAAGCGCTATTCATCACTTGGAGACTGCATCGGAGCATTCAAGATCAGCATTGCCTGAGGCGCGCCGAAATCGCTAGCGTAATCGCCGATGCCATCCGATACACGGAACGGAACCTGCGGCACTACGATCTGCATGCCTGGGTTGTGATGAGCAACCACGTGCACTTGCTGGTACACCCGCTTGCGGAGCCTGCGTTGTTTCTCAAAATCATCAAAGCGTTCACGGCCCGGAAGGTAAACCAGGTGCTGGGCCGCAGCGGCGCACTGTGGCAGCACGAGTCGTTCGATCATTGGATCCGCAGTCAGGCCGAGTTCGACGAGATAGTGGGGTATATCGAGGCGAATCCGGTGCGTGCGGGACTGGTAACCAGACCTCGGGACTTTCGGTGGTCGAGCGTGTTCGATTCGTCCGGCCTGAAGGCCGGACCCACTACTTGCTGATGGTCACCAGGGCGACGATGTTGAGCGCGCTTTCCGCCATGACGATGTTGCCGTCGCGGGTGGTCATCATGTTGCGGACCACGCCGCCGCCGGCGGGAATCGCCCAGCTCTGAAATTTTTCAGTCTTGGGATCGAAGCGCACCAGCGTATTCGGCTTCACGGCGGATTCGTTATACCAGATGGCTCCATCGACCACAGTGATCCCGTAGGGCTGCGAGTCTCTGCCGCTGGGCGAGGGCCATTCCTTCATGGCGCCGGTCTTGGGATCCAGGCGGCCGAGGTAGCCGCGGGCGTAATCGGCGTAATAAATGACGTCATCGCTGGTGATGGCGATGCGGCGGGGACGTGCGCCAGGGTTGGGCAGAGTCCACTCCTTGATCGCCATAGTATTGGGATCGATGGCGGCGATTTTGGGCGCGGTAAAGGCGCAGTAATACGGCGTGCCCTTGGAATCGATGACCATGCCGTAGGGATTCGACGGCTTGGTGGGCACATCCACGACTTTGATCGCGCCGGTTTTGGGATCCAGGCGACCGACCTTCTGCGAATTCTGCACGGTGAACCACAGGATGCCCTTCTGGTCGAACAGAGGGGTGTGGGGATCTTTAGCGTCGGGCGGGAGCTTGTATTCGGCGAACTCGCCGTTGCGGGGAATCAGCTTGCCGATGTAGCCCTTGGAATTCGCTGTGAACCAGACGTTGCCGTCCTTATCTTCGACCAGGCCATGAGGTCCGGAGCCTTTGGTGGGCGGGCGAAACTCCTTGATCTCGCCGGTCTTGGTATCGACCCGGCCGAGCACGTTGGCGTACTGGCCGGTGTACCAGAGATACCCATCGCGCGTGGCCAAGGGATCGTGCGGTCGCGAGCCGATGGTGGGAACGGTCCATTCCTTGAAGCTCACTTTCACCGGACCAGGAACGATGACGGCTTTGGGAATATTGCCTTCGGGGAAACTCTTGGCGAGGTAGTCGGTGACCGTCGCGATCTGAGCCTTGGGGACGTCGGCGCCGGCGGCGACCATGCGCTCGACCAGAAGTTTCCAATCGGCAGGAGTGTGCCCGGAGCCGCCAGTGATCAGCGTGAGCTCATGGCAGGTGGTGCAAGCTGTTTCGACGATGGACTTGGCGGGGCCGGCGGGCAGAGGGCGTTGCTTAGCTTGGCCCTGAAGGAAAGCCGCAGCGGTCAAAAGTACGAACAGGGAGCTCTTGGTCATGTCGGTATTCTATCTCCAAATAATGGGATAAGCTAAGGAGCGGCATGAGGATCAAAATGGCAGGTATCGGGCTGGGGCTCCTGCTGGCCGCGGCGATGAGTGCACAGTGGCTGAACTATCCTTCAGCCGGAATCCCGCGCACGAAGGATGGCAAGCCCAATCTGGCGGCGCCCGCGCCCAAAACATCGGATGGGAAGCCGGACCTTTCGGGAGTCTGGATGGCCGACGGTCAAACCTATTTTTTCGATCTGGCGGCGGGTCTGAAGCCGGAAGACGTGGTGATGCTGCCGGCGGCAAAGGCGCTGCAACAGCAGCACGTGGATAACGAACACGGCGAGGATCCGCTGGGCCACTGCCTGCCGCACGGGGTTCCGCGCATCAATACCAACGGGCTGTTTCCGTTTAAGATTATCCAGACGCCCGGGCTGGTGGTGATCCTGTACGAACAAATGAATCTTTTCCGGCAGATTTTCACCGACGGCCGCACGCTGGCGAAGGACGTGAATCCCACGTGGCTGGGGTATTCGACCGGACGGTGGGAGGGCGACACGCTGGTGATCGAGACGACGGGTCTGAACGGGAAGGCATGGCTGGACACACAGAAGGGCCGGCCCGCGAGCGATGCGCTGCATGTAACCGAACGGTTCCGGCGGAAGAATTTTGGAACGCTGGAAGTGGTGGCCACCATCGACGATCCGAAAATGTTCGCCAAACCCTGGACGACTACCACCCAAACGATGAATCTGCAGTTGGGGACGGACATTCTGGAATTCATCTGCAATGAGAACGAAAAAGACATGCCGCACATGGTGTTGGGCAAGTAAGAGCGCATCGGGCCATGGATGGAGGGGAAATAGAACTATGAGGAATATGATCCGCAGTTTGTCTCTTTTTGCGGCGGGGATTGGCGTGGGAGTATTTCTCATGCAGCCGGGCGCCGCACAGCAGGCTCCCAATCCGGGGCTGAGGCTGAATCACGTCGGAATCTATGCCAAAGATTACGACGAGTCGATGCGCTTTTACACCCAGACGATCGGGCTGCGGGAAGCATTCACCATTAAGGATGCAAACGGCAAGCCGACGCTTTCCTATCTTCAGATCAACAAGGATACGTTCCTGGAGATTGCTCCGGCTACTGCGGATCGTCCCGCGGGGCTGAGCCATGTCGGCATCTGGCCGGAAGATCTAAACAAGACGGTTGCATCGCTGCGGCAGCGCGGAGTCAAAGTGGATGATCCGCGAACCGGCGCGACCAAGACGACTATTACGAATGCTACGGATCCCAACGGGGTGCGGCTGGAATTGCTGGACTTTCTTCCCGATTCGCTGCCGAGAAAGGCGATGGACTCTTGGAAGTAAGGCGAATTGCAATTGCAGCGGTGCTGGCGGCCGGGATAATGCGGGCGCAAACGCCAGCTTCGCGCACGCTGGACGTGTACGTGATCGATGTGGAAGGCGGCAACGCGACGTTGTTCGTTTCGCCTTCGCGTGAATCGTTGCTGATCGATACGGGCAATGCGGGTGCGGCGGCGGTTCGCGATGCGGGCCGCATTATGGATGCAGTCAAAGATGCCGGGCTGCAAAAGATCGACCATCTGATCATCACGCACTGGCATGGCGATCACTTTGGCGGGCTGGCGGAACTGGCCGCGAAAGTTCCGATTGGCGAGTTCATCGATCACGGCCCGAACGTCCAGCCGGGCGAGGCGGCGGACACATTTCTGCAGAAGACGTATGCGCCTTTGGCCGCCAAGGTCAAGCACACGGTGGCGAAACCGGGCGATAAGATTGCGATGACAGGCGTGGATGTACGCGTAGTCACATCGGCGGGTCAGACGATCAAGTCGCCGCTGCCGGGGGCAGGCCAGCCGAATCCATATTGCGCGGCGTTCAAGGCTGCGGAAAACAATGCGGAGGATCCTCAGTCGGTGGGTATCCACGTTACGTTTGGGAAATTTCGGACAGTTCATTTGGGCGACCTGACCAAGAACAAGGAATTCGAGCTGATGTGTCCGAACAATCGCCTGGGGACGGTGGACGTGCTTTTGGGGCTGCATCACGGACAGCCGAGCTCCAATTCGGAAGTACTGGTGCATGCGCTGCGTCCTCGGGTGGCGATCATGAACAACGGCACGCGTAAGGGCGGCGATCCGGACGTGATGAAGACGGTGCATTCGTCGCCGGGGCTGGAAGATCTCTGGCAACTCCACTTTTCAACTTTGAGCGGCCAGGAATACACGGTACCGGGGATGTTCATCGCCAATACGTTTGACGATCAGCAGCCGGCGATGCCGGTTGCTCCGACGCCAGCACCGCCGCCGGGACCGGGTGCGACTCCGGCTCCGGTACACAACGGCACGGCATATTGGATCAAGCTGTCGGCGCAACAGGATGGATCGTTCACTGTGACCAACGCGCGCAATAGCTTCAGCAAGACGTATAAGGCGGGGCGATAGCGATGCAGAAGATCACATTGATCGCGCTGGCCGGTGTTGGACTCTACGCGCAAACCCCGGCGGCGGACACGATTCTCACCAACGGGAAGATCGTGACCGTGGATGAGCGCTTCACGATTGCGCAAGCGGTGGCGATTCGAGGCGACCGTGTGGTGGCCGTGGGTACAAATCAAGAGATCGGGCAATTGGCCGGGCCGAACACGCGCCGGATCGACCTGCGGGGCCGAACGGCGATACCGGGGCTGATCGACAATCATATGCACCTGCTGCGCGCGGCGGCAACCTGGACGAAGGAGCTGCGCTACGACGGTGTGGAATCGCGCAAGCAGGCTGTGGAGATGCTGCGCACGCGGGTGAAATCGGCCGGGCCGGGTGAATGGATCTACAACATCGGCGGCTGGGCGCATCAGCAGTTCGCCGACAATCCTAAACCGTTCACGCGTGAGGAACTCGACCAGATTGCACCGAGCAATCCTGTCGCGCTGCAGGAATCGTACTATCAGGTCTTTTTGAACACGCGAGCGTTGGAGGTTCTGAAGATCGCGGCAAACGCGCCAGATCCACCGGAGTTCGTCAAAGGCTCGATTCTGCGCGACGCCGCCGGAAAGCCAACGGGCGTGATTCGAGGCGACATCGCGGGCACTCGGGTGGTGGCGAACAAACTCCCGAAGGTCGCGCCGGAGCAACTGGAGGCGAGCGCTCTGGCACTGGTCAAAGACATGAACCGGGCGGGCCTGACATCGGTGGGTGTGCCGGGATGCGATGCCGACATTCTCTCTATATTTGAGAAGTGGAAGGCCGCGGGGCATCTGAACGTGCGGGTATTCTGCATCAGCGGCGCGGCGGCAGGAAATCCTCAAGCCGTCGATCGGTCTATTCAGGAGCTGTCGCGGATGAAGGTATTTCAGGGCGATAGTTTTATCGACAACGTATCTTTCGGCGAAAGCGTGTACTCACCTCTGCACGACCCGATGTTCGCGCTGAAATCGGACCCGACGCCTGAGCAGCTCGATCTGTGGAAGAAGATGGCGATGGCGATCGCGCAGGCCGGGCTGCCTCTGCACGTGCACGCCGAACTGACCCGCACGATCGATACGTTTCTGGATCAGATCGAAGCCGTAAACAAGGAACATCCCATCAAGAACCTGCGATGGCAGCTGGCTCACGTGAATCAGATCAACGCGTCGCAAATCGAGCGGATGAAGAAGCTGGGCCTATATGCGGCGGTGCATCCGTGGGCGGTCATTAACGGCGCTATTATGCACGAGGGCGACATGTTCGGGGACGGCGCCAATGACATGCCTCCGCTAGCGACGCTGCAAAATAGCGGCATCACTTGGGGATTGGGAACCGATGGGACCGCGGCCAATCAGACGCTGCCCTTCACGACGCTGTATTTCGCGGTCACCGGGAAGATGGTGGGGGGCACAAAAGTGATCCGGCAGACCATCAGCAGAGAAGACGCGCTGATCGCTCACACTCGCAAGAACGCGTACTTCGTATTTCAGGAAAACAATCTGGGTTCGATCCAGCCGGGCAAGCTGGCGGACGTGCTGGTGCTGGATCGCGACTACCTGACGATTCCCGCGGACCAGATCAAGGACATCAAACCCGTGATGACGCTGGTCGGCGGCAGGGTGGTTTACGACAGCGCTCTGAAGGCCGCTCCATAAGAGTCGCGGCCCGGTGACGGGAGGACATGATGCGAGTAAGAATCGTTGGTCTTTGCCTGGCGGGCTTCGCGGCCGGAGTTGCCATCGGATATGCGCAAACCGACCTGCCCAATCCGTACCGGACGATTGAAAACTGGTTTAAGCTGCCCGACGGCAGAATGTGGGGATCTACCAGCGCGGTGGAGATCGATCGCGACGGCACCGTGTGGGTGGCCGAACGCTGCGGAGCCAATTCGTGCGCCGGATCCAATCTTCCCTCGATTCTGAAGTTCGATAAGTCCGGCAAGTTACTCAAGAGCTTCGGCGAAGGCATGTTCGTGTTTCCGCACGGCATCTACGTCGATCCACAGGGAAACGTTTGGGTGACCGACGGACAAGGCAAGGACGGCAAGGGCCAGCAGGTCTTCAAATTCAACCCGGATGGAAAGGTTCTGATGACGCTGGGCAAGGCTGGGGTGGCCGGAGACGGGCCAGACACGTTTAATCAGCCCTCCGATGTGATCGTGGCCGCCAATGGCGATATCTTCGTCGCGGATGGACACGGCGGAAACACCAACGCGCGCATCGTGAAGTTCTCAAAAGACGGGAAGTTCATCAAGACGTGGGGGAAAAAAGGAACCGCGCCGGGTGACTTCGATACGCCCCACGCGCTGGCTTTGGATTCTAAAGGACGTCTGTTTGTCGGCGACCGCGCCAACAACCGCATCCAGATATTCGACCAGGATGGAAAGTTTCTCGACCAATGGACGCAATTCAGCCGTCCGAGCGGCCTCTATATAGACAAGAACGACGTGCTGTACGTCGCGGATTCCGAATCGAACACTGTGCGTCATCCCGGCTGGAAACGCGGAATTCGCGTGGGAAGCGCCAAGGACGGCACCGTACAAGCCTTCATTCCCGACCCCGAGCCCGATCAGGATCGGTCGGCGACGAGCGGAGCCGAGGGAGTCGCCGCGGATGCCCAGGGCGTGATCTATGGAGCCGAAGTCGGCCCCAAGGGCTTGAAGCGGTACGTTAAGAAGTAACGCGGGATTCGTCGCGTACGGGCGCGACGCCGGCCAGGAATATCACTGCCAGCAACTGTCCCAACTGGCCGGGCGATAACGGCCCGCGGCGCCGGTACCAGACCAATACCCGGTTCAAGAGTCCCAGCAAGGCGAGCGTCAGGTACCGTACATCGATATCTTCACGCAGCGCGCCGGCCTCCTGGGCATCGCGCAAATTGGACCGCACAAGATCCACGTATGCTTCGCGAAGGGCCACAATGGACGCCAGCCGGTCTTTCGAAAGCGAATACATCTCCGTCAACATCGTCGCGTGCTCGTCTTTGCTCCGCAGCATGCTTTCCACCTGAGCGCAGATCAGGATACGGATGCGATCCAGCGGGTCCTGGATTCCAGCCACGGCCGATTCCACATCGCCGCGGACCTGCTCAAGCGCGGAGTTGCAAATAAAGTAGAGGAGGTCTTCCTTGCTTTCGATGTGATAATACAGCGACGCTTTCTGCATCCCCAGCAGAGCGGCTACTTCCCGAGTGCTGGTGGCCGCGTAGCCTTGCCGCGAGAACAATGCCACGGCCGCCTCCAGCAAGCGCTGCACTGTGGAATCGGCGGGCTTGGACTGCCGTTTCGGACGCGACGCGGCCGCCTTGCCCGGAACTGCAGCCGTCCAATCCGGCATTCGAAGAGACTTGTGCGCGCGAGGTGAGGCCGCCCCGTCCGAATACAGTTTGAAAAACAGCTCGGCGACCTGATCGGGCGAGGGATCCCGATTCTCGCGGTACCATCGGGCCGCCCAGTTGAGCATATTCAAAAGACCAAGGGTCAGGTAGGCCGCGGGTATGTCGCGCCGAATTCCACCGTTGGCCTGCGCGTCTTCCAGGGTGGATCGCACAAACGCCGCGTATCGTTCCCGTAGCGCCACCACCTCGGCCCGATGCCGGGCAGACAGCGCACGCAGCTCGGTAAGCATGGTCATGTTGCGCTTCTGGTAGCGCAACAGCGTGGCGACGTGCACGCGGATGAGCACGCGAATTCGCTCCCGCGGATCGGCGACCTGCTGCACGGCCCTGGGGACATCGGTCAGAAACTGATGCAGAGAGGAGCCGAAGATCTGATACAGCAGATCCTCTTTGCTCGCCATGTGATAGTACAGCGAGGCCTGCTGGATACGCAGCGCGGCAGCAATTTCGCGGGTGGTGGTGGCGGCGAAGCCCTTCTCCCAAAACAAGTCCGCGGCCGTGTCGAGCAGCCGATCGACGGTGGGAGTGTCAGATTGGGCGGTGGGCATGCCGGAACTTCCTATTATGGCAGCCGGACCGGGTAGATCTTTTACGACTTCAAGAAGGCCAGCAACTCAGCCAGTGTTTCTTTGGGAGCACTTTCCTGGAGGTTGTGGGTACCGTCAACAGCCTTGCCGCTGACTTTGGTGCCTTCCTCTTTCCAGATCCCCAGAACGTCGTCGAACAGCCGCGGATAGAGGCCACGGCCCGCCCAGAGGGCGAGCAAAGGGCAAGTGATCTTCTTACCGGCCTTGATATCGGCATGATCGATCTTCAGGTCGACGGATGCCGAGGCGCGATAGTCCTCGCACATGCAGTGCTCCATCTCAAATTTCACGCGGTGGCGGAGGTACTCGCGCTGGACATCGTTGGTGGCTTGCGCGGCCTGGCGTTTGGCAGCGGCGACCAGGTCGTTTTCGGGGCCAGGCGCCGGCAAAAGGTAACTAAACCAATGCGGGTATCCGCGCGCGAACTCCAGGGTAACGTGAGAGTAAAGATAATGGGCCGGTACGATATCGAGCACGGCGAGCTTGAGGACGCGATCGGGATGATCGATAGCCATTCTTCGCCCGACACGGGCGCCGCGGTCATGCCCAACCATCCGGAACTGGCGGAAGCCCAGGTGCTCCATTACTTCCACCCCGTCGAGGGCCATGGGACGCTTGGATTGCTGGGAAAAATCGGGCTTATCGGCGGGCTTGCTGGAATCGCCGTAGCCACGCAGGTCGCATAGCACCAGCGTGTACTCCTTAGCCAGATCCGCAGCGATCAGGCGCCATGTGATGAGCGAATCGGGAGCGCCGTGGAACAGGAGCAGCGGCGGACCCGAGCCCCCGATCACGGTGTTGATTTCGGCGCCCGAGGTCTTGATACGCTCATTGCGGAAACCTTCGGGGAAAAACTTCTTCCAGGCCGAGGTGTCCTCGGCAGCGGGAGTATCCTGCGCCAGTACCCGGGTGCCAGAGGCCAGTGCGGCGGCTCCAGCCACCAAGGCGGTCTTCTGCAACAACTCCCGGCGAGTTTGCTCGGACATGGACTGTGTCTCCTTAATTTAGATCGACAACGTTTCCATCTTCAGCGGACCAGTGCTGTCGCCCAGTTTTTCGATGGGCACGCCGGCGCTATCGAGAAGCGTTACCAGCAGATTCGCCATGGGCGTGTCCATCTTGTAATCCAGATGATAGCCGGTCTTGAACTTGCCGCCCAGCTTGCCGGCCAAAAGAACCGGCATATCCGAATGGCGATGCAGATTTCCGTTGCCCATGCCGCTGCCGTACATGATCAGGCTGTGGTCCAGCAGCGTTCCGTCGCCATCGGGAGTAGCCTGCATTTGTTCCAGCAGGTACGCGAGCATCTGCACGTGATACGTATCGATGCGAGCTTTCTGCGACATCAGATCCGCGTCGTCGCGGTGATGCGAGATCAAGTGGTGCTGTCCGGGAATGCCGATCATCGGATATGTCCGGCCGCTCAGCTCGCGCGCCATGATCAGGCTGAACACGCGAGTCAGATCCGCGCGGAACGCCATCAGCTGCAGATCGAACATCAGCTTGGTGTGCTGTTCAAAGCTGTCGGGAATGCCGACGGGACGATCCGGCAGCTCGATATTTTGCGTGCCCTGTTTTTCCGCGCTTTGAATACGCGTTTCGATATCGCGGACGGAATCCAGATATTCGCCGAGCTTTGACCGGTCGCTATTGCCCAGAGTGTTTGCCAGGCTGCCGGCCTCTTCGGCCACCGAATCCAGGATACTGCTGGTATTCCGGGCGCGAGCGAGGCGCTGCGCGCTGCTGCCGCCGTCGCCGAACAAGCGCTCAAACACCACGCGCGGCTGATTCTCCGGCAGATTGGGCGTGGACGGATTGCGCCAGGAAACCGTATTGACGTAGAAACAATCGCCGGAATCGCAGGAGCCCGCCGATGCGGAATCGACGGTCATCTCGATCGAAGGAATGGGCGAATTCCTTCCTAGTACCTGGGCGGCAATCTGGTCGGCTGTGGTGGCGAGTTTCACTTCAACGCCGGGACGAGTCCGGTCATAGGCGTGCACGCCGGTCAGCCAGGCAGCCGAGGCGCGCGTATGATCGCCGCTGCCATCGCCCTTGGTATCGGCTTCCAGATGCGAAAGCCCGGTCAGGATATTGAACTGGCCGTTCACCTTCTCAAGCGGCTTCAGGTTGGGCGTCAGCTCAAAACCATGGCCGATCTTGGCGGGCTTCCATTGATCCCAGATCACGCCGTGCGAAACGTATACCCACCCCAGCCTTGTGGTCGGCTTGGCTGCCGCCGAAAGCGCGGGCATCATCGAATCCAGCATGGGCAGCGCCAGCGTGGTGCCCAGACCCTTCAGCAGGGTTCTCCGCGACAACGCCTTTTTGGTGATAAACGTCATGGGTTCTTCCTTTCGGCCTTAACGGTTCGCATTTGAAATGGGGCGCTCTTGGCTACGCCCAGCACCAGCGATGAAAACTTATAGTCATTCGCAGCCGCGTCGTGTACGATCTTCCGTACAGCCGGCGCATCGAAATACTGCACGTTGCGGCCCAGGCCATACATTAATAGCTTCTGGGACACAGCGCCTACGAATCTCTCCGGGTCTTTCAGAAGCAGCTGCCTGACGCCCGCCACGCCATCGACCACGGTGCCGTCCGCCAGCGTGCTCTTGACTTCAACAGGCTTGCCGGCGTCCTGATCGCGCCACTTACCGACGGCGTCGAAGTTTTCGAGCGCAAATCCAATGGGATCCATACGCGCGTGACAATTGGCGCAGGCCGGATCGGCACGATGCCGCACCATCGCGTCGCGCAAAGAGAGAACCTCTTCCGGCTTCCCGGTCTCCGTCTTGAGCGAAGGAACATTCGGCGGCGGCGGAGGCGGCGCGGATGCCAGCAGATTCTCCAGAACATACTTACCGCGCAACACCGGCGACGTCCGGGTGGAATACGACGTCAGCAGCAGGATGCCGCCCTGCCCCAGCAATCCGCCCCGTGGACTATCCGCCGGATACGTGATCCGCTGGAATTCGCTGCCGCGAATATTCGGGATGCCGTAGTGCTTGGCAAGACGTTCATTGACGAAGGTATACTTTGCGGTCAGCAATTCCATCACACTGCGGTTCTCCCGCAGGATGCTATCCAGGAACAGATCGGTTTCCTTCTCAAAGGCTGCCCGCAGCCCTTCATCGAAGTCCTTGAACAGGAACAGGTCGGGAGCCTTGATGTCGATATCGCGCAGGTACAGCCACTGCGCCGCAAAGTTCGACACCATCGATTCCGAACGCGGATCGGCCAGCATGCGCTTTACCTGCTGCTCTAGAACGTCGGGCTGTTTCAGCTTGCCGGATGCAGCGACGTTCAACAGCTCGTCGTCCGGAATGCTGCTCCACAAAAAGAACGAGAGGCGCGAGGCCAGCTCCAGATCGCTAACCGCATGCACCGAGCCGGGAGCCGCACCCGCCGGATCGCGCTCGATGCGATAGAGAAATTGCGGGCTTACCAGCAGGCGTTCCAAAGCGCGCTGGATTCCCAGATCGAAATTCCGCTCCGTGCGGCCTTTTTCGTAAAACGCGAGCAGAGTGGCGACGTCCGCGTCGGTTACAGGACGCCGGTATGCTCGCCGTGCCAGAGTCGATAAGATCTGCCTGGCGCAGGGCGCTTCGGCCGCCGCGTTGGCAGGATGGCAGGTGAAGATCCGTTCGCGGCTGGGCGTTTCGCCGGAACCAGTGACCTTATACGGTCCGCGAATAGTGACCGCGGCAACCGCCGGCTGCGATCCCCGGCTGCGCCTGCGCGGGGTAAGCGTGGATTCGTCCAGAGCTTCGGTCTTTTGCAGAAACGTGACGCCGATGGTGCGTGGTCCGGCCTTTACCGCGATACGAAAATCCGTGGGACTCGGCCCGCCGCGACCACCTCGACCGCCGCCGCCGGCTCCCCTTCCACCGCGACCCACAGCGTTGAGCGTAACGAGCTCCTTGCGCTCGCCATCGATGCTGACTTCAAGCTGATGTGTATCGCGTGCGGCGCCCGCCAGCTCGACATTGATGTCATATTCGCCGTCCAGCGGGAAGTAACTGCGAATGGCTGTGCCGCCGCGCGTGCCCGGCGGCAGATCCTCGGCCTGCGCGTCCTGCGGACCTTCCTGCGGAAGCCGATAAATGTTGACCATCAGAGGCATCTGCGGATCGCCCACGGCCAGCCGGCTGATCTTGGTGGCGGCGTCCAGATAGCGTTCCATGGTCGCCGGCGAAACGTACAACAGGTCCGCGATGTTGTCGAAACCGCTGGAGGCGTTGTCGGACGGCAGCAGCAGGGTAAAATCCATTTCCTTGGGCAGATCGTCGACGGCCAGCAGGTCGCGGATGGCGTTGGAATACTCAGTGCGGGTGAGACGATGCAGATTGGGCAGGTCGCCGGGATTCGGCTTGGCTGCGGCAGCACGGTCGAGTTCTGTCTCCAGATACGTCGCGAGTTTGTCGTAGGTCGCAGCATCCGGCCGTGGCATCGGCACGGGCGGCATGGACTTGGCTCGAAGCTGCCTGATGGCTCGTTCCCAAGTTTCGGCGTCCGCGGCGGGTTGCCGGAGCGCGGCAGGATCGAGAACCACCCCGCCCGTCTTCAATTTTGCGTTATGGCATCCCGCGCAATACTGGCGAACGGCAGCTTCAGCGGCTTGGGATCCGGATGCCTGCCGGGAATCCTGCTGTGGGGGTCGAACTTGTGTTCGTGCCTGGCGCGCCATCAAGAAAAAAGCGGCCGCCATCACAACGGCACTCAGCAGGGTGATTTTTTTGCGATTTCCGAACATCCTTAGGTTAGGTCCTCAGCCAGTATGATGCGTTGCATGCAGGAATGCAAGGGTACCTGTCGCGCGTTAGGCTACTAGACCAGTTCCCGAGTGATTGCCACGCATTCCAGGCGTCAGTGTGATATATTTGATGGCGCGATAGCAAGGAGCTTGGTTACACGCATATGACACGTTCTCACACCTGGATCCTGACGGCGATACTCATGGCGACCACTGCCGGCGCAGGCGCGCTCGAAACCCAACTGGCCGATGCCGCGAAGGCAGGCAACGTTGTCGCCGTCCGGGCTCTGCTCGCCAAGAAGGCGGATGTGAACGCGGCCACGGTGGATAGCTCCACGCCGCTGCATTTGGCGGTTAAGGCGAATAGCCTCGAAATCGCGAATTTGCTGATCGACGCGGGCGCGAACGTGAAGGCCGAAACGCGCTACAAGATCACTCCGCTTTCGCTGGCTGCTTCCAACGGAAACGCCGCCATTATCGAACGGCTGCTGAAGGCCGGAGCGGATGCCAACAGCACCTCCGAAGAAGGCCAGACAGCGCTCATGACGGCGGCTCTCAATGGCCGGGTGGACGCTCTCAAGGTACTGCTGAGTCATGGCGCCAAGGTCAATGCCGTTGAGCCCTACAAGGGTCAGACCGCGCTGATGTGGGCCGCCGGCGAAGGCAATACGCCCGCCGTGGAGTATCTGGTGGAGCTGGGCGCGGACGTCAAGGCCAAATCCAAAGCCGGGTTTACGGCGCTGCTGTTCGCCGTCCTGAACAACCAGATCCCCGCCGCCAAAATGCTGCTGGAACACGGCGCGAACGTCGGCGACACTGCGCTGGATGGCAGCACCACGTTGAACATGGCGATCATCAACGCCAACTACGATATGGCCTCGGTTCTTTTGGACTACGGCGCCGACCCGAAGATCCAGGATCTTAACGGAACGCCTCTGCACTCGCTGGTGTGGATGCGCAAACCGGGCACCTCCTGGGAAGCGGCCGCTACGGCCTCGGATCCGATTCCGGTACCCCGGGCAACCGGCCAGAAGATGACCGCGATGGAGCTGGCCAGGAAGCTGCTGGATAAGGGCGCGGATCCCAATGCCCGCATCGCGTGGAAAGAGATGCCGATGACCAAAGGGCTGGGCACCACCAAGAATCCGCCCAATATCAATCTCGGACGCCACTATCTGAGCTTCGTCGGATCTACTCCGTTCTATAACGCGGCGCGCAACGGCGATGCACCCATGATGAAGCTGCTGGCAGAACATGGCGCGGATCCCAAGCTGGCTACCGCCGTCGGCGTCACGCCGTTAATGGCCGCAGCCTGCCTGGATTACTACGAAGGCGAAACACCCGGCCCGCTGACGGGAGTGACCGAAGCAGAACGTCTGGAAGCAGTGAAGCTGGCGCTGGATCTCGGCAACGACATCAATGCCCAGGCGCATCTGGGCGACTTCAAAATGACGGGCACATCGGAGTCCATGCTGGCCCACTATCCGGACAACTTTGAAGAAGATCTGGCGAATCTGGGCGTCGGCGATCCGCGCTGGGACGGCTTCAGCGCTCTGCATGGCGCGGTGATCTGCAACCAGCCCTCGATCCTGCAGTACCTGGTCGATCGCGGCGCAAAGCTGGACATACAGAGCCGCCTGGGTTGGACCCCGCTGACCATCAGCAAGGGTATCTTCATGGCGAACTCGAAGAAGGAGTTCCCGGTGGCCGCGAAGATCCTGCAAAAGGCCATGGCGGACAAAGGGATCGTCGTCGCCAGCCGCGAGTAACTAGTAGTTAGCCCAGTCGCGCTCGAAGCGAAATACTTCTTTTGAAGGCGGCAGTGGCGCTTGCGTCTCGATCCAGCGGACCGGCTCGTCGCCCACATTCTCGAAACTGTGAATACAGCCGACGCCCGTCCAGATCACGTCGCCTGGGCCTAAATCGTAACTGGTGCCATCAGCGGTGGCGCGCACGCGTCCACGGACAATCAGATACGATTCCTCAAAGGTGTGATCGTGCGGATCGATTTTTGCGCCGGGCATATATTGAATCAGGAAGAGCGATTGATGGATCGCTCCAAAGGATCGATCGACAAACATCTTGATGGCGACGCCTGTGGTCGGATTGAATCCTTCCATTTGTGCAGGCGCGCCAGGCCTGGGCAGCTGGGATTCGTCAAAGTGGCCGATGTGCGTGTTGGCCTCCTGCGCAGTAGGCGCGTCGTCCGCGACGAAAAATGTGTCTTTTCCGTATTCAAGCGCCCGCGGCTGGGGCGCTTGCATTTCGAGCCAGCGAGCCGGTTGATCGCCAGGGTTGGTCCAAACATTGCGCCAAGCATGACGGACTCCGGTGGGGATCAATCCGAAGTTTCCCGGCTCAAGCGTGTGGCTCTTGTCCCCGATCTGCAGGGTAAGGTGTCCTTCCAGGATGTAGAAGCTTTCCTCGAAGGAGTGCAGGTGCGGCTGAATCGCACCCCCATGATCCAGGTAGCAGACGCCCACCCCCATATGGACTGATCCCATGGATCGATCGACGTAGGTCGCACGGCGGAAACCGGTGCTGTGCGGCTCATAGAGCTTCAGCGTCCGGGCGGCGGATGGATCGATTTTCGAAACGTGATGCATAAAGACTAAGATAGTTCCTCAGGTACATACCTGTCTGCTCTCCACTCTCACAAAAATCGAACGGCGCGCCTTCGTAGCATGCGCGGGCGGCTGGGCTCTGGACGCCATGGACGTCCAGCTCTATAGCTTCGTCATCCCTACGCTAGTCTCCATCTGGGGAATCACGCGCGGGCAGGCCGGCGTCCTGGCGACTGCGGCGCTGCTGGTCTCGGCTGTAGGCGGGTGGCTGGCGGGATGGCTGGCGGACCGTTTCGGCCGCGTCCGAACGCTCCAATGGGCGATCCTATGGTTCGCTCTGTTCACCTTCCTGTCGGGCCTGGCGCAGAACTTCGAACAGCTTTTCGCCGCGCGCGCGCTCATGGGATTAGGCTTCGGTGGCGAGTGGGCTGCTGGAGCGGTTCTGCTGGGCGAAGTCATCCGTCCGGAGCATCGCGGGAAAGCGCTGGGAATGATGCAAGCAGGCTGGGCCGTAGGATGGGGCGCGGCGGCACTGCTCTACGCGCTGTTCTTTTCCGTGCTCTCTCCGGAGATCGCCTGGCGCGCGCTGTTTCTGATGGGCATCGCGCCCGCACTGCTGGTCTTCTTCGTCCGGCGCTACGTCCAGGAACCCGAGGTCTATTTGGAAACTCGCGCGATGCTTGCGGCCAGCGGCGACCGGCCCTCGGCTCTCGAAATTTTCCGGCCCCCGCTTCTCCGCATCACGATCCTGGGAGGACTGATGGGCACGGGCGCGCAAGGCGGCTATTACGCCGTCACCACCTGGCTGCCGACGTTCTTGCGCACCGAGCGCAAGCTATCCGTCCTCGATTCCGCGGGCTACCTGGGAGTCTCGATCACAGGAGCCTTCTGCGGTTATCTGACGGGAGGATTCCTGGCAGACAGAATCGGCCGGCGGATGACGTTCCTGGTGTTCGCGATCGGCGCGGGGGTGATCGCTGTTACCTACACCATGGTGCCCTTTGGCGACGCGGCCATGCTGGCCCTGGGTTTCCCGCTGGGTTTCTTCTCATCCGGGGTGTTCAGCGCGATGGGTCCGTTCTTCACCGAGCATTTTCCAACACGCGTGCGGGGCGTCGGCCAGGGATTCGCTTATAACGCGGGGCGGGCAACGGGCGCCCTGTTTCCGACTCTGGTGGGCATGCTGTCGGCTCACGTGCCGCTGGGCCAGGCGATCGGTCTATTCGCAGGTTTGGCCTATGCGACCATGGCCCTGGCAGCATTCTTACTGCCGGAAACGCGCGGCAAAGTGCTCGCGCCATAGCCATGATTCTGAGTAAACAGCGAATTCTGACTACCCACGTCGGCAGCCTGCCGCGCAATGACGAATTGTCCAGCCTCCTTGTCCGCCGCGAAGACGGCGAGACCATTGACCAAGACCAATTAGCGAAAGAGATGGACCGCGCAGTGCAACACGTAGTCCGTCAGCAGGCAGACGCCGGAATCGATATCGCTAACGACGGCGAGCAGCAGCGCGTGGGTTTCCAGACCTACGTGCCTCGCAGGATGTCGGGATTCGCGGGGGAATCGAAGCGCCGCCGGGGCCGGGACTACGAGGAATTCCCGGAACTGGTCCAGGTCCTGATGCAGCGGTTTCCCAAGCGCAGCAAGATGCAGAACGCTCCGGAAGCGCAGGCCGAGCTGCACTATCTGGATACCGGCCCCATCCACCAGGAAGTCGCGCGGCTGCAGAAGGCGGCGGCCGAAGCAGACTTCACGGCGTGTTTCATGACGGCTCCCTCGCCGGGCATCATCTCAACCACGATGCTGAACGCGTTTTACGATTCGCAGCGGGCCTATCTGGAGGC
>Ga0105245_10000950_pt1 | contig 26344 bp, 10 predicted proteins | sample KBSM54metaG_FD_81523 | JGI IMG/M metagenome (GOLD analysis project Ga0105245, IMG submission 81523) | Miscanthus rhizosphere microbial communities from Kellogg Biological Station, Michigan, USA - KBS M5-4 metaG | ecosystem: Host-associated > Plants > Roots > Rhizosphere > Soil | place...
ACCTCGAAATTCAGTCCCGACGACTGATTCACGCCGGCGTTGATCGCCGCCTGCAGCAGCTTGCTCGCCTCGGCCGGATTGGGCCGCGTCACCGTGACGCTGTTCGAGACGTTGTAGCCGAGGATGCGGGGCAGCTTTCCCTGCTGGTAGTCCTGCTGCGGATAGATCGTGAAGTTCGAAGTGCGGATGTCGCGATCCGTCGCCCCGGCCTTCTTCAGCGCCGCGATCACTTCCTTCACCTTCGTGTTGTTCTCGTTCACCGCTTCGTCGACCGTCTGGCCGACCGTCTGCACGGAGACGTTGAACGTGACGCGATCCGGGGTCACCGATGTGCGGCCCATGCCGCTGACGGAGATGGTGTCGCGCTGCGCCGCCGGCTGCGCGAAGAGCGTCGCGGTGCAACCGATCAACGTGAGAATGAGAAGCGTCCGTTTCATGGTAGAACCTCCTTCTGATGCCCGATCCCAACGACAAAGTCCCTGGTCAACCTTCCGGACGTTACTACGTCGACACACAATGTATCGACTGCGACCTCTGCCGCGAGACCGCGCCCGACAATTTCATGCGGAATGACGAAGAGGGCTTCTCCTTCGTCTACAAGCAGCCCGAAACCGAGGCCGAAGAACTTCTGTGCAAGGACGCGATGGACAACTGTCCGGTCGAGGCGATCGGGAGCGACGGGAAATGAATGCTGAATGCTGAGTGCTGAGTGCTGGGTGCTGAGTTATGGCGAACAAGCACTCAGGACTCAGCACTCAGGACGGTCTCAGTGCAGTTTCTTGTCCACACTCACCTGCTCATGCCAGTCGTCGGCGAGCAGCACCTCGATCAACTCCTGTAGCTCTTCCATGTGAAACGGCTTGGTGAGGGCGGCGGTCATGTTGTTGCCCTTGGTGATGGTCAGGATGTCGCCCTTGCCTGAGGCCACGACGACCGGCGTCTGCTTGCCCTGCTGCAGGTACCAGGCGATCCACTCTTCGCCGCTCATGCCGGGGAGGTTGAGGTCGAGCAGGATGAGCCGCGTGTCGGGATTGCTCTGCAGCAGGCTCATCCCTTCGAGCGCGCCGGATGCGGAGAGGACTTCGTAGCCTCGTTTCTGAAGATACGATTTGTAGAGGGCGAGAACTTCGGGGTCGTCTTCGATTGCCAGGATCTTGTGCTGGTCACTGTGCCGTGTCGCCGCTTCGGCCATCATCTGTACTCTCCTCCAGGCATCGGTCGCTATGGCTGAGCCAATGCGATAATCGCGCCGATGGGCATCGCGCTATGGCTCCTCGCCGGCGGCACGGCCTGCGCTATCGGCCGGGTCATCCGAAAACTGCGCCAACCTCTGATCGCCGAGTTACTCGTCGCGCTCGTCTCGAGCACGCTTCTCGGATCCATCGCCTCGGCCCTCGACTTCGGCGGCTGGCGCGAGTTCGATTGGCGGGCGGGATTGTTCGCGCTCCTCGGCTCGTTCACTGCGATCGGGTTTATCCGATTACTCCGAGGTGATTCCATGAAGCGAGTGGCGACCGCTGTACTCACGTTCATGCTTTTCACGACCTGCGCCGCATACCAGGCGCAGCACACTGGTACGGACACGAAGGCGACGCACACCGAAGAGGTGGCGAAGCAGGTGAAGGCCGATCCCGCCGTCACCGGCGCCTTCGAGGCCCAGCCGCTTGCGCACAAGCAGGCCATCCTGATCTCGGAGCTCGATCACTACACCGAGGAGCTCAAGTCGAACGGCAAGTACGACTGCTGCGTCAAGCCCGGTTGCCGCGAGTGCGTGATCCGCGCCGGCGAATGCCACTGCCGGAAGGTGATCGACGCGAACGGCCCCTGCTGCGGCGAGTGCACGCAGTCGTGGATCGAAGGCCGCGGCAACACGGCGGGCGTCGATCGCGAGAAGGTGCTCGAGCACCTCGGATGCGTGCGCGAGCTCTACGAGAAGAAGACGCCGGACGGCGTGACGCCGCCCGCGACGCCTACCTCTTCGAAACCGTAGGCCACTCGATCCGCTCCTTCGCTCCACGCGATCGCGCCGCGATCTTCGGCAGCAGCGCGAGCATGTCCGCGCGCAATCGCGCGAAGTCGTAGCCGTAGTCGTTCGTGATCGCGTCGATCACGCGCACCCCTTCCTCCAGCCGCTCGATTGCGGCGCGGAACTGGTTGCGCTCCACGTGATGGATGCCGGTGGCGACCTGCATCAGCACGCGGATGAAGCCGACCTCGTCGCGCACGGCCTCGAAGAAGAGATCCTCGAACGCGTCCGACGCGAGGTCGAAGTCGCCGGCGTTGAAGTGCGCGATGCCGGCCAGAAGCCGCGGATCTTCCGTCATGCCGCCACCTGCCCCCTGTCAACTGCCAGCCAATCTTCGTGTATTGTCGCCCCCGATGCTTCGCGGCGTCGCGACGTTCATCCTCCTCTTCTTCAACCTGCTCTTCTGGGGCAGCCTCGTGCTGCTCGGCGGCCTGGTGAAGCTGCTGATGCCGACGAAGCCGAGCCGCACGCGCGTCGTCCGCGGCCTGGCCTGGCTGGCCGAGCACTGGGTCGCCGGCAACAACGCGATCGCCGACATGCTGCTGCCGACGAAATGGGAGATCACCGGCATCGAAGGGACGCGTTACGACGGCCGTTACCTGATCATCAGCAACCACATCTCCTGGGTCGACATCTTCGCCGTGCAGCGCGCCTTCCACGGCCACGCGGCGTTCATCCGCTTCTTTCTGAAGCACCAGCTGATCTGGTCGCCGATCCTCGGCCAAGCGTGCGCGGCGCTCGAGTTTCCGTTCATGCATCGCTACTCGCCGGAGCATCTGGCGAAGCATCCGGAGAAACGCGGCAAGGACCTCGAGACGGCGCGCCGGCTCTGCCGCCGCTACCGCTTCATCCCCGTCGCCATCCTCAACTTCGTCGAGGGGACGCGCTTCTCACGCGACAAGCACGCCGATCAGGATTCGCCCTATCGCCACCTGCTTCGCCCGCGCGTCGGCGGCGTCGCCTTCGCCCTCGCCTCGCTCGGCGAGAACCTCGACGCGATGTTCGACGTGACCATCGCCTATCCGCGCCACGACATCACGATGTGGGAGTTCGTGACGGGACGGGTCGAAACGATCGCCGTTCACGCACGACGCCTCGACGTCCCGGCGGAGTTCATGACCTCCGCCGTGACGGAACCGGGCGACGTGCGCGAGCGCTTCAAGGTCTGGATCGATCAGCTGTGGCGCGAGAAGGATGCGCAGCTGGACGCCCTTCTACAGTCGTCAGATACCTGATCTCCCCTCCCCCCTCCACGAGCCGGAACGGCTGGATGTCGACGCTGTCGTCGTCGCGCATCACGATGACGATCCCGCGGCTGACGCCCATCGGCCCCGCGGCGAAGTAACGGACTCCGATGTCGTACTTCCCATCGACCAGCTTCTCCGTCCGCACGACCTCGGGGCCGAGTCCCTGGGTGACGTCTTCGTACAGCGCGAGTCCCGTCTTCGTCGCCTTGTGCTGGTAATAGCACTCCTCCCCTTTCGGATCGACGACGTGCAGATCGACGTCGTTCGCGTCGGTCTCCCACGCCAGCGTCACGCGCAGCGCGTCGCGCCGCGCGAGGTCGACGGCGTATTCGCGCGCACGGTCTTCGATCTCGCTCCGCTTCGCCGGCTCTTTCGCCAGCCAGGCGCGATAGACGTAGCCGAGCTCCTCGCGCACCACGCGCTGCGCGTCGCCGTACCACTGCGGGAACTTCTGCCGCGTCGCCGACTCGAGCACGTTCGCGGCCTCCTCGGGACGCCCGTCGCGCCAGAGCAGCAGCGCGAGATGGCGATAGCCGTTCACGCGGTCGGGTCGGATCTGAAGAGCATGACGGAGGGGCGCCTCGGCGAGTGCGCCGCGGCCATCGCGGAGCAACAGCAGCCCTGCGCGCTGCAGCAGCTCCGGCTTCGCCGGCGCGATCTCGATGATCGAGGCGTTCGCCCGCGCCGCCTCCGCCATGTTGCCGAGGTGCTCGTCGGCCAGGCCGAGCACCTCGTACACCTGCGGGTTCTCGGGGTCGTACGGCTGCCACGCCAGCGCGAGCTTGCGCAGCGCGCTCCAGTCACCGATCGCGACCAGCGCTTCGCTCAGCTGGTTGTAGAGCTCGCGATTGGAGGGCGTCGCCTCGAGCTGCGACTGCAAGCGCTCGACGTCGGCCTTCGTCGGGATGACGCGCCTGGTCCAGGTCGAATCGCGCTGTGGTTCGCGGCGCGGCGCGGGAGGGGCGGGAAGAGGAGGCGAAGAAGAAGCAACGCCTCGTCCCCCATCGTAGAACGCCACTTCAACTGGTGCGGGCGCTCCGTTGGCCACGCCGCCCGTCATCTCGGCCATCATGGCGAGCTCTCGCTGGGCGGGCAGCGCCGCCGTCTCCTGGACCGCGTCTTCGATGAAATTTCCGGCGCGCGGCGAAGGCGGGATCTGCGCGGCCTGCTTGGTGATCGGCGCCGCCAACGGCAACGGCGTGTTGCTGTGCCGGTCGACCCGTTCGATCCCACCCGCGCCGACGCCCAGGATCCCGGCCAGCGCGCGGCGATCGAGTCCGAACCGCTGGTAGTCCCACTCCGACTCGAGCACGAGCATCGTCGTCCGCGGAATCACCACGCGCTGCTCGATGCTGATCTTCACCTGCTGCGCGGCGAGCGCCTGGCGCACGCTCTCCGACGACTCGGTGGCTTCGCGATTCGCGAGGTACTCGAGATTCGCGCGCCACCCTTCGCGCTCCAGCAGCGGGCCGAAGTTCGTCGACGAGAGCGTGGTCGTGCCCTCCGGCAGCGCCGCCCCGACGCGGAGCTTGCCGATGGAGATCACTTCATCGCCGGGCTGCACGTCATCGACGTGCGACGGATAAACCCATTCGGCATAGTCGTCGTGCAGATCGAGCGACACGCCGAGCGGCCGGCGCAGGTCCGCGGCCGCTTCTTTCGCCCGCGCCTCCAGCGACTCACTGAACGGCACGCGGATGACGCGTCCGCGGCCCGCGGTGAGCGCCTTCGCCACCGCCGCGTCCTCGCGGCTGCCGAGGATCAGCGCGTGCAGCATGGTGCGGGGCGGAATCGCGCGCGACGCCTCGTCGAGGTCGTGACGCTCGGTCGCGCCGAGGGTGGCGACGAGATCGCTGGCGACGACGACGGCGTGATCGGGATGCGCCTTCGCCTCCTTGCCGATGCGGCGCAGCAGCGCGGCGAGATCGGTGCCGCCGAGGAAGAGCCGCGTGCGAAGGAGCGGCTCGATCTTCTTCGACATCTCGGCCGCGGTGCCGCTGCCGAGCGTGGTGATCTCCTGATCGAAGGCCTCGATGCGCACGGTGTCGGTCGCCGGAAGCGCGGCGAGCATCGCCTGCAGCGCCTTGATGCGATGCTCGGCCCCTTCGGCCGACGACGCCGAGGTGTCGACGTAGAGCAGCCAGGCGTGCGGCGGGAAGGCGGCGTTCGACTTCAGCTCCGGCCGGAACGAGGTCAGATAGAAATCGCCGGCGCGCAGCACGTGCTTCAGCGGCGCGTTCGCCGACGGCTTCCACCACAGGTTGATGTCGTGCTCGGGGACGGCGTCGCGCTTCTCCATCGTGATGATGTCGGCGGCGGTGTGCGTCAGCGAATCGCTGTCGGTGCTCGACGATTCGCCCGCCGGCGGCTGCACCAGCGCCCGGAACGTCAACTTGTTCACCTTCGGCAGTCCGCGCAACGGCAGGTTGTACGTCCGCACGCCGTCGCGCATCGGCAGCAGCGCGCTGTACGACAGGACGATGCGCACCGAGGCGTTCGCTTCGATCGGGAAAATGCGGGCCGAGAAGCGGTTGCCCTGGTCCTGCTCCAGCAACGCCGGATCGCGCATCTGGTGGAGGAACTGCTCGTAGACCTGATTGGCGCGAAGCCGTTCCACCACCTCCCCTTCCATCAGCTGCCCGTTCACCTCTTTGGCGAAGCGGCTGATCGCGGCGTCGGGCGGGAGGGCGCAGTTGAAGCGCCCCTCGATCCGCTTCGCCTGCGGATTGCGGAAACGGAACTCGAGCTCGGTGAGCGAAAGCATCCCGTGGATCGCGGTGTGGATGTCGATCTCGTCGACGATCAGCTCCTGGCCGTCGGGATCGGAGAGTGAGAAGGGTTGTGGCTGCGCGATCGCGGAGTTGCGAGGTTTGGGTTCCGCCGCGACACCGCGCAACTGCGCGACCACGCAACCGATCACCAGGAGCCGTCGAAAGATTCGCATCATTCCTCCGCGTGCTTAGACGCCGCCCTGCGTCGTAAAGTAACCGCGTGACCACGCTCGCGCGCCGCCTCAATGCCTTCGACGCCACGATGATCGTGATGGGCGGCATCATCGGCTCGGGGATTTTCATCAACCCGTACGTCGTCGCCCGGCAGCTGCACTCCGCGCCGCTGATCCTCGGCGCCTGGGCCGCGGGAGGGGTGATCGCGCTCCTCGGCGCGTTCGTCTACGCGGAGCTCGCGGCCATACGCCCCGAGGCCGGCGGACAGTACGCGTATCTGCGCGACGCCTATCACCCCGCCGCGGCGTTCATGTACGGCTGGGCGCTCCTGCTCGTCGTGCAGAGCGGCGGCATGGCGGCGGTGGCGGTGACGTTCGCGCGCTACACCATCGAGCTGACCGGATTGAATGTCCCCGACTGGACGATCGCCACGACGACGCTGATCGTCCTCACGCTGATCAATTGTCTCGGCGTGCGCAGCGGCTCCAATACGCAATCACTCCTGATGATTCTGAAACTGCTCGCCATCGCCATGCTCCTCGGCGCCGCGATGATGTTCTTCGGGCGTTCGCAGCTGAGCGTTCGTCCCGTGCTCGACGGCGGCGGCGTATTGATGCGTTTCGCCGCGGCCATGACTCCGGTGATGTTCGCGTACGGAGGCTGGCAGACCGCGACGTTCATGTCGGGCGAGCTCGTTCGTCCCGGCCGCGACCTCGCCATCGGACTGATCGCCGGAGTGGCCGGCGTGATCACGATCTACGTCGGCGTCAATGTCGTCTGTCTCATGGCCCTCGGCACCGACGGCCTCGCCGCCACGACGACGCCGGCATCCTCAGTCATGCGCCTCGCGTTCGGCGAGCGTGGCGGACAATTGATCGCCCTCGGCATCGCCATATCGACACTGGGTTTTCTCAGCCAGGGCATGCTCACCGCGCCGCGCGTCTATTACGCAATGGCAAAGGACAAATTGTTTTTCAATGCCGTCGCCCGCGTACACCCGACCACGCGCGTTCCCATTATGGCCATCGCATTACAGGGCGCCGCCGCCATTGTGATCGCCCTCTCCGGGACTTATGAACAAATCCTCGGCTACGTCGTATCGAGCGATTTTCTTTTCTTCGGCCTGACCGGACTCGCGGTAATCCGATTCCGCGGCCGTAATGCCGCGCATCCGATCGGAACGGTGATTTTCATCATCGCCTGCTGGCTGGTCGTTGCAGGAACGGTGGTGGCCGCGCCGCTCAATAGCGCGATCGGGTATTTGATTCTGCTCGCGGGTTTGCCGGCGTACTGGTATTGGACGCGCGCCAACGTGTCATCCTGAGCCGCGCAGACGGCGAAGGGTCCGTTGCCCACTTGCGCCTCTCTCGCAAAATGCTACGGGTCCTTCGCCGTCTACGCGGCTCAGGATGACACCCCATCAATGCCGCGCGCTCCGTCTTCGCGCCCCGCCCACCGCCGGCTGCCACCCCAATTGCACGACCTCGAAATCACTCGCCTTGATCGCACTGAACGCGGGATTGAGCACGTCATTGTCCCAGCGCGTGTCGTACATGCCGCTCACGTACATGTCGCTGCCGTTGTCGGCGACGATGAGGCCGTACGTCTTCATGGCCTGAAAGATCTTTCGCACTGAAGGCGTGAACCTGCTGATATCGACGCCGGCCTTCAATCGCAACCGCGCCCCCATCGGCAACGCGCTGCTGTTGCTCCCCGCCTTGTGCGATCCGGGAAATACATAGCCGTTCGACGCGCGCACCGTGACGCGAAACGCGTGGCGGATCGGATCGGGGCCGGCCACTTCGTCGTAGCGGACCAGGCCCGGCAGAATGGCCAGGCCGGCGGCGTCGGCGCTGGTCCAGCCGTCGGGACGGCGCGTGTTCGAATCGAGCGGGAAGATCGCCCCTGATCCCGCCTCCCAGCGCATGCCGGTCCAGCGCGTGGCGTAGAGCTCGAAGAGGATGCGGTTGTCGCGGTCGACGATCAGCATGTGCCGGTCGCCGTCGGCGCGCGGATCGCCCCCCGCCAGCCCTGCCTCGATCCAGCGTTGCTCCGTCTTCGCTTCCTCGGGGATGGGATAACCGGGCGGGCGGCCGGGGGCGGCGTAATCGCTCTCGTCGTCGTAGTCGAACGTCACCGGGACGAGCGGCTGGGAGCCGGAGACGACGATGTACGGCATGCCGTAGATCGGCGCGTCGGGATCGCCGCTCTCGCCGCCGAAGTCGGGGTGCATGCCGCGCGAAGCGCCGATGAACGTGATGAACGAGGCGCTGCGCGGATCGACCGGCGCGCTCGTGATGTCGGCGTTCCACCAGTTCGTCGGCGGAAAGAGCGGCAACGGCGTGGGGAGCTCGCCGTTGCGGATGGGTTGCCCGAGGAGCGGGAGGGTGAGGAGGAGGGCGAGGAGTGTTTGCGCCACGCACCCATTTTTCCCCTCACTCCCCAACCCTTTTGTGCCCCCTGTCACGGCGGCACCCCACTTTTGTCATCAGATTGTTTACGGTTACAATCGCCGCAGCTCCAAATAACCAAGGTCCGAAGCGGCTGTCCAAGACCAATCGTGAGAGAGAGGGGACGCTTCATGTCTCGTGGTCCTTCCCGTACCAGCGCCGTCGCGCGCCGTTCGCGCATTCTGTTCGCTTCCTTCGGCTTCAGCATCGCCGCGGCCGTTTCTCTGGGCGTCGTGCTGATGCTGAGCGGAACGTCCGCCGCGGCCTCCACCTGCGCGCTGTCCAGCACCGCCTCCTCCATAAACTGGAGCGACACCACCAAGTGGACGAGCTGCGCCGGCACCTATCCCAACCTCGGCGACACCGCCCAGATCGGCCTCGGCGGCAGCTACGTCCTGCACGTCAACGTCCCGGTCAACGTCGTCCTGCAGATCCAGACGACGCCTGTGGCCCTGGCGGTCGACAACACGATCAAGCTGGAGGCCTCCAGCACCGCGGTCTCCGGCTCGAACATCACGATCAATAGCGGCGGCACCATGCAGGTCGCCAGCGGCGTGACCTTGTCCCCGGGAGTATTTCAGTCGAACTTCACCATCAACAATGGCGGCACGCTCGAGATGCAGGGCGGCAGTTCCCTGACCACCGGCAGCGGCTCGAGCTTCGTCTTCGCCGGCGGCCAGATCACCGGCCCCGGAACCCTGGTCAATCCGCTCAGCACGTCGATGGCCTTTACCGGCGCGAACGGTGCGATGTCGATGACCGGCGCGCTGATCTTCAACAACAACGGCACGGTCAATCTCGTCTCGTCGACGAATCCGTTCTCGGTCAACAGCGGCGCGCAATTCAACAACCAGAGCACGTTCAACGTTCAGACGAACATCACCATCGCCACCGACGGCCTCTCCGGGCCCGCCATCAACAACAACGGTTCGCTCGTCGCCTTCTCGGGAAACAATCCGACCATCAACGTCCCGGTGAACAACAACTCCGGCGGGAACATCACGCTCGCCTCGACCGGTGGCACGCAGACGCTCACCCTCGCCGGCGGCGGCACGCACACCGGAGCGTTCAACACCGCCGGCCCGCCGGTCGGCATCATCGCCTTCGCCGGACCGCACAATTTCAACAGCGGATGGTCGTGGAACACCGGCTCGGGCAGCACCTTCCAGCTGCTCAGCGGCACATCGACCGTCAATTCCGGTTTCGTCACCCCGTACTTCATCCAGGACGGCGGCACGCTGGCCGGCGGCGGCAACGTCACGGCCAGCAGCGGCTTCGACTGGAACGGCGGCACGCAGACCGGCACCGGCATCACGTCGCTCTTCGGCGGCGCCCTCTCGACCATCGATGGCACATCCACCTGCACCGTCGACGGCAATCGCGTCCTCGACGTCCAGAGCGGCACGACCCTCACCTACAACCCCACCGGCGCCGGCAGCCTCGCCTTCCTCAACAGCGGCTCGATGACTCTCAACGGCACGCTCGACATCAAGAGCGACACCACGATCAGCAGCGGCGGCTCCGCGGTGATCAACATGGGCAGCGGCGGCACCATGACGAAGAGCGCCGGCACGCGCACGCTCGTCCAGCCGTTCGTCACCGTCCCCGGCGGCGCCACCCTCCTGCCGGTGGCCAACACCATCGCGTTCAGCGGCGGCGCGAACATCGCCGGTCTGATCAACACCTCCACCCCCGGCTCCTTTCTCGAGATCGCCGGCAACAGCGCCGGCCTCAACTCCGGCACCACCGTCAACAGCGGCAACCTGAAAGTCACCGGCGGCACGCTCTTCATCAACACGCCGCTGACCATCGCCACGCTGGCGCAGAGCAACGGCACGATCAAGGGCCCGCAGACGCTCACCGTCGGCAACACGTTCGACTGGACCGGCGGGGTGCTCGACGGCGACACCAGCGGCCTCGGAACCATCGCCATCGCCACCCCGAACGGCATCGCCAACATCACCGGCCTGGCGACGCAGATCGTCCGCCGCTTCACGTTGTCCAACGGCGGCACCGTCCACTACCAGCCGGCCGCCGCGCTGGCCGTCGACCAGGGGGGCCAGATCGTCAACAGCGGCACCTGGAACCTGGAGAACGGGACGGCGCTCACGTCCGACGGGAGCTCCTACCTGGCCACCGCTCCCGCCTTCACGAACTCCGGATTGCTGTCGAAGGCGATCGCCGGAACGACGTCCTTCGGCGTCCCGCTCACCACCAGCAACAGCATCTCGCTGAACAGCGCCGCGGACGTCGAGCTGACTAAGGGCGGCACGATCAACGGCGGAAGCATCACCTTCAACAACAGCGGCGACATCCTCGGCATCCAGACGAACGTGGTCACGGTGAACACCGCCCCCACGGTCAGCAGCAACGGCTTCGTCTCCGTCAGCAACTCCGGCACGCTGTTGCTCAACGCGCCGACCACCATCCCGAACTTCGCGCTCGGCCTCAACAGCACGCTCAACGGCGGAAACCTCAGCATCACGAACGCCATGAAGTGGAGCGGCGGCACGATGAACGGCGGCGGCACGACTACGCTCGGCGTCGGCGCCAACGGCGACATGACGTTCCTCAGCGGATCGCCGATCCTCACCGGCCGCACGTTCGTCAACAACGGCACCATCACCCTGACCAACGCCTTCCCGCTCCAGTTTCAGGGGGCCGGCGTCTTCAACAACGGCGGCACCGGCACGCTCAACATCACCGGACCGGGCGGCACGTCGACGAGCGGCGTCAGCAACTCGTTCACCAACAGCGGCAACCTCAATCGGACCGGGACGAGCGGCACCTTCTCCTTCGATCTGCCGTTTACCAACAGCGGCATCGTCGACGTGCAGGCGGCGAACAGCTTCTTCGACTTCCAGTTCGGCGGCTCGATGAGCGCCGGCCAGATGAAAGGCTCGATCGCCTCGGGCGCCGTCGAGTTCTCGGGCGGCACGTTCAACGTCACCGGCGGCGACTTCGGCAGCGTCGGCGGCGTCAAGATCGCCGGCGGCACGCTGAACATCAACGTCCCGACCACCGCCCCCGCCCAGTTCGCGCTCTTCAGCGGCACGCTCGGCACGACCGCGGCAGGCACGCTGTCGATGAACAGCGGCAGTACGCTGAACCTCAACGGCGGCACCGTCTCGAACATCGGGCTCATCGCCAACACCAGCGGCGCCATCAACTTCGACACCACGTCCGCGCAGGTCACCTTCAACGCCTGCAGCATCGGCTACAACGTCGGCTCCTTCGGCCAGTGGATCGGCGGCAACGACATCCAGATGCAGAACGGCGCGAGCCTCGTCGACAGCGGCTCGGTGACGTGGGGCGGCAGCGGCAACGTCGCCACCAGCGGCGCGACGCCGACGATCCTCGTCAACCCGGGCGGGCTCCTGCAGAAGACCACCAGTGCCAGCTCGATCGGCGTCGGGGCGAACCTGCAGAACAACGGCGGCACGCTCAGTTCGCAGTTCGGCTCGCTGCAGCTCAATTACTCCGGGACGAGCAACCACACCGGAACCTTTGACACCGGCGCCGGCGGCTCGATCATGTTCGGCGGCACCGGCGGCACGAATGTCTTCACCGGCATCACCGGCACCGGCGCCGGGTTCCTGCAGTTCATCGGCGGCACGAACACGTTCACCGGCAGTTCGACACTGACGAACCTCGAGCTCGACCAGGCCACCATCGACGGCGCCGGAACCATGACGTTCTCCGGGATCTTCGACTGGGAGGGGGGCAATCTGAATGCCGCGACGGTGAACAGCGGCGGCACGCTCAACCTCATCGGATCGCTCGGCACCATGAACCTCGGCGCGGCATTGACCAGCGGCGCGAACTTCTCCTCCTCCACCAACGGCTTCAGCATCAACAGCGTCACCTACACGAACAACGGCACGTTCGACATCAGCGGCAGCGCACCGATCTCCGGCCTCGGCACGTTCAACAACAGCGGAACGCTGACCAAGAGCGCCGGCGGCAACAGCCAGATCTCCACCACCTTCAACAACAGCGGCACGGTCAACGTGAACGCCGCGACGCTCACCCTCAGCAACGGCGGCACCGACACCGGCAGCTATGCGGCCACCGGCGGAACGACGCTCGACCTGACCGGAGCGCGCACGCTCGCCGGCACGTCCGTGGTCAACTCGTCGATGGTCGGCACCTTCAGCGTCGGCGCCGCCGTCACGTCGAGCGGCACGTTCACGCCGGCCGGCGTCGTCTCCGTCAACAGCGGCGGCACGCTGACCCTGAACACCGCCGGCCCGGCCACGATCATCATCCTCGTACTCAACAGCGGCGGCACGCTCACCGGCAGCTCTCCGCTGCTGCTCGGCGTTCCGGTCCACACGCTCTCCGGCGGCACCATCAGCGGCACCGGCAGCCTCACGAACAACGGCACCGCCACCTTCTCCGCCGGCACCGTCACCCTCGACGGCCGCGCCTGGACGAATTCCGGCACCGGCTCCGTAACGCTTTCCGGCACCGGCCAGCTCGACATGATCAACGGCGCATCGCTCGTCAATTCGAGCGGCGCCACGATCGGCATCAGCAACAACAACTCGATCACCAACACCGCCGGCGCCGCGACGATCAGCAACGCCGGCACGTTCCACAAGAGCTGCTGCCTCGGCAACAACGTCGTCGAGCCGGCCTTCACCAACACCGGCATCGTCACCACCAACGCCGGCCAGATGGACTTCACCAGCTTCACCCAGAGCGCCGGCACCACGAACCTCAGCGGCGGCGCGCTTTCGTCCCCCGCGATCATGAACTTCTCCGGCGGCCTGCTGACCGGCGACGGCCAGATCATCGCCCAGGTCACCAACAGCGGCGCGACGATCGATCCGGCCGCCACGCCGTCGACCATCCCCGGCACCATCACGTTCAGCGGCGCGTTCAACCAGACCGCCGGGACGCTGATCCTCGACCTCTTCAACAACGGCACCGCCGACAAGATCGACGCGCCGGGCCAGACCGCGAGCCTCGCCGGCAACCTGCAGCTGCAATTCGTCTCCCCCTACGTCCCGGCCAACGGCGATTCGTTCGTCGGCTTCCACGCCACCACGCTCACCGATACGTCGACCAAGAGCTGGCCTCCGTTCGGTCCCGCCAACACCGGCTTCTTCACCTCGACGGTGCAACCGGGCGACGATCTGATCCTGGCGGCCGTCCTGCCGCAGGCCGACATCGACGTCTCCCTCACCTCGGCCCCCGCGACCGTCGTCCACAACAACACCTGGAACGTCACCATCCCGGTGAAGAACAACGGCCCGGCCGCCGCGACGAACGTCATCGTCACCGTCACTCCGACCAACGGCACGCTCAACTCGCTCTCGACGACGCTCGGCACCTGCGGCGTCCCGTCGCCGAACCAGTGCACCATCGGCAATCTCGGCATCGGCGCCAGCGCCACCGTCAGCGCCGGCATCATCGCCACGACGCTCTCCAGCGTCTCCGCGAACGCCACCGGCGCGGCGAACGAATCCGATCCGGCCGGCACCAACAACTCGGCGAACGTCAGCGCCACCGTCACTCCGAGCGCCGACCTCGCGCTCACCATCACCGACTCCCCCGATCCGGTCAACGCCGGCACCATCGTCAACTACACCGCCACTGTGACCAACGGCGGCCCCGACGCCAGCGCCGCGACGATCACCCTCGCCCCGGGCGGCGGCGGCACGTTCGGCACGCTCCCCGCGGGCTGCGTCAACGGACCGGCGGCCGGCACGATCACCTGCACCACCGGCTCGATCGGCTCCGGCGGCTCGGCCAACGTCGTCGCCCCCATCACCGCTCCCGGCTCCGGCCCGATCAGCCTGAACGGCAGCGTCGCCGCCTCCGGCGCGACCGACGCCAACGCCGGCAACAACACGGCTTCCCAGTCGACCACCGTCACGCCGAAGGCCGATCTGGCGATCACCAAGAACGGTCCGGCATCCGTCGGCGCCGGCTCCAACGTCACCTTCACGATCGTCGTCACCAACAACGGCCCGTCCGACGCCACCACCGTCGTGGTGAGCGACCCGCCGGTCGCCGGCCTCACCTGGGTCAGCAACAGCGGCGCCTGCACGACGTCGTTCCCCTGCACCATTCCGTCGCTCGCGAACGGCTCGAGCGCCACGATCCTGGCGACCTACTCGACGTCGCCGTCCACCCCACCCGCCAACGTGACCAACACCGCGACCGTCTCCTCGGCGGTCGGCGATCTGAACAGCGCGAACAACAGCAGCAGCTTCACCACCGCCATCGGCCAGTCCGCCGACCTCCAGGTCACCGTCACCGGCTCGTCGACCTCGACGCCGGGCTCGAACTTCGCGCTGAGCGTGAAGATCCTGAACAACGGTCCGTCCGTCGCCAGTGGCGTCTCCGTCGCGCTGGCCATGTCGTCCGGGATGACGTTCGAATCGAACAACGGCGCCTGCGCCACCGCCTATCCGTGCGCGATCGGCTCGCTCAACCCCGGCCAGTTCGTCACCATCAACTCGATGTTCAGCATCGGCACCGGCGGCACGACCGCCACGGCGACGTTCACCGTTTCCGCCTCGAGCGCCGACACGAACACCGCCAACAACAGCGCCTCGCACACCGTGACCACGAGCTGCCCGAGCATCGCTCCGACGCAACTCGTCCCGGCGTCCGCCAATCAGCCGACCGAAGGCATCCTGTCGTGGAATGACGTCGGCGCCGCCTCCTACAACGTCTACCTCGGACCGGCCGGCAGCGGCTGCACGACGTTCTACGGCGCGCGCTCGATGAGCATCACCCGCGACACGCAGATCTTCTACGCCCTCCTGCAGCCCGGCACGCAGTACGAATGGGCGGTCGAAGCCGTCACGCCGAACTGCCCGACGCGCAAGTCGGCCTGCATCGCCTTCAGCACGCAGAGCAATTGCAACGCGAACGCGCCGCAGCCGGTGTCGCCGGTCAACGGCACGGTGACCTCACCCGTCACGTTCAGCTGGACGCCGTCCAGCGGCGCCACGCTCTACACCGTCAGGAACGGGGCCGACGACTCGGTCCTCGGGACTTCCGCAACGACGTCCCTCCCGAACGTCATCATTCCGGATGGACCGTTCACCTGGTATGTCGTCGCCGACGTGCCGCAGTGCGGCCAGCTCCGCTCCGCCAACGCCACGTTCAACACCTGCAGCCTCCCGCCGGCGCCGGTCGTCGGCGCCATAGCCGAGTCGTCGTCCGGCCAGACCTACTCCGTGCAGTGGGATCGGATCTCCGGCGCGGCGAGCTACGACCTGGAGGAGGCGACCAACGCCGCCTTCACCGACGCGGTCGTCTTCCCCATCCCGCAGCCGGCAACCGGCAACCTCTCCATTCCGTTCACGAAGTCGACTGCGCAGGGCGCGCTCACCTTCTTCTATCGCGTCCGGGCAAAGTCGCTCTGCGGCCAGGCCTTCGGTCCGTACTCGACGCAGATCCGCGTCGTCGTGCTCCCGCCGCCGCCGAAGACGCAGAAGAACCCGAGCGTCACCGTGCCGGTCGGCAGCACGCTGATCGTCGTGCAGCAGGTCTTCGTCCCCGGCCTCAACGACGGTCTGGTGCACTCGTTCACCGCGACGGTCGACAAGCCATGGCTCACCGTCGTCCCGGCCAGCGGCGTCCTGCCGGCCGACGGCGTCACGCTCGACGTCAAGGCCGATCCCTCGAACCTGCCGAACGGCACCGAGACCGGCACCGTCATCGTCACCATCTCCTCGCCGTCCGGAAAGGCCGGCACCAACGGCTCGACCGTCGTCACCGTCCCCGTCTCGGTCAACCTCGTCACGCCGATCGTGCCGTCGACGAAGACCCTGCCGCCGGACAACACGCTGATCATTCCGTCGGTCGGTCATCTCGACGGCGTCAACTCCCACTGGCAGTCCGACATCCGCCTGGCGAACACCGGCGGCGCGAAGCTGCAGTACGCGCTCAAGTTCACGCCGTCCGATCCGACCGCCGGCGGCGTGAAGACCACCACCATAAACGTCGAAGGGGGCGCCACGACCGCGCTCGACGACATCGTCCGCAACTGGTACGGCATCGGAAGCCTCGGCGACAGCGCCAACGGCGTCCTCGAAGTCCGTCCGCTCACGCCGAGCAACAAGGGCCTGACGCCCGATGCCGACGTCCCCAGCGTCTCGAAGGTGACGGTCGTCTCCAGCCGCACCTACACCACCGGCGAGAACGGCACGCTCGGCCAGTTCATCCCCGCCATCCCGTTCAGCAGCTTCATCGGCAAGGCGACGCAGCAGGCCGCGGCCTCGGTGCTCAGCCTGCAGCAGATCGCGCAGTCGGCCCAGTACCGCACCAACGTCGGCATCGTCGAAGGCTCCGGTCAGCCGGCGGCGGTGCTGGTCAGCATCTTCGACGTCAGCGGCAAGAAACTGAAGGACGTCCCGCTCTCGCTCAAGGGCGGCGAGCAGATGCAGCTCGGCAGCTTCCTCGCCGCCGTCGGCATCCCGTCGCTCGAAGACGGCCGCATCGAGGTCAAGGTCACCAGCGGTGACGGCCGCGTCACCGCGTACGCCTCGGTCGTCGACAACAAGTCGCTCGATCCGCTGCTTGTGACCGGCGTGAAGCTCGGCGCCGCCAGCGCCGACCGGTACGTCGTCCCGGGCGTCGCCGACATCAACACCGGCCTCGCCAACTGGCGGACCGACCTGCGCATCTTCAACGGAGGCCTCGGCGCGCAAAACGCCACCCTGACCTTCTTCCGCCAGGGCGGCACGCCGCTGACGCAGAGCCTCGTCATCAACGCCGGCGAGATCCGGACGCTCGACAGCATCGTCGCCTCGCTCTTCGGCGACGCCAACTCCGGCGGCGCGGTCCACGTCACCACCAACGGCAACTCGAACCTCATCGTCACCGGCCGTACCTACAACGCGACCGACAACGGTACGTTCGGACAGTTCATCCCCGCCGTCACCGCGGCCGACTCGATCACCACCGGCGACCGCCCGCTGCAGATCCTGCAGGCCGAGGATTCGGTCCGCTACCGCACGAACCTCGGACTGGCCGAGGTCACCGGCAAGGCGGCGGGCGTCGACATCAGCGTCAGCCTCCCCGACTCCAAGGTCACGCCGGTCGTCCACGTCGACCTCGCCCCGAACGACTTCCAGCAGTTCAACGTCTTCAAGTCGCTCGGCCTGGAGAACACCTACAACGCCCGCATTTCGGTCCGCGTCACCAACGGCGACGGCCGCGTCACGGCCTACGGCTCGGTGGTCGACATGCAGACCAACGATCCGACGTACGTGCCGGCGCAGCCGCAGCAGTAAGGGAAGAATCGGTGCAGCCCGTGACTTCGGTCGCGGGCTGCGGGACCCTGCTCACATCGACGTAACCAACTGCGATGCTGCCTGGCCTGCTGCGTAGGAAAGCTCGCCAAACGGCCGGGCATCAAACAGGTCGCCTCCCAGATCGCGCTTCAGGCGACGGGCGACTCTTTCAACCGCTCCAAAGATCACATGCAGGTCCGGCAGCGATGGTTTACGACCTTCGCGGTCGAGGGCGTTGACCAGGCATCGAAGAATGCTCTCAGGTGAGCGGTCGTGAACGCGAACGGCGACACCACCGAGATCGCTGAGCGCTTTTGCCACTCGGAAACGCTCCGTGTCAAAGACAAACCATTGGTGGCGCTGATTCTTCAAGCGCGCCGTCGCCACCGCCAATCCGAGCTCGAACGCCATATTGAAGCGCGGTGTACGGGGCTTCGTGCGATCCAGCCCCATGTAGGACAGATCGTGAAACGAGTAATCTGAATTCACAACCAGATCGAATATTCGATCGAGCTGAAATTGGCTCGACGGATCTTTGACCGCGGCGGTGGGCGCGAGCCCGAAGCCTGCCAGACCTGCGATGAACGCGAGGTATACGCGCTCATATCGCGGCGCGTACGGCATGTTGATGAATGCGATTGGTGACGAGCCCGCAGCGGTCATTTCTTCGTCGCGCGAAGTCTCGCTGTCCGCGCCGATCGTTTGGCTCCGCCCTTCATCGCTCGCGCCGAGGGCTTCTTCGTTTTGCCCGTCGTGGAGGTGTGCGTTGCCTGCACCGGAACCGCGTAGATCACGGTGTCGGCGATTGCTTTCCCGACCTCCCGGTCGAGCCACTCCCGGCGTGACGCAGAGATCTGATGGATTCCGGCGATATCCGCGGCGGTTGCAAAGCGTCCCTTGATGATCGTTTTTGCCACAATGAAATTTTACCACCCAAGCCGCGACACCAAGTGTCACCCAAACGTGAGTCCCGTCACGTCCCTCCCGCCCTCTGCAACCTATCCTGACCACATCCCGGTTCGTCGCACGCCCATTCGTTATTTGATGAAACGGGTCTAAAATCAGCGCTTCGCATCAGCAAAGTCCTGGGTCCGAGGACGATCGTCAGAATCGGCGCGCGGAGTTCGCGTGCTCGCGGGAGAGAACATGAGCAAGTCGCGTCTTGCGGCTGTCGCAGTCGTCGTTTGCATCGTTGCTTTCGGCGCGCCCGCGCTCCAGGCGGCGATCATCACCTCGGTCGTCACCGGAAACTGGAACACCGCCAGCACCTGGTCGCCGCAGCAGATCCCCACCTCCGCGGACGACGTCATCATCCAGGGCGGCACCGGCGTCTCCATCCCGATCGGCTACGCCGCCGTCGCCAAGAGCGTCACGCTGCAGGGCGACATCGTCAGCCCCAACAGTCTCGACCTCGACGCCGCCGGCGCCACGCTGAACGTCACGAACGCCGTCACCTTCACCGCTCCCGGCTCCTCGGTCCTCGATCAACTGATCGTCGGCCAGGGAGCGCTCGCCTCGAGCGGCATCTCCATCGACGCCGGAGTGAGCGGCGGAATCTCGCGCCTGATCGTCAGCAGCGGCTCCGTGACCACCGGCTCGATCACATTCACCGGCACCGCGGCCAGCGCGGAAATCAAGTTCACAGGCAGCGGGTCGCTCGATCTCACCGGCGACTTCGGATCGGGAGGGACGTTCGTCCGTTCGACCTCGGCCGTCTATTTCACCGGCAGCGGCGCCCAATCGGTCGGTTCCTACTCGTACTTCAATCTGTTCATCAACAAATCTTCCGGGACCGCCACCCTGGCCGGGCCGATCACCGTCGGCATCAACGGCACCGGCGGCGACCTGACCATCAACGGCGGAACGCTGGCCGACAACGGCAATCAGATCACCGGAAACACCAACGGCGCGATGACCATCACCGGCACCGGCGAGATCGATCTCGGCAACGGCGCGGGCTCGACGCTCCTTCCGCTGTTCAGCAGCTACTCCTTCACCTCCACGAGCACCGTCGCCTACAAAGGGCAGGGATCGCAGTCGATCGAGGCGACGCCGGTCTACGGCAACCTGATCGTCGACACCGGCACCGGCTCGGCCAGCATGTCGGGCAATACGACCATCGTCGGCAACCTGACCGTCAACTCCGGCACCCTCAACCTCGCCACGTTCACGCACAACGTCGCCGGCGCCTGGAGCAACGGCGGGACGATCAATCCCGGCTCCTCGATCGTCAACTTCAACAGCGCGTCGACGGCGCAGTCGATCAGCCGCGGCACGTCCGCCTTCAATAGCATCCAGTTCAGCGGCGCGGGAGCGAAGTCGATCGTCGGCAACGGCCTCTTCGTCAATAAAGACGTGACCATCAACGCCGGCTCGAACTGCAACTTCGGCGCGCTCCTGCATCAGATCGGCGGCAACTGGACGAATAACGGCACGTTCTCCGGCACCGGCTCCACGATCGACTTCAACGGCTCGAGCGGAAGCCAGAGCATCGGCAGCAGCGCCTTCTACAACGTCACCTTCAGCAACGCGTCGACGAAGAACGCGAGCGGCGCGCTCACCGTGGCGAACAATCTCGTCGTCAACTCCGGCGCCACCTTCAACCCCGCCGCCTTCACCCACAACATCGGCGGCAACTGGACCATCAGCGGCACCTTCAGCCCCGCTGCGAGCACGATCAACTTCAATGGCAGCTCGACCCAGACCATCAGCGCGACGACGTTCAACAACCTGACGTTCAGCAGCTCCGCCGGCACGAAGACCTTCAGCGGCGCCATCAACGTCAACGGCAGCATGACCATCAACTCCGGCGCGTCGGTGAATGGCGGCAGCGGCTCAAACAGCATCCTCGGCAACCTCACCAACGACGGCACGCTCACCAACGTCGGCAATACCTGGACGTTCAGCGGCGCCACGGCGCAGACCATCGGCGGCGTATCGGGCGCGCAGTTCGCCAACCTCACCATCAACAACGCCAGCGGCGTCACGCTCACGAGCTCGATCCTCGTCGACACCACTCTCGCCCTCGGCTCGAGCAAGATCACCACCGGCGGGAACAAGGTCGCCATCAACACCGGCGGCTCGGTCACGCGCAGCACCGGCTACGTCATCGGCGAGCTGCAGAAGAAGTCGGCCACCGGCACCTTCACGTTCGACGTCGGCACGGCGGGCGGCTACTCGCCGGTGGCGATGGTCATCACCGGAACGGCCGACATGGCGGTCGCCGCCGTCGCCGGCAACGCCTGCTGCGTCTTCGCCGGCTCCAACCACCTGCTGCACTACTGGAAGATCTTCCCGTCGGGCGCCGTCACCGCCAACCTGACGTTCACCTGGCCGGTGGGCGAAGTGGTCGGAACGGAGTCGAATTACATCCTCGGCGAGTACGGGACTTCCTGGACGTACTTCACCGGCGCCGTCGACGACAGCACGCACACCGCGGTCCTCGCTTCCGCTTCGCTCCCGGCGAGCCTCTTCAGCTGGTCGGTCGGCGAAGCGGCGAGCCTCGCCGGCGTGCCGAACATCACCAGTTTCACGCCGACCAGTGGACCGACCACCACCGCGGTCACGATCTCCGGCAGCGCCTTCACCGGCGCGAGCAACGTCTCCTTCAACGGCACCAGCGCCTCGTTCGCCGTCCTCAATGACAGTCAGATTACGACTACCGTCCCGGCCGGCGCCACCACCGGCCCGGTCAGCGTGACCACTCCCGGCGGCACGACGAGCAACGGCACCTTCACCGTCGCCGGCTTCCCGTCGATCGCGTCGTTCTCGCCGACCGCCGGCAGCGAAGGAGTCACCGTCGTCATCACCGGCAGCGCCTTCACCGGCGCGACCGCGGTGAACTTCAACGGGACCCCGGCGTCGTTCACCGTCGACAACGACAACCAGATCACGACCACCGTCCCGACCGGCGCCACCAGCGGGACGATCGCCATCACCAGTCCGAGCGGCACCGGCATCAGCGCCGCCTCGTTCACTGTCAACGCGCCGGGCCTCATCCAGAGCGCTGCCAGCGGCAACTGGACCTCGCCGGCGACCTGGGTCGGCAACATCCCGCCCGGCACGTTCGACCAGGTCGAGATCCTCAGCGGCCACACCGTCACGCTGACCGCGAACGCGTCGTGCGCCGGCCTCGCCGTCGATTCCGGCAGCACGCTGAACATCGGCACGAACACGCTCACCGACAGCGCCAGCGGCTCGTTCTTCGGCACCGTGAGCGGCAGCGGCATCCTGATGTTCTCGACGAACAGCGGCAGCACGATCGACGGCAACGCCTCGATCGTCCCGGCCGTCGTCTTCGCCGGCGACCGGACCATCGCCAACACCTCGACTCTCTCTTTCAACAGCGGCATCAGCATCAACACCGGCGCGACCGTGACCAACAACGGCGCGGTGCATGTCGACAACGCGAACGGCATCACCGGCACCGGCACCTTCATCCAGGCGGCGTTTGCGACCGTGACGAACGGCGGACCGTTCCTCCCGACCGGCACGCTCCTCGCCGCCACTTCGCCGAACCTCATCGACTACAACGGCGCGGCCCAGACGGTGAAGGCCGTGATCTACGACAGCCTCACCCTCTCCGGCAGCGGCACGAAGGACATCACCGGCCTCTCGACCATCAACGGCAGCCTCACGCTGAGCGGCACCGCCTCGGCCACCGCGACGACCGGCATCGGCGTCGGCGTCGATGTCACGATCGGCAGCGGCACGACCCTCGGACTCGGCACGTTCTCGCACACCGTCGGCGGCAACTGGACCAACAACGGCGGCAGCGTTTCGCAGGGCACCTCGACCGTCACCTTCATCAGCTCCGGCTCGCAGACCATCACCCGCGGCACGCAGGGATTCGCCAGCGTGCAGTTCAGCGGAGTCGGTCCGAAGTCGGCGTCGGGCGCAGGACTCTTCTGCACCGGCAATGTCACCATCAACTCCGGCTCGAGCTTCAACGGCGGCACGCTCGCCCACCAGGTCACCGGCAACTGGGTCAACAACGGCACGTTCAACACCGGCACTTCGAGCGTCGAGTTCCAGGGCGGCACGTCTTCGACGATCGTCGGCGACTTCAGCACCCTCATCGTCAACAAGAGCGGCGCGGCGACCGTCTCGCTCAGCGGCACCGTCGACGTCTTTTCGACCACGCAGATGACCGCCGGCACGATGACAATCGGCACCCAGAGCCTCATCACCGGCTCGATCACCGGCAGCGCCGCCATCACCATGACGACCGGCAAGATCTTCCTCACCGGCAACAGCAACGCCTGGACCGGCACCTTCACGCCGGGCACCGGCACGGTGGAGATCAACGGCACCGGCACCCAGAACATCCGCGGCGGGACTTACAACAACGTCAAGATCAACAAGGCCACCGGGACGGCGACGATGGCCAACGCCCTCACCGTCAACGGTCTGCTCTGGATCGCCTCGGGAACGCTCGCCGACAACGGCTTCCAGATGGTGGCCGGCGGCAGCGCCACGCTGCAGATCGACAACGCCGGCACGCTGAAGCTCGGCTCGGTCGGCACCGCGACCTCTCTCCCCGCCTTCAGCAGCACATCTCTGACCACGAGCAGCACGGTCACCTACGGCGCCGGCTCGAGCAGCCAGCAGATCGATACCACTCCGTCGTACGGCCATCTCGTCGTCGACGCCGCCGGCGTGGCCGGCATCACGAAGACCATCACCGGCGCGACGCTGAACGCCGCCTCGCTCGACGTCACCACGAGCGGCGGCGGCATGACGCTCGACCTGCAGGGCAAGACGGCGAACATCTCCGGCAACATCGGCGGCAACGGCGCGATCAGCTTCGGCGTCTCCGCCGGCAACCTGAACGTCGGCGGCAACTTCGCCTCGACCGGCACCTTCACCGCCGGCACCAGCACCGTCACGTTCAACGGGACCGGCGCGCAGTCGATCAAGAATGGCACCTACAACAACCTGACCATCGCCAACAGCGGCACCGCCACCCTGGCCGGCGCGACGATCGTCAACGGCGCGATGCAGGTCAGTCCCGGAGGATCGTTTTCCGCCGGCACCTCGTCTCTGCGCACGTTCGGGACGGCGACGAACAGCGGCACGTTCAACGCCGGCGCGAACACGCTCGACCTGCGCGGCGACTTCTCGAACAACGGCGCCTTCACCGCGTCGACCGGCACCGTCGCCTTCAACGGCACGGCGACGCAGAACTGGCTCGGCGGCTTCGCCGCGACGTTAAACAACATCACCGTCGCGAACAGCGCCGGCGTCCACGTCAACAACAGCATCACCGTCAACGGCGTGTTCACGCTCAACGGCGGCAACGTGACCATCCTCGGCGGCCAGCAGATCGCCATCACCTCGGGCGGCTCGGTCTCGCGTCTGAACGGCAGCTACTTCATCGGCAAGCTGCAGATGTTCGCCCCCGCCGCCACGGTCACGACCTTCCACCTCGGCACCGCCTCCGGCTACGCGCCGGTCGACGTCACGCCGGCGCAGGCGGGCGACATCAACATCACCTCCGTCAGCGGCGCGCAGCCGAACGCCACCGGCACCCACCTCCTCTCCCGTTACTGGACGATCGGCACCGCCACCACGACTTCGGTCGACATGCAGTTCTCCTACAACGTCGCCGACATGAGCGGCTCGGAGCTGATCTACACCGCCGGCCGGTACAGCGGCGCCACCTGGAATCGCCCCGCGACGACGATCAACACGACGACCCACACCGCCACGGTCAGCGGCATCGCCGCGTACTCCGGCGACTGGACCATGGGCGAACCGCTCAGCCTCGGCGGCAGCGCCGTCTGCACCCCCGCCCCCGCCGGCATCACCTCGTGGTGGCGCGCCCAGGGGAATGCGGTTGATGACGTGGGAACGAACAACGGGACGCTGAATGGTGGGGCCATCACGTCCGGCGGCAAGGTCGGACAGGCGTTCAGCCTCAATGGCAGCACCGGCTACGTCAGCGCGCCTGACAGCGCGTCGCTCCATCCGGCCAACTTCTCCGTCGAGGGCTGGTTCTTCGTCTCCGGCGGCGCCGGCACCACGCGCATGATCGCGTCGAAGCCGGTCGGCGCGGGCGTCGAGGACTCCTTCATCGTCTACGTCGCCTCTGACGACACCATCGCGGCCGCCGTCGGCGACGCCGTCTCCACCGACATCCTCGCCACCACCGTCACCGTCAGCAGCGGCGCGTGGCATCACTTCGCGTACACCTACGACGGCACGACGCAGGCCGTGTATCTCGACGGCTCGCTCGCCAACGCCGGCACCACCGCGAAGACCGCCGGCTACGACTCCGGCGCCTTCCTCATCGGCGCGGACAAAGACAACGGCTCCTTCACCAATTTCTTCAACGGCCTGATCGACGAAGTCACGTTCTACAACAGCGTCCTGAACGCGTCGCAGATCGCCAACATCTATGGCGCCGACTCCTTCGGCAAGTGCTTCAGCGCCCCGGCGCCGAACGTCACCGGTTTCACTCCCGCCGGCGGCCTCACCGGATCGACCGTGACCATCACCGGCACCGGCTTCACCGGCACCAGCAGCGTCACCTTCAACGGCACGCCGGCGACCTACACCGTCGACAGCGCCACGCAGATCACCGCCACCGTTCCGGGCGGCGCCACCACCGGGCCGATCGCCGTCACCACCGCCGGCGGGACGTTCACCACCGGCGGCAACTTCACCGTCTTCACCGGCACCGCCGACCTGGCGGTCTCCATCAGCGCACCGGGATCGGCCACCGTCGGCATCGCCTTCAACTACACCATCGGCGTCACCAACCTCGGGCCGAGCGCGGGCGGCGGCGTGACCGTCACCAGCGTCATCCCGGCCAACCTCACCTACAACAGCGTCTCGACCGGAGCGCCGTGGGCGTGCGGCTTCAGCGCTCCGACCCTCACCTGCACCGCGACGACTCTGGTCACCGGCGCCGCGCCGAACATCAGCGTGAACGTGACGCCGATCTCCGGCGCTTCAGCCACGGAATCGGCCGGCATTTCGGCGTCGACGACCTTCGACAACAACGGCGCGAACGACTCGTCCTCGACGGTCACCACCATCAATCCCGCGACCGCCGATCTCGCCGTGACGCACTCCGCCGCTCCGGCCAGCGTCGGCACCGGCGGCACCATCACCTACACCGTCATCACCACGAACAACGGGCCGTCTACCGCCACGACACTGACCATCACCGACGTCCTGCCGCCGAACGTCACCTTCACCGGCGCCACCGGCGCGACCTGCAACAACAGCGCGGGCACCGTCACCTGCAACGTCGCCAGCCTCCTCGCCGGCAACAACGTCACCATCAACATCACCACCACCGCCGGCGCGGTCGGCACCGCCACCGCCAGCGCCTCGGCCACTGCCGCCGAGACGGATCCCAACGCCGCCGACAACACCGCCGTCACCGCGACGGCGACGATCACCGGCA
>Ga0105245_10000953_pt1 | contig 26302 bp, 29 predicted proteins | sample KBSM54metaG_FD_81523 | JGI IMG/M metagenome (GOLD analysis project Ga0105245, IMG submission 81523) | Miscanthus rhizosphere microbial communities from Kellogg Biological Station, Michigan, USA - KBS M5-4 metaG | ecosystem: Host-associated > Plants > Roots > Rhizosphere > Soil | place...
AGACCATGCGGAAGTTGGTGGTGGCCGACGCCGAGCGCTCGATGACGGCCCCGTTGCCCTCGATGGTGATGTCGCTGGCGATGGCGGGCAGGGCGCTGGGCCCGTACCAGTCGAAGCGGGTAGGCGTGGTGTCGCCGGTCAGGTTGGAGGCGGTGAACGAATAGACACAGCCCGTCTGCAGGTTGATGGTGTCGGCCACCACGTCGGCGTTGGCGTTGGCGATGGCGTTGATGAGCTCGACCGCCCGGTTGGTCCCGCAGCCCACCGAGATGGAGGCGGCGGCCGCCGGCGCCGGGACGATGACGGCCCCGAGAGCACCGATGACCGTGGCCAGCCGCGTCAGGGCGCCGGCCCGCCCGTTGCCCCCCAGCAGCATCCGTCCCCGCAAAGGCCCACATCCTCCGCACGCCAGCCGGGGAAAAGCTTCAGCGCGGTATCAGACGGTTGTCAAGGGCCCGACGAGCGGCGCACCGGCACTCCCTCGACGCGCTCGGTCGGTTCCGTAGGATTGGACGGCAAGGGGCGAAGGCCATGGAACGCACCCCGGAAGCAGGTCGTCGTGGACTCCTCTGGTCGGGTCCTCAGGGCGGTGGCGTCGTAGGCCCATACCCGGCTCACCTCGGAGGCCATCAGCTCGGGGACAGTGCCGGGCGGCGCGTGGTGGATTCCGAGCCCGTAGTCGCCATGGTCGAGGATCGTCCCGCCCAGACCGGGGCGGGGGCGAATCGGCGAAGCGCTCCCAGTGCAGCACGTCGAGCACGGTCTGGCGCTCGGCGGCCGACAGGGCGTCGGGTGGCGTGGGCCTCTGGGTCGGTGGCCCGCGCCGGCGTCCCCGGCGGTCGTGCGCCTCCCGGGCCCGACTGAAGCTCGACGGCGTCCACCCGTGTGCCACTTCGCATCCGGCACGAAGTGCGGCGTTGGTGGCGATGACTTGTCGACCCGCCGCTCGTCCAAACTCGTGCCGCCGATGGCAGCGAGTGCAAGCGCAGCGACCTGACGTTCGAAACCAAGGAGCCGAACCATGCGAGAACTCCTCGTCGACTTCATAACCTCCCTCGACGGGTACGCGTCGGCGGATGGCTGGCCGGGCTGGTGGGGTCTCCAAGGGCCTGAGTACCTGGCGTGGCTCGGCGAGCAACCCGAGGTCACCTACCTGATGGGAGCGAACACCTACCGGCTGATGTCGGGCTTCGCCGCGGGCGAGCCCCCAGCAGGACAGGAAGAGCTCGCCGCTGATGAAGAGGCGTCGGTCGACGAGCTCACGCGGGCGTCGAAGGTGGTGTTCTCTGCGTCCCTCGAGGAGCCGCTGGCTTGGGCCAACTCCACGTTGGTGCGCGGGGACGCGGCCGACGCTGTCCGGGCGATGAAGGAGGGCTCGGGCCTCCTGAGTACGATCGGCAGCCTCAGCTTGTGTCGGTCGCTGCTGCGGGCCGGACTCGTCGATCGCTTCCGTGTGGTGATGTTCCCAGTGATCACCGGCGCCACGGGAGCAGAGCGCATCTACGACGGCTATCCCGATGTGGCCCTGGAAATGATCGACAACCGCACCTTCGACGGGAGCATCCAGCTGGTCGAGTACCGGCCCCGCGTGCTCGAGCACCCACCGCTCGTGACCACGACCGGCTGAGCGATCGGTCGCGCGAGGTTCGAGCCACGGCGCGCCCACGCTGCCGCCGTGCTGACTGATCGCACGCCCAGTGCGTGACAGCCATGAGACCAGTGCTGCTCTCCGGCGCGATGGCTGAGCAGGCAGGGGCACCCCATTGGAGGAGTCCTCGACCGCGTTCAGTCGGAAGCAGCCAGAATGATGCTCGGTGTGAGGATCGGCGTCTGTTCCGATGTGCACGGTCGGCATGACCGGCTCCTGACCGTGCTCGGCGCCATGGCGGCGGCCGGGGTCGACGAGCGCTGGTGCCTCGGTGATCTGGTCGGAGGCGAGCCGGTCACGCCCGAGCTGGTGGGCGCGGCTCGCCAACTCGACCTGCTCATCGCCGGAAACCACGACGCCTGGGTGCTCGGGCCGGACCGGGTCACCGCCCGCGGGCGCGACGTGTTCAGGTTGGCGAGGCGGGCCACAGCCAGCCGTCACGGCATCGACTGCTGGCACGGCTCGCCGCGCCACTCCCTACTCGGGTTCCTCACCGAGGCCTCTGCCGCCCGGGTCCTGCCCGACCGCCCCCTGGGCTCGCTCGGCCTCGTCGGCCACACGCACGAACCGGCCCTCTTCGCCTACGACGGCGCCACGACGCGCGCGCTGCGCCCCGCCCCGGGCGAGTCGTACGCCTGGCTCGGGACGGGCGCCTGCATGGCCAACCCGGGGGCGGTCTGCGGCAACCCGCGCGACGCCGCGAGCTGGTGGCTCATCGTCGACATTGACGCCCGCGTCCTGCGGTGGCACCGCGAGGAGGCCTAGTCCAAAAGACGCTGCCGCCGCCCGCTTGCGGTCGGGGTCCGGGAGCTGGCAGTGACCGCGCTGTGTCGATCACGCGGTCGGCTCGCAAGCCACGGTCGGCGATGAGGCATGCGTCAATACTGAGGACGGCAGCTGGGTGCAGGAGCCACCCGCTCCAGAAGAGCCGCACCGGCGTGGATGGTTCAGGCGCGCATGGCGCCTGCGGCACCGATTGAGAACGACATCGTGCCAGCGATCCTGATCGAGAGCCGAACCGGCGGGGCGGCAGAAGCCGCAGTTTCGTCGGGTTCTCGATCACACTCGTTGCCTCCACGCTGCCCGCTGTCCTCAGGGCGAGTTTGTGGGGAAACGCCTGCCTGGCCACCTGTCCAGAAGTCATCGGAATGCCGCCATAGGTATCGCAGGGGGATGATACAATCGAACATATGATCGGGGTTCGGGTGGGCGAGCTGGTGACGGGGTTGGAAGAGGCGCTGGCCGTGCTCGACCCCGAGGCCCTGGGTGCGGGCGAGTCGCTCGAGCTGGTGGGCGCCTTCGCCCGTATCGAGCGCCTGGCGGCGGCGGGCACGGTCCTGTGTTCGCGGCGCATGGCGCAGTCCAGGGCCTGGTTCTCCACCGGCCACCGCTCGCCGGCGCATCTGCTGGCCGATGCCGCCGGGGTGGCGCTGAGCCAGGCCGTGGACCTGCTGGAGGCGGCCGAGGCCATGCGGGCTCTGCCGGCCACCGAAGCCAGGTTCCGCTGCGGTGCCCTCACCGAGCGCCAGGCCGTCGAGGTGGCCACGGCCGCGGTCGTCGATCAGGGCTCGGAGGCGGAGCTGCTGGAGCTGGCCGGGGCGGGGTCCTTCCCCGAGCTGCAACGGGCGGCGGCCCGGGTGCGGGCGGCGGCCATGGACGACGACGAGCGCCAGCGCCGGGCCCATCGTCGGCGCCATCTGCGCCACTGGGTCGATCTCGAAGGGTCCTTCCGCCTCTCCGCCAGCCTCACCCCCGAAGCGGGCGCCATCGTGCTGGCCGCCCTCGAGCCCCATCGCCAGGCCATCGCCCGTCGAGCGGCGGAGGGTCATCGAGGTCGGAGTCGCAAGCGACGACGGGATTCCGACGGCGCGGTGGCGGCCGACGCCCTGGTGGCCCTGGCCCGGGCATCGACCGCCTCCCCGCCCGCCGATCCCCTGCGGGCGCCGTCGGCCATGATCCACGTGCGGATCGATCACGCTGCCCTGCGGCGGGGCCACACCAAGCGAGGCGAGGTGTGCGAGGTGCCGGGGGCGGGGCCGGTCAGCGTCGACTGGGTCAGCACCCTGCTGGCCGACGCGGTGGTCGCCGCGCTGGAGGTCGACGACGGCGAGGTGCTCAAGGTGGCGCACCTGGGGCGGGCCATCCCCGCCCGGGTGCGCACGGCGCTGCTCGAGCGGGACCCGGTGTGCGTGGTCCCCGGCTGTGGCGTCGACACCGATCTGGAGATCGACCACATCCGCCCGGTGGCCGAGGGCGGCCGCAGCGAGCTGGCCAACCTCTGCCGTCTTTGCCGTTTCCACCATTACCTCAAGACCCATCACCGATGGCGCGTCTCCCGGCGGGGAAGACGCTGGCTGTGGGAGGGACCCCACGGCCCCCCTCCCGACCCCTGGGCTCGCCAACCCGAACTGACGGCCGCCTCGGGCTAGACCGCACCCCCGGGCGCCGGGGGTGGGCCGGTTCGGATGAGCGCCAGCCTTCCCACCAGCGACCAACCGGGATCTCCATGTGCCGTGAACTACTCAGCCAGAGCCGTCAGATGCAGGAGGACCGGTTGCCGTCGCCGTCGGTGAGCACGACGGCGATACGGGCACTCAGGCTCTCGTTGTCCTTCGTGGCGGTGAAGGTCAGAGCGGGGGTCGCCTGCGGCCGTACGTTGGTCGGGTGGCGTCGATCGTGGTGTGCGGAGGCAGCGTCATCGGGCTGGCGTCGGCGATGATGCTGGCCCGGGACGGGCACCGGGTCACCGTGCTCGAGCGCGATCCCGCGCCCCCGCCGGCCGGCCCCGCCGTCGCCGCGTGGGACGGGTGGTCGCGGCCGGGGGTGGCCCAGTTCCACCAGCCCCACAACTTGTTCTCCCGGGCCCGCCTCGTCCTCGAGGAGGAGCTGCCGGGGATCGTCGACCGGCTGGTCGGCGCCGGGTGCGCGTGGATCGACCCGCTCACCCTGGGGCCGCCCGGTCTCGACAAGGCGCCGCAAGCCGGCGACGAGCGATTCCCGTACGTCACCGGGCGGCGTCCGGTGGTCGAGGCGGTGCTGGCCACCGCCGCGGCCGAGGAGGGGGGCGTCGACATCCGCCGGGGGGTGGCCGGGGTCGGCCTGGTCACGGCGGGCGAGGCGACGGCGGGCGTCCCCCAAGTCGTCGCCGTGCGCACCACCGAGGGCGACGAGCTGGCAGCCGACCTCGTCGTCGACGCCACCGGCCGCCGCACCCGACTGGCCGAGTGGCTCACGGCGGTGGGCGCCCGGCCCCCGCACGTCGAGACGGAGGACTCCGGGTTCGTCTACCACACCCGCTATTTCACGGGACCGAGGCTGCCCCGCACCCTCGGGCCGCCGGTCTTCGAGATCGGCACCATCTCCCTGCTCACCATCCCCGGCGACAACCACTCCTGGTCGGTGACGGTGTGGGCGACCTCGGCCGACACCGCCCTGCGCGGCCTCAAGGAGGCCGACCGGTTCACGGCCGTGGTGAAGGCGTGCCCGTTGCAGCGGGGTTGGCTGCGGGGGGAGCCGATCACCGACGTGCTCACCATGGCCGGGGTGCTCGACCGGTACCGGCGGTTCGTCGTCGACGGCCGGCCGGTGGCGACGGGCGTGGTCGCGGTGGGGGACGCCTGGGCCTGCACCAACCCGTCCGCCGGCCGGGGCATCACCGTCGGGTTGATCCACGCCCAGGCCTTGCGCCACGTGATCGGGTCGTGCGGCGTGGGCGACCCGGAGGGACTGGTCCGGGCCTTCGACCGGGTGACGGAGGAGCGGGTGGCGCCCTACTACTGGAACCAGATCGCGGCCGATCGCCGGCGTCTGGCGGAGATGGACGCCCTCCGCCGGGGCGAGGAGCCCCCCGCTCCCGATCCCACCGCGGTGGCGGTGGGCGCGGCCGTCTATCAGGACGCGGTGGTGTTCCGGGGATCACTGGAGGCGGCCATGTGCCTGGCCCTGCCCGAGGAGGTGTTCGCCCGTCCCGGGTTCATGGACCGGGTGCGAGCGGCCAGTCCCGGTCCTCCGATGCGCACGCCCGGTCCCAACCGTCAGGAGTTGCTCGAGCTCCTGGCGTGACCTCGGCCGTTCGGCGCTAGCGTTCGGCCACGCCGACCGGGCCCCATCCCCGACTCCCGCTGGCCGGGACCCGCCTGCTGATCGGGGCCGGGGCCGGCCTGGTGGTGTGGGTCGGCGCCGGCTGGGTGACCGCCTGGCAGGTGGCGTCGCTCCTCGGATGGGACACGACCGCCCTCGTCATGGTCGGGTGGGTGATCCCCGTCATCCTGCGCTGCGACGCCCCGGCCACCGCCGCCCTGGCCACGGCGGAGGACGACTCCCGCGCCGCGGCCGACGTCGTCCTCGTGCTGGCCGGCCTGGCCAGCCTGGCGGGGGTCGGCCTGGCCCTCCTGAAGGGCGCCCGGGTGCAGGGGACGGCCCAGGTGTGGATCACGGTGCTGGCGGTGACGAGCGTGGTGCTCTCGTGGTCGGCGGTGCAGGTCGTGTTCACCCTGCGCTACGCCCACCTCTACTACTCGGACGACGGCGGCGTCGGCGGCATCGACTTCAACTGCGACGACCGGCCCGACTACCGGGACTTCGCCTACCTGGCCACGACGATCGGCATGACCTACCAGGTGTCGGACACCGACCTCACCACCAAGGTCATGCGCCGGACGGCGACCAGGCACGGCTTGCTGTCGTACGTCTTCGGGACGTTCGTGGTGGCCATGACGATCAACGTGGTCGCCAGCCTCATCCGGTGATCCGGGCCCGGGAAGGGCTAGTGGGCCCAGGCGTGGCCCGGGGGGTAGACGGCGGTGATCTTGCGGACCGTGCCCGACTGGGAGCGCATCACCAGTGACTCGGTGGTGACGCCCCGGGCGTCGTAGCGGACGCCCCGGCACAGCTCGCCGTCGGTGATGCCGGTGCAGGCGAAGAAGCAGTTGTCGCCCCGGACCAGGTCGTGGGTGCCGAGCACCCGATCGGGGTCGATGCCGGCGTCGACCACCCGCCGGCGCTCCTCGTCGGACTGGGGCCACAGCCGGGCCTGCATCTCGCCCCCCATGCACTTAAGGGCGGCGGCGGTGATGACCCCCTCGGGGGTGCCGCCGATGCCGAAGAGGATGTCGCCGGCGGCGTCGGGCCAACCGGTGGAGATGCCGCCGGCCACGTCGCCGTGCTCGATGAGGCGGATGCGGGCCCCCGCGGCCCGGATCTCGGCGATGAGGTCGGCGTGGCGGGGCCGGTCGAGGACGACGGCGGTGACGTCGCTCACCGGCAGGCCGAGGGCCTTGGCCACCGCCCGGAGGTTGTCGGCCGGGGGGCGGTCGATGTCGATGGACCCGGCCGCGGCCGCGCCCACGGCCACCTTGTTCATGTAGAAGCAGGGCCCGGGGTCGAACATCGTCCCCCGCTCGCTGGCCGCGATCACCGACAGGGCGTTGGGCCGGCCCAGGGCGGCGAGGGTGGTGCCCTCCACCGGGTCGACGGCGATGTCGACCTCGGGCGAGCCGCCGAGGCCGAGGTGCTCGCCGTTGTAGAGCATGGGGGCCTCGTCCTTCTCCCCCTCCCCGATCACGACGACACCGGTCATGGCCACGCTGTTGAGGAACAGGCGCATGGCCTCGACCGCGGCCCCGTCGGCCTCCTCCTTCTCCCCCCGGCCCATCCACCGGGCGGCGGCCATCGCCCCCGCCTCGGTGGCCCGGACGAACTCCATGGCCAGGTTGCGGTCGGGCGTGCGCGTCGGCTCCGGGGTCACGTTCGGACACTACCCGGGGCCGCGAACGCGCCGAACGGGGCAAGATTGGCCTCATGGTCGTCGTCGGACGGGAGCCGTTGTCGGTGGCCGACGTGGTGGCGGTGGCCCGCGGCGGCGAGCGGGTGGAGGTGGCGGCCGACCTGGACGCGACCCTGGCCCGGTCGAGGGCGGTGGTGGAGGAGGCGGTGGCCGAGGGGCGCACCGTCTACGGGGTGACGACCGGCTTCGGCGCCCTGGCGTCGACCCGGATCCCCGCCGAGCATGTGGCCCAGGTGCAGTACGCCCTGGTCCAGAGCCACGCCGCCGGCATGGGGCCCGACGTCGACCGGGAGGTGGTGCGGGCCATGCAGCTGCTCAAGGCCCGCACCCTGGCCGCGGGGGCGTCCGGGGTGCGGCCGGCGCTGGTGCGGGCCATCGTCGACCTCCTCAACGCGGGGATCACCCCGGCCGTCCCCGAGCTGGGCTCGCTGGGGGCGTCGGGTGACCTGGCGCCGCTGGCCCACGTCGCCATCGTCCTGCTGGGGAACGGGTGGGTCGTCGATATGGAAGGGCGGCGGGCGGACGCGGCGCCGGCGTTGGCCGCGGCCGGCCTCGAGCCGATCCGGCTGGAGGCCAAGGAGGGATTGGCCCTGCTCAACGGCACCGAGGGGATGCTGGCTCACCTGTGCCTGGCCCTGGCCGACCTCGACATCGTGCTGCGCACGGCCGACGTCACCTGCGCCCTGAGCGTGGAGGCGCTGCGGGGCACCGACGCCCCGTTCGCGGCCCGCATCCAGGGGTTGCGGCCCCACGCCGGGCAGGCGGCCAGCGCGGCCAACCTCCGCCGCCTGCTCGACGGGTCGCCCATCGTGGCGTCCCACCGCCACGTCGAGCATGCGGTGCAGGACGCCTACTCCCTGCGGTGCGCGCCCCAGGTGCACGGCGCGGCCCGGGAGGTGGTCGAGTGGTGCCGGCGGATGGTGGGCGTGGAGCTGGCGTCGGTGACCGACAACCCGGTGGTGTTCCCCGACGACGGGTCGTCGGGGACGGGCGAGGTGGTGTCCACCGGGAACTTCCACGGCCAGCCGTTGGCGTACGCGGCCGACTTCGCCGCCATCGCCCTGGCCGACCTGGGCTCGATCGTCGAGCGGCGGGTCGACCGGCTCATGGACCCGTCCCGCTCCGACGGGCTGCCGCCCTTCCTGGCGCCGGAGGCGGGCGTGAACTCGGGCTTCATGCTGGCCCACTACACCGCCGCGGCCCTAGTCAACCGGCTGCGCGCCCACGCCACGCCGGCCTCGTGCGACTCGGTGTCGACGTCGGCCGGCCAGGAGGACCACGTGTCGATGGGGTGGAACGCCTGCCTGTCGCTGCGGGCGGCCGTCACCGACGCCATGCGGGTGCTCGCCATCGAGCTGGTGTGCGCGGCGGAGGCGGTGGAGCTGCGGGGACTGGCGCCGGCGGCGGCCACCGGCGCGGCCATCGAGTGCCTGCGCCGGCGGGTCCCCCGGATGGACGTCGACCGCTTCCTCGCCCCCGACCTGGCCGCGGCCGAAGAGCTGGTGCGCAGCGGCGAGGTGCTGCGGGCGGTGCCGGTGGAGCTCGATTGAGGGCGCCCCGCGGTCCCGAGCGCTCGTGCCGGGGCTGGGCCCAGGAGGGGGCGCTGCGCTGCCTCATGAACAACCTCGACCCGGAGGTGGCCGAGCGTCCCGAGGACCTGGTCGTGTACGGCGGGCGGGGCAAGGCGGCCCGGTCGTGGGACGCCTTCCACGCCATCGTCCGGGAGCTGACCGCGCTGGAGGACGACCAGACCCTGCTGGTGCAGTCGGGCAAGCCGGTGGGGGTGTTCCGCACCCACCCGATGGCGCCCCGGGTGCTGCTGGCCAACTCGCTGCTGGTGCCGGACTGGGCCACGTGGGACGAGTTCTGGCGGCTGGAGGCGCTGGGGCTGACCGCCTACGGGCAGATGACGGCCGGGTCGTGGATCTACATCGGCACCCAGGGCATCCTCCAGGGGACGTTCCAGACGTTCGCGGCGGTGGCCGACGCCCATTTCGGGGGGTCGCTGGCGGGCCGGATCGTGCTCACCGCCGGGCTGGGCGGCATGGGTGGGGCCCAACCCCTCGCCGTCACCATGAACGGCGGGGTGGCCCTGTGCGTCGACGTCGACCCGTCCCGGGTGCGCCGGCGGCGGGCCGAGGGCTACCTCGACGAGCAGGCGGACTCGTTGGACGACGCCGTGCGGCGGTGCGGCGCGGCCGCTCGTGACGGGCGGGCACTGTCGGTGGGCGTGGTGGCCAACGCGGCCGACGCCTTCCCCGCGCTCCTGGCCGGTGGCTTCGCGGCGGATGTCGTCACCGACCAGACGTCGGCCCACGACCCGTTGCACGGCTATGTCCCCAACGGTCTGTCGCTGGAGGAGGCGGTGGCGCGGCGGGCGGCCGCGCCCGACGAGTACGTGGCCCGGGCCCGGGCCGCGATGGCGGCCCACTGCGAGGCGATGGTGGGGTTCCTGCGGGCCGGCTCGGTCGTCTTCGACTACGGGAACAACCTGCGGGGCGAGGCCCGGGCGGGCGGGTTCGCCGACGCCTTCGAGTACCCCGGGTTCGTCCCCGCCTACCTGCGGCCGCTGTTCTGCGAGGGCAAGGGGCCGTTCCGGTGGGTGGCCCTGTCGGGGGACCCGGCCGACATCGCCGCCACCGACGCGGCGGTGGCGGCCGCCTTCCCCGACGACCCCCTGCTCCAGCGGTGGCTGGAGCTGGCACCGGCCCGGGTGCGGTTCCAAGGGCTGCCCGCCCGCATCTGCTGGCTGGGGCTGGGCGAGCGCGACCGGGCCGGCGTGCTGTTCAACGAGTTGGTGCGGCGGGGCGAGGTGCGAGCGCCCATCGTGATCGGGCGCGACCACCTCGACGCGGGATCGGTGGCGTCGCCCTACCGGGAGACCGAGGCCATGGCCGACGGGTCCGACGCCATCGCCGACTGGCCCATCCTCAACGCCCTGTTGAACACGGCGTCGGGGGCGTCGTGGGTGGCGGTCCACCACGGCGGGGGGGTGGGGATGGGCAAGTCGATCCACGCCGGGGCCCAGCTGGTGGTGGACGGGTCGGCCGACGCCGCCCGCCGGGCCGAGCTCATGCTGTGGAACGACCCCGCCACCGGCGTCATGCGCCACGCCGACGCCGGCTACCAGCGGGCCCGGGAGGTGGCGGGCGAGCAGGGCGTGCGGGTGCCCATGGGCGATGCCTGACGCCACGGATGACCTGGTGGTGCGGCGGGTGGGGCGGGTGTTCGGCTGCGACCGGGACGGGCCCCTGTCCATCGTGGTGCGGGACGGGATGATCGAGCGGGTCATCGCCGACGTGGACGTAAACGTCGACCTGCCCGAGCTCGACGCCGACGGGCGGGCGGTGATCCCCGGCTTCGTCGACGCCCACACCCACCTGGTGTTCGCCGGCGACCGGTGCGACGAGTTCGAGGCCCGGCTGGCGGGACGGCCCTACGCCGCCGGCGGGATCCTGCAGACGGTGGCCGCCACCCGGGCGGCGACGTTCGACGAGCTGGTCGATGGTGTGGTCGGGCGGGCGGCGGCGGCCCTGGCCACGGGGACGACGACCATCGAGGTCAAGTCGGGCTACGGGCTCGACACCGCCCACGAGCGCCGGCTGCTGGAGGCGGTGGCCGCGGCCGACGCCCGCACCCCGGCGGAGCTGGTCCCGACGTTCCTCGGCGCCCACCTCGCCCCCGACGCCGACTACGTCGACCTGGTGGTGGAGGAGATGCTGCCCGCCTGCGCCGGCCTGGCCGTGAGCTGCGACGCCTTCTGCGACGAGGGCGCCCTCACCGTCGAGCAGGCCCGCCGGGTGCTGGAGGCGGGCCGGCGCCACGGCCTCGCCCCCCGCATCCACGCCGAGGAGCTGGCCCACTCCGGTGGGGCCCGGCTGGCGGCCGAGCTGGGCTGCCTGTCGGCCGACCACCTGGTCCACGCCGACGAGGCCGACGCTCGGGCCCTGGCCGATGCCGCCGTGGTGGCCGTGCTCCTGCCGGCGACCTCCTTCTGCCTGCGCTCGGGCTACGCCCCGGCCCGGATGCTGCACGATGTCGGGGTGACGCTCGCCCTCGCCACCGACTGCAACCCGGGGACCTCGAACACGACGTCGATGCCGTTCGTGATCGCCCTGGCGTGCAGCGCCTACGGTCTCACCGTCGACGAGGCGGTGCTGGCCGCCACCTCGGGCGGGGCCCGGGCCCTCGGACGGGACGACGTCGGCCGCCTGCGGCCGGGGGCGCGGGCCGACCTCGTCGTCCTCGACACCAACCGGTGGGCCGACCTCGCCTACCGCCCCGGTATGCCGCTCGTGCGCACGGTGGTCAAGGGCGGGCGGGTCCTGTGAGCGGCGACTGGCCCCTGGCCTCGGACTGGCTGGCGGGTGGGAGCGACGACCCGTCCGCCCTGGTGGTGGCGGGAGTGCCGCTGGTGGAGCACGCGATCACGCCGTCCCGCTACGACCTGGCGCCGGCCGCCGTCCGCCAACGGCTGCGCCGGCTGTCGACCTGGCACGGGCAGCGGCGGGTGGCGTTGGAGCACGTCGAAGTGCGCGACGTGGGCGACAGCCTCACCCCGCCGCCGCTCGACGCCCCCCTCACCATCCTCCTGGGCGGTCACAACGAGGTCACCCACGCGGCGCTGGCCGCGGCCGGCCCCCTCGACGGGTGGGGCCTGCTCACGCTCGACGCCCACCACGACGTCCGCCCGTACCAGGCGGGGGCGGTCGGCAACGGGTCGCCGGTGCGGGCCCTCATCGACGCCGGCCTGCCCGGCGGCAACGTCGTTCAGGTGGGCATCCACGGCTTCTCCAACTCCCGGGCCCACTACGAGTGGTGCCTGGCCGCCGGGATCACGGTCCTCGGACCCGGCCGCCTGCCCGACGTCGCCGACCTGCTCGACATCCTGGCCGGACGGTGCGAGGCCATCTACGTCGACGTCGACCTCGACGTCCTCGACCGGGCCTTCGCCCCCGGCTGCCCCGGTTCGAGGCCCGGCGGGGCCCGGCCGGAGGACGTCTTCGAGGCCGCCTTCGCCGCCGGCGCCCACCCGTCGGTGCGGGCGGTCGACATCGTGGAGGTCGACCCCGAGGCCGACGTGGCCCACGTCACCGTCGACGCCGCCGCCCTCACCCTGCTCAACGTGGCCGCCGGCTATGCCACCCGACGGTAACGAGCGCGTCCACCTCGTCGACGGGGCCAACGTGGTCGGCTCCCGGCCGACAGGGTGGTGGAAGGACCGGGCCGGCGCCGCCCGCACGTTCGTCGACCGGGTGCGGGCCGCGGCCGTGGCCGGCGACGTCCCGACACCGGCGGTGGTGGTGCTCGAGGGCGCGGCCAAGCGGGGCGTGGACGAGGGGACGGCGGACGGGGTGGAGGTCGTCCACGCCCGGGGCGAGGGCGACGACACCCTCGCCGCCCTGGCCGCGGCCCTGACCGGCGCCGGCAAGCTGGTGACGCTGGTGTCCGCCGACCGGGAGCTGGGCCAACGGGCCCGCCGGGCCGGGGCCGACGTGGTCGGCCCCGGCTGGCTCCTCGACCGACTGCCGTCCTAACCGGCGGCGGCGGGCGGCGGCGCGGGCGTGGCGGGCGCCGCCGGCGGGGCCTTCTTCTTGCGGGCCACGAGGAACGAGGCGATGCCGAAGCCGCCCAGGAACCCGCCGATCACCCCTGTGGCCAGCACCAGCCCCGACAACCCGCCGCCCGGGCCCCCTCCGCCGACCGCCACCGGTGGCGGTCCTCCGGCGGCGGCCGCGGCCGGGTCGACCGTCGGGTCGGCGTTGGCGCCCACCACCACCAGCACCGCCCGCATCTTGGCCGGGTGGATGGTGCAGCGGTAGCTGTAGCTCCCCGGCTTGTCGGGGGCCGTCAGCTCACCCGTCTTGCCGGGAGCGATCGTTCCGGTGTCGAGGGCGACGTCGTCGAAGGTGGCCGTGTGGGACGCGGCGCCCGTGTTCGACCACGTGACCTTGCCGCCGGGCGCGACCGACACCTGGGCCCCGTCGAAGGCGAAGTCCTTGATGTCGATGCCGGCGGTGGGGGGCGCGTTCGACGGGGGCGACGGCCCCGCCCGGGCCTCGCCGGTGACAGTGAGCGTCCCCTTCATGGCCGCCGGGTGGACGTCGCAGTGGAAGGCGATGGTCCCCGGCTTGGCCACGGTGACGGTGGCGTTGGTGCCGGCGAAGCGTCCTCCCTCGGGGCCGGGGGTGACCACGCCGGTGTCGAACGAGCCGTCGTCGGCGGTGAAGGTGTGGGGCTTGCCGCCGACGTTGGCGAACACGATCGTCGCCCCCGCCGGTACCGACAGGGTGGCCGGGTTGAAGCTGAGGACGGCCCCCTCGATGGCCGGGTCGAGCGCCTCCACCCGCCGGGTGGTGGTGGCCGCGTCGCCCTCCACGGTGATGACCCCGTTCATCTTGGACGGGTTGATCCGGCAGAAGTAGTGGTAGACGCCCGGCGTGGAGAAGCTGACCGTGCCGGTGGCGCCGGGGGCCACCGGGTTGGTGTCGAACGTCCCGCCCCGGTCGGTGACGGTGTGGGGCCGGTCGCTGGTGTTCGTCCACGTGACGGTGGTGCCCACGGCGACGGTGACCTCGGTCGGGGCGTACTCGAAGTTCACGATCTCGACCGCCTGGGCCGGGGCGGCCGAGCCCGCCGAGCCGGCCGAGGCGGCCGCCGGCGCGGCCGCCCAGGTCAGGGCCAGCGGCCCACCGGTGGCCAGGACGAGCGCGCCCACCCACGTCGTCAGCCGCGACACCCTGCCCATGGCCGTCACCTCGCGCTCACATAGTCGGCGACGCTGGTGGCCCAGATCGCCCCGAAGGTCAGGAACAGCAGCGATCCGAGGAGGGGCAGGTACTTGTCCCCCTTGCGGACCACCTTGAGCACCGCGAACTTGGCCGTCATCACCGCGAAGGCGAGCGCCCCGAAGACCGAGTGGAGGAGCACCCTGGTGGGCGACGTCGGCCCCGCCGGACCAACCAGGCAGGTGAAGGCCACCACCACCGCCAGCAGCAGCGCCACCCGGCCACTGGCCCGGTGGACCTTCACCGCCGCTCCGCCCGAGATGGGCATGGCCGGGGCGACACCCCAGAAGCGGGCCGCCATCGCCACCTGGAGCCCGGCCAGGGCGAACACCACCGTGGCCAGCACGACCTTCCAGAGCAGGAGGTTGCCGTCGGTGATGTCGTTGAGCCAGCCGATGACGTCCACTCGCAGTCCCTTCAGCCGGTGAGGAGGACCTTGGCCTTCATCTGGGGGTGGATCTCGCAGAAGTAGTCGAGCGACTCGTTGACGACCAGCCGGAACGTCTTTCCGGGGCCGATGATGCCGGAGTCGACCGACCCACCCCCCTGGGCGGTGACGGTGTGGGGGGCGACGTCGTCGTTGCGGAAGACGACCTGCGTGCCCTTGGCCACGGTGAGGGAGGTGGGGGCGAAGGCGATCTTGGCCATCACGACCGTGTCGCCGGTGGAGGAGGTGCCGGTGGCGCCGCCGCTGTCGGCCCGGGTCCGGATCATCTTGACCGGGCCCGCCACCGCGAAGACGGCGAAGAGCAGGACGAGCACGGTCCACACGCGTGATGACGCCTTGACCATCAGCCCCCTCCCAGCGGGGAGATTGTGCAGCACGGCGACGCCGCTGTCGAGGGGCGTAAGGTCGTCCGGTGGCGGTCGAGGACGACGTCGACGCTCTGTACGCCTCCGACCCGGACGAATTCGTCTCCGGGCGCCAGGCGCTGGTCAAGCGGCTCCGGTCGGAGGGCGACAAGGAGCGGGCGGCGGACGTGGCCAAGCTGCGGCGGCCGACGGCGGCGGCGTGGGCGGTAAACCAACTGGCCCGCCGCCACCCGGACGAGGTGGCCGCCCTGGTGGAGCGGGGCGGCGAGCTGCGCCGGGCCCACGAGCGGCTGTTGACCGGCGATCGGGACGACGACACGGCGGCCGCCGGGCGGCGGCGGCGGGAGGCCATCGCCGACCTGGTCGACCGGGCCGCGGCCATCCTGGGCGAGTCGGGACGGGCCGCCGACGCCCACCGGGACGCGATCGGGGCCACGCTCGACGCCGCGTCCCTCGACCCCGACCTGGCCGCCGACGTCGTCGCCGGCCGCCTGGCCAAGGAGCTCGACCCGCCCAGTGGCTTCGGCGACCCCGACTGGACCCCCGGGGCCGCCGCCACCGCCGACTCATGGTCGCCCACCGCCCCGAGGTCCGAGCCGGCGGCGGCGGAGGCACGAGCCCGGGCGGTCACCGCCAGGGCCGCGGCCATCCGGGCCGCCGACCTCGCCGAACAGGCCCGGGAGGCGGCCGAGCACGCCGAACGGGAGCGTGCGCGGCTGGAAGAGGAGGTAGTCCGGGCTCGCAAGACCGCCGTCGACTCCCACCGCGCCGCCCGCGAGCTGCGGGACGCGGCGCACGAGGCCGACCGTCAGGCGACCGCCCTCGAACGGGAGGCCGAGAGGTGACGGACCCCGGGAGGCCGGCGGGGCGTCAGCCGGAGATGAGGCTGGCCAGGGCCCAGATGGCGGTGACGAGGCCGATGACGATCATGACCACGCTCCGGCCCAGCGGGGGCCGGGGAAGGTCGCCGTCCCTGGCCTCGCGGGGCGGGCGGGCGAGGGCGAGGACGTTCCCGAACACCAGCGCTCCGCCCAGGGCCAGGAGGAGGTAGGGCAGGAGGTCGTCACCGAGGAGCACGGGACCCGAACGTACCCGAGTCCGCCTCGACCGGGACTACGCAGAGTGAGATTCCCCTCAAGCCCCGCCGCCCACCTGACGAACAGTTTTCCAACGACGGCCCGGGGCGGCCGGCACTCCCAAGGCCACCTACGCGAATCCCGCTGCGCAGGACTCCTCCCGCTCGCCTCGGGCCGTCGTTTCAGCCGTCCTTCAGCTCCAGGTACTCCTTGCGGGCCCGCTCGTGGCCGTGGGCGCCGGAGCCGACGACGCCCCCATCGCGGACCTCCTTGACCACCTGCTCGAGCTGGTCGAGCAGCCCCGAGAGGTCGTCCTCGGGACCGGCCGCTTCCACATTGTTCAGGGCGTCATGGATCTTGTCGAGATGACGCCGCACCTGCCCGAACTCGTCCTCCAGCCTCTTGCGAGCGTCCTCCAGGCTCTTCGCCACTGTCCCTCCCCGGGTCGCCGACGCCCCTCAGCTTGGCAGTCGGCGGACCCACCCGTGGCGTCGAGCCCGAGGCCGACGCTCATGTCCGAGCCGGGGCGTCGTCCGCCAGGGCCCCGGTGACGGCCCCTGCTCCACCTGGGCGCAACCTACGAACCCCGCGCAACCCGGGCGCAACCCGCGCAACCCGAATAGGCGGCCCGCGTTGCCGTGGGGGCCCACACCTGGGAAGATCTCCGTGCGCCCCGTCTCGCCTGATCCGCCGTCAGGCGAGCGGGGCGCTTCGACTTCGCCCGCCCCAGGCACGGAACCACGGGGCGCGTCCCGGTCGTCCAACACCCATGACCGTTCCCGGATCGACCCCCGCCGGCCGGCCCGTCTCCCTCGCCCTGGCCGCCTTTCTGGCAGTTGCGCTCGCCGGTTGCGGCGACGGGAAGCCCGCCCGGGACCTTGGCCCGGGCCCCCGGCCGACGGTGGTGACGACCGTCCCCGGCGACCGCCGCCTGCCCCACCGGTGGGAGGGCTACACCGTGGCCGAGGACGGTGCGACCCTCACCTTCACCTATTACGCGGGGGTGGCCCCCTGTTCGGTGTTCGACGCCATCGTGGCCGACGAGACGCCCGACTCGGTGCGGGTGAGCATCTACGAGCACCCCGGACCCGACGGCGTGGCGTGCATCGCCCTGGCCCAGCGCAAGTCGGCCAGCGTCACCCTCGCCGCGCCCCTCGGTCGCCGGACGGTGGTCGACGGCGCTCCGGCATGATTCGGTGGTGACCAGCCCCGCCGCCGACGCCGTCCGCCGCGCCCACGACTGGTTCGAGGTCAACACCGGATGGGCGCCCCCGGACGAGGAGACGCTGGCCGAGTGGGTCGCCGACGGCGTGTGCCGGTGCCCGGACGAGTGCCTGGTCACCCCCGACGGGTGGTGCGAGCACGGCCTGGCCTCGTGGTCGCTGATCCTCGCCGCCCTCGCCGCCGGCGACCGGGAGGACCGGGAGGACCGGGCCCCCTGACGCCGACGCCGAGGCGCCAGACGTGCAACGATTCGTTTGCATGAGCGACCGCCTCGACACCGTGTTCGCGGCGCTGGCCGATCCCACCCGGCGGTGGATCGTCACCCGGCTGGTGGAAGGCGGCCCCCGCTCGGCGACCGACCTGGCCCGCGAGCTGCCCATGAGCCGCCAGGCGGTGGTCCACCACCTCCAGACGCTCGACGGGGCGGGGCTGGCCGACGCCCGCCGGGTGGGCCGGGAGGTGCGGTGGTCGGCCACGACCGGCCCGCTGGCGGCGGCGGGGGCGTGGGTGCAGGCCGCCGCCCGAGGCCGCTAGAGCGCGGCGGCCACGGCCAGGCCCAGGGCGGCCGCGGCCAGCGCCGCCCCGAGGGTGCCGAGCGCGTTCAGCACGGCCCCGCCCGTCATCCCCTCCTCGGCCAGGCCCACGGTGTCGACGGCGAAGGTGGAGAACGTCGTGTAGGCGCCGCAGAAGCCAGTCCCCAGCACGAGCAGGGACCCCCGGGGGAACCCGTGGTAGAGGGCGAGGCCGGTCAGCAGCCCGAGGACGAACGATCCGGTGACGTTGACCACGAGCGTCGCCCACGGGAAGCCGGCGCCGGCCCCGACCGGCCGCCAGCTCTGGAGGAGATGGCGGGCCACCGCCCCCGCCCCGCCGGCGACCACGAACCCGAGCCAGCCCAGCGGGCTCATGCCGCCACCCGCCGCCCGAGGACGAGTCCGGCCGCGGCCGCGGCCAGGCCGGCGACCAGGCTGGCCGCGCCGTAGGCGCCGGCCCCCGCCGGGTGGCCGTCCTTGGCCAGCAGGACCGTCTCCACCGCGAAGGTGGAGTAGGTGGTGTAGGCGCCGAGGAAGCCGGTGGCCACGAATGCCCGCACGTGGACCGGAGGCGGGAACCGGGCCCCGACCACGGCGACGACCACGCCCAGGACGAAGCTGCCGGTGAGGTTGGTCCAGAAGGTCGCCCACGGGAACGACCCCGGGCCGACGTGGACGAGTTGGGCGACGCCGTACCGGGCGGGCGCCCCCAACGCCCCACCGGCGGCGACCGCGGCCACCAGCCGCCACCGCGGCGTCAACGGCCGTCCGACCCCCCGCCCGGCAGCCGCAGGCCCCGCTCGTCGGCCCACCGGCGCGGGTCCTCGGCCGCCGCGATCGACTCCTCCGCCGCCCGCCGCAGGGCCGCCGCCCGCCCCTCGCCGGCCGACGCCGGTCCCACCTTGAGGGACAGGTAGGCCAGCCCGCCCACGGGGATCGGGAGCCAGAAGTTGACCAGCCGGTAGATGACCACGCCCAGCACCGCCGCCCCCCGGGGCGTGCCGAAGCCGACCAGGGCCGACGTCAGGATCGCCTCCACCACGCCCAGCCCGCCGGGGGTGAGGGGGATGGCGGCCAGCACGTTGGCCAGCCCGAAGGCGACGACCAGGCCGTCGATGTCGACCCGGTGGCCGAAGGCGGCGACGAAGACCCAGAGGGAGGCGGCGTCGAGCAGCCAGTTGGCGGACGCCCACAGCGCGGCCCGGGCCAGCAGCCGGCGGTCGGCGCCCAGCACCCGCAGCCGTTGGGCCACCCGGTGCAGGACCCGGGTAAGGCCGTCGCCGTCGACCAGCGGGAGGTGGCTCGCGATCCGACAGACGACGCGGGCCGTCCGGTCCTCGCCCCTCGTCAGCGACAGCACGGCCAGGGCGAAGCCGCCGATCAACAGCGACCCCACGATGGCGGCGGTGCCGTAGAGCGGGTTGAAGCCGCGCCGGGGGATCGAGACGAGCAGGCCCAGCCACAGCAGGACGTTGAGCACCAGGGCCGAGCCCAGGCCTTGGGTGGCGAGGGCGAAGCCGGCGTCGGTGCCCCGCACCCCGACCCCGGTGAGCAGCCGGTAGCCGAGACCGGCCCCGGCCGCCGACCCGCCGGGGACGATGTGGCTGGCGGCCATGGTGGCCAGGTCGATGCGGAGGACGGTGGCCAGGGGGGGTCGGTTCCCCTGCGGGAGCACCGCCTGGGTGAGGCGGGCGTAGGCGACGATGGCCGCCGCCTCGAGGAGCACGCCGGCGATCACGTAGGGGACCCGGACCGACGCCAGGAGCCGGAGCGAGTGGCGAGCCCCCGCGATCTGGGGCAGGACGAGGTACTCGACGATCACGAGGGTCACGAGCACGACCGCGACCCGCCGCAACGACCTGGGCACCCGGCGCCGGACCATGGCCCCTACTGTCACCCACCGGGCGCCGGGTCGACGACATCCCCGGCCGACGAAGGTGTGTCAGGCGCAGGCCACGGTGTAGACGCGGCGAGCGGGACCGGCCCCGGGCGCGTCCCACCGGGACTCGACCAGCCCGTCGCGCTCCATCGCCCGCAGGGCCCGGTAGACCGCGACCGTGTCCGCCGACCCTGAGGCGAGGCAGTCGAGGCGGTCGCACAGGTCGTAGCCATGACCCGGCCGCTCCTCCACCAGGGCCAACAACCGACTCCGCATGCACTCCCCCGACCGCGACCCGCAGGCGCGCACCACCATGGCCTCCCCCTTCACGGTTCTCCCACCCGACGGGTCTTAGGTTACCCTAATCTCTAGTGTTCGTCGAACCTTATTTCAGTCAGTGGAATGGGTCCCGCCCGAGACCCAGGGCGGCAAGCGCCGGGGCTTGGGGCCGGTCTGCACACGCGTGGCCACCAGCGCCGCCAGCCCGGTGGTGACGGGGACCGACGCGACCAGGCCGATCCCACCCACGAGCGTGCGCACGATCTCCTCCGCCACCAGCGAACCGGTCACGACGTCGGCGATGGGACGGCTGGCCAGGGTGAACAGAAGGAGCAGCGGCAGGGCGGCCCCCGCGTAGGCGAGGACCAGGGTGTCGACGGTGGAGGCGATGTGGTCGCGCCCGATGGCCATGGCCCGGTGGTAGAGGTCACGGGCGCCGGCGGCGGGGTCGGCCTCACGCAGAGCCCACACGGCCGAGGCCTGGGTGACGGTGACGTCGTTCAGCACGCCGAGCGAGCCGATGATGATCCCACCCAGCAGGATGCCCTTCAAACTCACCTGGGACGCCGCGTTCTGGAGGAAGGACGCCTCCTCGGTGTTGACGTTGGCCACCCGGGCCACGCCCACGAACACCACCGCCAGGAGCCCGGTGAGGGCGAGGCTGACCAGGGTGCCGAGCAGGGCGGCGGTGGTCTTGGGATTGACCCCGTGGGCCAGGTACATCAGCAGGAACATGATCGCGGAGGAGGCGACGATCGCCACCAGCAGGGCGTTCTCACCCTCCAGGATGGCCGGCAGGACGAACGAGACGAGCAGCACGAAGCTCAGCCCGAGCCCGATGAGGGCGGCCAGGCCCCGGATGCGGCCGATGGCGATGACCGCCGCCGCGAAGAGCAGTCCCAGCCACAGCAGTGGGCTGCGGCGCTGGAAGTCGGAGAAGTAGTAGTCGACCTGGCCCCGCTCGTCGGCCCGCCCCAACACCACCGGATCACCCTTGTGCAATCGGGGCTGGCCGGGCCCCTCGTAGAGCTGGAGGTCGACGGTGGTGCCCTTCTCCGGACCCTGGGTCAGGCGCACGGTGGCCACCCGACAGTTGCTGGCCGCCCCCGACGGCCGGCCTTGGCAGGGCACCGCCCGGTCGACCGCGACGGTTCCGTTCACCAGGCGGGTGGGCGGGCCGAAGCTGTCCGGCCGGAGCGAGTTGCCGTCGGGCCACAACGCGATCAGCCCCACGACCGTCGCCACGAGCAGAGGCAGCACGGTCACCACCAGCACCCCGTTGACGGTGAGCTTGCGAATCACCGCGAGAGTCTGCCTGGCTCTCGACCTCGATGAGCCGCAGTGCACGACGACACGGCGGCGACGGAGCGAAGCCCCTTCGCTATCTCAGGACAGGCACCTGGGAGCCGGTCGGGAAAGGGGTTCACCGCGTAAGGTCGACCGGGTGGGCGTCCTCGACTGGCACGATTCGGCGTCAGTCCGGGATCGATGCTTTCGATCCGACCCGGACGATCGGCGGCCTCCTGCTGGCCGTCGGGTCGTGAGCCCCACCGCCGCTCCCCCGAGAACCGGTGGACGAACGCCCAGCCGACACAGGAAGGTGCCCCGACCGTGAAGCAGAGCCAGATCGCCGAGGTCCTCAGCCGCCCGCTGAGCACGGAGCTCCTCGCCCGACCCTTCATGCGGATGGCCTACGTCGCCACGGACGGCACGCCGCGCTGCATCCCGACCGGGTTCGCCTGGAACGGCGAACAGCTGGTGACGTGCACCCCAACGAACGCGCCGAAGCTCGGGCACCTGCAGAACAACCCCGCGGTGTCGCTGACCATCGACACCGACGAGCACCCGCCGAAGATCCTGCTCATCCGCGGTCGCGCCGAGCTCGACTACGTCGACCACATCCCGGACGAGTTCATCGGCATGAACAAGGCCGACCACATGACGCCTGAGCAGCGGGTCGAGTGGGAGGCCGGGGTCCGCGGGTTGTACGTCGACGGCATGGTGCGGATCGTCATCACCCCGACCTGGGCGAAACTCATCGACTTCGAGACGACGCTCCCGCAGGCGGTCGCGGAACTGGTCCGGCGGCAGGCGGCCCTAAAGAGCGGCCTGAGGGACGGGTAGAAAGCGCCCCGCACCGCCGAGGTCGAGGGCCTATCCGCCGGTGGCGTCGTCGTGGGCCAGCGATGAGGAGAGCATCCGGTGGGCATCGACCTGGGCGAGCATGGTCCTTGCCTTCTGCTCCACGGTTGTGACCGCGTCGGCGCCGGCGGCTCGTCCCGGCTGGCGAGTTGCACCAGGGCCGCGGCCAGCTTGGCGGGGTCCCCACCCTGTCTGCCGTTCATCGCCTGCCAGGCGGCGACGGTCCGCCGGGTGCGATCGGCGTAGTCGTCGATCGACGGCGCCGGCCAGGTCGTCGACGCATCCTCCAGCAGCTCGGTCCGGAAGAAGCCCGGCTCGACGAGCATCGTGCGGATGCCGAAGGGAGCGACCTCAGGGCTCAGCGACTCGATCCAGCCTTCCAGGGCGAACTTCGACGTGGCGTAGGCGGAGGTGAACTCCTGGCCGGCGATGCCGGCGGTCGATGACATCGTCACGATGAGCCCCGAGCGCTGGGTGCGCATGACGGGCAGCACGGCGCGGGTCACGTTCACCGGGCCGAACAGGTTGGTCTCGATCTGGGCCCGGAAGTGCTCCGGGCTGACCTCCTCGAAGAACCCGGCGTAGAAGTTCCCGGCGTTGTTGACCAGCACGTCGATCCTGCCGAATCGGTCGACCGCGGCCTGGACGGCGGCGTCGGCATCGGCCGGGTCGGTGATGTCGAGCTTCACGGCCAGGAGGTCGTCGGCCGCACCGACGGCGCGGGTGACCTTCTCCGGGTTGCGCCCGGTGGCAACGACCGCGTTCCCCGCGGCGAGCGCGGCCCGGGCGATGTCGACGCCCATGCCGCGGACCGCGCCGGTGATGAGCCACATCCTCGTGTCGGTCACGTGGTGCAGTCTTCCCTGTCCTCCGGGTCGAAAGAACAACCAGGTGCCGCAGCCGGAACGAACCCGGAGGCGCTCGCCGAAGGGGCAGGAATGCCCCTCCCACGGGTGCGGTATCAGCGTTGGTTGTTGACGAGGCCCCTGGATACAGCCCAGTCGTAGATCGCTTCCTCGGTCATGTTTGACGGCCAGTCGCATATCGGCCCCGGCGAGGCCGTCGGGTTGAAGATCAGCCCGAGGGGACAAGGCATTCGGTGGGCTACACCGTTCTGCATCTGGATGAAGTGCCCGGCACTTTGCATGTCGAGCCGGTAGTCGCCAACTTCATCGGGGAACTCGGCCGGGTGTTCGTACCGCCAGTCCCACGTGGTTCGGTCGTTGACGTCGAAGGTGCCGGACATGAATCCCTCCTCGAGGCGGCGACGCGTCTTGCTGAACCGTACGCCTGCCGGCGAGGGCCCGTACCGACTGAAAACGAACGCAACCGAGGGTGAAATCGGTCTGGGGGGTGTCCGAGTCCCCCGGGTTTGACGAGGCGACGTCCCCGCCCAGGGACGGGCCCTGACGATCATCTCTCGTATGGCTGTCGCGGTTGGGTATGGACAGATCGGGTTGTGGAGGCCGTGCAAATTGTCGGGTGGCTCGTAGCCTCCTCCCAGCGAAGGCCCGCACGATCGTCCCCATGACCAGGGAAGACCAACCGGCCGACTGGAGCGCGCCCGTGGGCGGTGGTGACCTCGCCCGCACGAGGACCCAGCCGCATCTCCAGCGACTCTCGCCTCCGCCCGCCCGGACACTCTCGCATTCGATCGGACGAAAGCGTCACGCCCTCTTGGGGACCGCCTCTGCGCTCGGGCTCATCCTCGTGCCGCTCACCGGCAGCGCCGTGGTGGTGGGCATCACCGCCTCGGGTCGATCGTCCGTACCAATGGCGCTCCCGGCCCCACCGTCGACGAGCGCGGCCCCACCCTCGGTCGTGGCCGCCACCTCGTCCGAACCGGCCACCTCGTCAGGACCGGCACCGTCCTCGGCATCGACGCCTTCACGACAGCCGGCGCCCTCGTCTGGGCTTCTGGTGTCGTCGGAGCCGGCGCGTAAGGCTCGCAGAGGGGGCCACGACCGATGAGCGATCCGTCTCCGTACAGGGATGTCATGACGGCGCAGCGACCGCCGCTCGCGGTCCGTCGGATCAGGCGGGTGTGGCTGGTGGTCGGAGCCTGGGCGGTTGTGATCGCCATCGCCTCGATCAACCAACCGCCTTGGGCGCTACGCCGGGGCGCTCTGTTCCTTCACCTCGCGGCCCTGGTCGCCGGGTTCGGTGCCGTGCTCGTCGTCGACCTCCATGGCGTGCTCTGGCTCATCGGCCGTCGCCGACTCGGCGATCTCCTGCAGGTCACGTCCGCCCTTCAGCCCCCTCATCTGGGGCGGCCTGACCGCGCTCGTCGTGTCAGGGCTCTTTCTGCACCCGAACCTCCTTCTGCCGCGGACGCAGATCAAGCTCGTGCTGGTGCTCGTGGCGACACTCAACGGGATGTGGGCCCATGGGCTGTCCAAACAGCTCGAGGCCCATCCGGCCATCACCACCGCCCACCGCGTCGACCAGCGCCTGCTGCTGAAGGTGATGGGCGCCGGAGCGATCTCACAGACCGCGTGGTGGGGGGCGACGCTCATCGGATTTCTCGCCACGACGAGCAGGTAGGGGCGGTTGGTGGCGATGCGGTTGGCTCGATGGGCCAGTGGCGAGGGCGTGGCTCGTGGATCTGGGCATCGGCCTCTGGCACACCGACTCCGCCGCCCGGTGGCGGCGTCCGGCAGACTCGTAGAGCCGGGAGGTCAGACCGGCGGCCCGGTCGATCTGACGGGGAGAAGGCCAGCGCTCGGGGTCGCCGACCGCAGCTCCGTAGGCGGCCACTCGCAGCCGGCCCCAGCCGGGGGACGGTGGCTCGTCGTCCTCGAGGTCGTCGGCCCCGCCGGCGGCGGCGGCTACACGCCGCGGGCCATGTTGGCGAAGCGGGTGTAGTGGTCGAGGAAAGCGAGGTTGGTGACGCCGGTAGGGCCGTTGCGGTGCTTGGCCACGATGATCTCGGCCGTGCCCCGATCGGGACTGTCGCGGTTGTAGACCTCATCTCTGTAGATGAAGATGACGACGTCGGCATCTTGTTCCAACGAGCCGCTCTCCCGTAGATCGGCCAGCACCGGGCGCTTGTCGGCCCGCGATTCGAGGTTTCGGGACAGCTGCGACAGCGCCACCACCGGCACCTCCAGCTCCCGGGCCAGGATCTTCAGGCCCCGGGAGATCTCCGACACCTCCACCTGGCGGTTCTCGGCGTCGGACCGGCCGCTCATGAGCTGGAGGTAGTCGACCACGATCATTCCCAGGCCGTGGCGGCTCTTGAGCCGGCGGGCCTTGGCCCGGATCTCCATGACGGTGAGGCGGGGATTGTCGTCGATGTAGATGTCGGCCTCGGCCAGCCGGCCGATGGCGTTGGTGATCTTGGGCCAGTCGGTCTCCATCAGCCGGCCGGTGCGCATGCGGGTGGCGTCGACCCGGGCCTCCGACGACAGCAGCCGGTGGGTGAGCTCCTGGTGGCTCATCTCCAGGGAGAACACGAGCACCGGCACGTGGGCGGCCATGGCCGCGTGGGCGGCCATCCCGAGGGCGAAGCTGGTCTTCCCCGTCCCGGGTCGTCCCCCGACAATGATCAGGTTGGACGGTTGCAGGCCGGCCAGCTGCTGGTCGAGGTCGATGAAGCCGGTGGGGACGCCGGTGACGGCCTCGTCGTGCTCGAACAGGGCCTCCAGGTGGTCGAGGTGGGGGCCCAGCAGGTCGCGCAGGGGGGAGATCGAGTCGGTGACCCGGCGCTCGGCCACGTCGAAGACAAGGGCTTCGGCCTGGTCGACGGCGCCGGCGATGTCGTCGGGCAGGCTGTAGCCGATCTCGGCGATGTCGCCGGCCACCGCGATGAGGCGGCGGAGGAGGGCGTGCTCCTCGACGATGCGGGCGTAGCGGCCGGCGTTGCCGATGGCCGGGGTGCCCGCCTGCAGGGAGATGAGGACGGCCGGGCCTCCGACCGCCTCCAGCAGGTCGGCCCGGGCCAACTGGTCGGCCACGGTGACGGGGTCGGCCGGCTCGCCCTGGGCGTAGAGCGAGGTGACGGCGTCGTAGATGTGGCCGTGGGAGGGCTTGTAGAAGTCGTCGGCGTCGAGCTGGACCTCGACCGCGGACACGATGGCGTCGCGGCTGAGGAGCATGGCCCCGAGGAGCGACTCCTCGGCCTGGATGTTGTGCG
>Ga0105245_10000954_pt1 | contig 26294 bp, 20 predicted proteins | sample KBSM54metaG_FD_81523 | JGI IMG/M metagenome (GOLD analysis project Ga0105245, IMG submission 81523) | Miscanthus rhizosphere microbial communities from Kellogg Biological Station, Michigan, USA - KBS M5-4 metaG | ecosystem: Host-associated > Plants > Roots > Rhizosphere > Soil | place...
AAGTGGACATGTACCCGCGCGGCGCGATGGGGCATATCGAACGCCCTCAGTACCGCACCATCTCTCACTGCCCCAATTCTCGGGGATCGAGAAACCGCTTTGCCAACGCACTGCCATCGCGCCTCGCGCGCACCGGTGATGAAGAAAAGCGCGCCGCGACGTGCATGGGTTCGACGAAGGTGATGCGTAGAATCTTGAGGGATTTCCGACAAGCCCCATCGCGACACGTCGACCATCGTCGGGCTTCGCCTGATCACGGGTCACGATGCGAAGAGCGCCCAGTGACCCGATTCAAAACGCGCCTTCACTCCGTCGGGTGACGAGAGTGATTGCGGAGTTCGCTCGACCGTTGGGCGCATAAAATTGCGCGGCGGGCAAAACTAGGAAATTTGTGCGCAGAAACGGGGGTACGAAGGTGTGCGACAGGTGTGTGTTTCGGGACGTGGCGCATTGTTTCGGTCATCGTCCTGAGACGAAATTCGCAGGCTCGTTTGGAACCGTGCCACTAAACTTCCAGCATGCGCGACTCTCGCCTTCTGAGTCGAATCCAGCGCCGCACCTTCCTGCGTGCCGTTGGCCTCGGTATTGCGGTTCCCCTGGCGGCGAAGATGTCGCGCCTTGCGGTCGCAGCACCCACACCGCGCCCCACGCGGCTCTTCATCTACTACTTGCCGCACGGCATGCCGATCGAACACTTCGAGCCGGCCGCGATGGGCACCGACATCAACTTGGCCGCGAGCGGCGTGGGCGTGATGTCGCCGCTCATTCCGTACAAGCAATCCGTCAACGTGATCCGCGGCATCAGCATGAACAACGGCGCGAACAACCACGCCGCGATCCGCGCCACGCTGACTGGCTTCTCCGACGGCAGCGCCAACGGCGTACCCGTCGATTCGATCGACAACACGATCGCGACGGCACTCAAAGTCACGCCCTTCGTCGTGGGCGCGCGCCCCTATACGCCGGGCGCGGGGTTTACGTCCGACTCTTATCTCGTGCAGCACGGGTCCTGGGTGCGGCCTACCGAAGATCCGGCCGCCGCCGCGGACGCTTACTTTCAAAGTTTGGGCAGCGCGACGCCGTCGCCCGCCACGGTCGACGAAGCCGCGTTCCGCTCCGAAGCGCTCGATCTGACGGCAAAAGAAGTCGAAACCATGCAAAGCTCGCTGTCGGCGCTGACGAGCGAGACCACCAAGCTGAAGCTGCATTTGGACGCGCTGTTGGCCTTGAAGGCCGCCGGCAGCGGCAGCACCGGCGGCGGGATGGTGAGCTGTACGACGCGGCCACCATTGCCTTCGGTGGACGCAGTGCGCGGCAAAGATCCCCTCGATCAGAACAACTTCGGCCTCGTGGTGAACGCTCACTTGGAAGCCGCGGCGTACGCATTTTTGTGCGGAACTGCGCGCGTGATCACGATGCAAAACATGCACGTGACGTCGGACCTCAGTATGTCGTTTCCCGGCGGCCCGGGGTTCGCCCAAGGCCACCACGACCCGATCTCGCACTCCTGGGATGATGCAGGTCGCGAGAATTTCGCCAAGTGCCAGCAGTGGTTTTATCAGCAGCTCGCCGACAAATTGCTGAAGGTGTTGAATCAGCCGGATCCGCTGGATCCGGGCAGCTCACACACCGCGCTCGACAACTCACTCATCTACATCGCGAGCGAAATCTCCGACGGCGCCAATCACAACTCCGACACCACCTCGGTTTGGCTGGACGGCAAAGAGCACCCCACGCACTTGCCGCTGGTCATGATTGGCGGCGGCGGCGGATACTTGAAAACAGGCCAGATCGTGAGCTCGCCGCACATGCACACCGATGTGCTGGCGACCATCGCGGCCGCCATGGGTGTGCCTGTGACGACGATCGGCGGCCAAGCCGTGAGCGTCATCGAGGAGCTGAAGGCGTGATGCGCTACCCGTTCACGACGTTGGCGATCCTGGCGTCGAGCGCGCTCTTCGCGGCCTGTCAGGGCAAGGTGCTCGGCATCGCCCCGCAGCGCGGAATGCTCGGCGGCAACGGTGGCGACGGCGGCAGCGGCGGATCCGGCGTCACGATGCCGAACCCGAGCACCGTCACTCAGGAAGTCGCCAAGGCGCGCTGCGATAAGTCGAGCTCCGGCCCGCCCGTGTTGCGACGCCTGACGCGCCAAGAATTTCAAAACACCGCGGTCGACATTTTTCCGCAACTCGGTACCGGCTGGGGTGGCGTCAAGCTCGGCACCGATTCGGTGTCGCCGCTCGGCTTCGCGAATGACGCGGCCACGTTGGTCGTCGCGCAACAAACCGCGCAAGAGATTTTGTCGACGGCCGAAGACATCGCGACGCAGATCACCGCCGCGCCAACGCTCGCGGCCGTGCTCCCCTGTTCGGCCACCACTCCGGACGCCACGTGCGCCGGACAATTCATCACCCAGTACGGCACGCGCTTGTTCCGGCGCCCGCTCAGCGCGGACGAAACCAAGCGTTACACGGACTATTTCACGTCCGTCTCCGGTCGCTCCACCTTCCCGATGGGCATCAAGTGGACGCTGGTCGCGCTCTTTCAATCGCCGAACGCCGTTTACCGCTCGGAAATCGGCGTCGCGAACGGCGCGAACTACACGCTGAGCCAACACGAAATCGCGAGCGAACTGGCCTACACGTTCGGTGGCTCTACCCCCAGCCCCGATCTGCTCGCCAAAGCAGACGCGGGCGCACTCGCTACGCCCGACGCGCGCCTAGCCGAAGCACGCGCACTGCTCGCGACCCCGAACGGCAAGGAAACCGTGCGGGAGCTATTCCGCGAGTGGTCGGGTTACACGGTCGTCAAAGCGCGCTCGAAGAAGAACTCGACCAATTTCACCGCGCTCAGTGCAGACATGGTGAACGAAACCCAGCAGTTCATCGACGACGTGGTGTTCACGCGCCAAGGCTCGCTCTCCGATTTGTTGACCGCGCCCTACACCTTCCTCAACGCCAATTTGGCGAGCTTCTACGGCTACGGCGGGGCGACTGACTTTACGAAGACCGATCGCCCCGCCACGTACGGCATCGGCCTTTTGGCGCAGGGCTCCGTGCTCGCCGCCAACGCCCACGAAGACGCGAGCTCGCCCACTTGGCGTGGTCTTTTGATCTTTTCGAAGATGTTCTGCAACACGCGGCCCAAGCCGCCCGCCGGCGTGCCGCCGCTCGACACCACGAACATCACCGCGAAGACCACGCGCCAGCGCTACGAAGACATCCACATCAAGCAGGGGGGCGCTTGCCCCGCGTGCCACACGCTGTGGGATCCGATTGGCTTCGGGTTCGAGCACTACGACGAAATCGGGCGCTATCGCGAGACCGAGAATGGCCAACCGATCGACGCCAGTGGCTACGTCGAAACCACGGACGGCAAGCAGGCCCTCACCTTCAACGGCGAGAGCGATCTCGCCACACAGTTGGCCAAAGATCCGGACGTGACCGCCTGTGTCAGCGGGCTCATCAGCGAGTACGTGTACGCGGGTGGCGGCGGTGTTTCGTGCCTGGCCGAGGAAGCCCGAACCGGACTCGCCGCGGGCCAATTCGGCCTGCTCGAGTACCTCGCGCAACTCTCGACCGAGCCACAATTTAGCCAACGCAGCCTCGCCAGTCATTGAAACCAGACGGAAGGGCTCGCGTCGTGCCGCACTGCGACATGGCGCGTCGGGGAGCCGTTTTGAAACACGGAACGGGCCTGTGCTAGCCTCCACCTATGCTGAGGGGCAAACCACGCTTCATTTTTGGCCTAGTTCTGTGTTTCGCAGCCTGCGGCGGCAGTAAACCGCCCGCGGAGGACGCGAGTGACGTCGCGAGTCCCCCCCCGCCCGCTGAAACGGCCGCCGCGACGCCCGCGCCGAAGTCGGACGAGCCCGCGCCGAAAGCGGACGAACCGAGCGCCAAACCCAAAAAAGAAGACGTGCCGGAGCCGGAGTTCACGCCCGACATGACCGTCGATCAGGCGATCAAGGCCATTCCGCAGTCGGCCGAACGCGTGAACGTGGATCAGGAAACGTTGAGTAAGCCACTCCAAGAGGAGTCCTTGTACGAGCCGTGCAAGGTGGGCAGCAATCACTTCAAGTTGCGCATCGCGGTTTGGCGCGGCAAAGCCGTCGCTATCGACCTCACGACGACGCCCAAGAATCCAAAGCTCGCCGAGTGCCTGAAAGGGCGGATTCGCGAGATCACCTGGCCGGCGAAAGTGCCGTCGCTGAACACCGTCGAATACGCGATGTAACGCGCCTGCGGCGTCACGATGAGCCGCTGCTGACGACGCTTCGAACCCACAAAACAGCTGCGCCGCCGTGCGATTGCTCGCAGCGGCGGCGGGACCGTTTCGTGGGTCTGTTAAGAACGTTTGGGGCCGGGGCCCCAAACTCCGGGGTGGGGCCCCGCTGAATTCACTTCAGCGGGCGCGGGGGTGAAACCCCCGATTAGCGGATGTCGACGTTATCGACGAAGATGTCCGCGGTGTTGGTCTCGGCGCCGAAGTCCATGCCGATACCGTAGGCGGCTTGGCCCGCATTGACCGAGTACGTGCAAGAGAACGGGCTCATGGTCGTGGTCAGCGAAGCCGAGCAGTAACCGGAGCGGGCGCCGGTATTTCCACCGTAGTAGATGTAGTACCAGACCGTCTTCGTGCCGCTCGCGACGCGGGCGTTGAAGGAGATGGTCTTGCTGCCACCGGCGGACAACCCAGTCAGGTTGTTTTGCAGGGCTTGGATAGCACCCGAGTAGCTGTTGCTGCTCCGCGAGATCTTGTACTCGCCGCCGTTGGTGTTGGACCACGTGCCCGACGCGCTGGTGATGGCTGCGTCGTTCTTGAGGAAGGTCCAGCTGTTCGCGTTCGAGGTGAACGCGCAGTTCGCGGGGCCTTGGCAGGAAGAGGTCACGGCGCAGGTGCCGACATTGCAGCTACCGCAGGCGCACGGGCCACCTTGGTCGATGCATTGTTCACCTTGATTGAGCGCGCCGTCGGCGCACGTCGCGCCCGGACCCACGTGCGTACCGGAGGCCGTCGCCAGCTCGAACCAGTTGAGGTTCGCGATGCCCGTGCCCGTGTCACCGACGATGTACAGGTCGTGCGTGCCGGTGGTGGTGGTCGTGAAGTCCATCGTCACCGTGACCCAGCTCGGCCAGCCGCCGGTCGAGCTGACCGTGTAGCTACCGAGTGTTTGGCCGCTCGGGCCGTCGATCTTGACCTTGAAAATGCCGCCGGTATTGCCGCTCGCGATGTTCATGCGCATCCCGCCGACGGTGCCCATATTCACGCTCGGGTACTTCACGTAGTCGCCCGCGTCGAAGTAGCCGACGTCCGTGTTGCCGTTCTCCAGCTGCACACCGGACATGAGCGTGTAGTTTTCGGCTTCGACGTGGCTGCCGAGCGCAATGGTCGAACAGGCAACGCAGGGGCCGCCGCAGTCGATGCCCGTCTCGCCGGACGCCGTGTCTTGCACGCCGTTGCTGCAAGTGCTGGCAATGGCGAGCTTCGCCCAGTCGAGGTTTTGATTGCCGGACGTGAACTGGAAGCGTAGCGATTGGACGCCTGCATTCAACGTGAACGCGCCGGTCGTGTTTTGCGCCCAAGCTTGGTAGCCACCGGTGCTGGCGATATTGCCGCCGTTGCCGATACTCGGGCCGGCCTTCAGCACCATGTTGTTGAAGCTCGAATCGCCCGTGTAGATCTGGAACGTCGAAGCGGCCGCCGCGGCGTTGTTGGTCGTGAGCGTGTAGTTGGCCGTTTGCGGGACGTTGATCAGCCACTGCACGTAGTCGCCGTTGTCCGACCAGCCCATGTCCTTCACGCTGCACACGCCGGAGGTCGCCGCGCACGCTTCCAAGCCTTGCGGATCGGAGCTGCCGGTGTGCACCGGATTCGAGTACCCGTCGTTGTTCTCGGCCTCGAGATTCGCGCTGATATCACGCGGTTGGGCCGGCGAGGCACCGCCGCGGTTGGCCGGGTTGTAGGACGAGACTTTGATGTAGTCGACGTACAAGGAGCCGTTGTTGCCTTGCGGAGTGCCGGCACCACCGAGCGCGCCGCCGAGCGCGGCGTTCAAAATCATGAACGAGGCATCGCCTTCGTAGTTCATGCCGGTCACGTTGACGTCGCCGCCTTCTTGGACGCCGTCCATGAAGAAGCGCATCGCGGTGGTTTCCCACTCCAACGTGTACTTGTGATAGCCGTTCGCGAGCAGGCCGTTGTCGTTGCCGTCGCCGTTATCGACACCCGGTGCGCCTTGCTCGTTCTGGCAGATGACGGCGCCCGTGCGGTAATGCAGCGTGGATTTGTTGTAATTACCCGGCCATTGCGCGCCCCACTCCATGATATCGATCTCGTGCGCACCGTCGTTCGGCCAACACACGGTGTCGCCATCGCCAATGAACGGGCTTTCCGACAAGCGACGACCGAGCATCCAGAACGCGGGCCACATGCCGGTCTTGGAGCCATCGCTGTTGTAGCGAGGCGGGTTCTTCAAGCGCGCTTCGATTTGGATACCGGTGGTCGAGCTCGGCTTGAACTCGTGCATGCGCTTCGAGTTGATGCGGCCCGAGTTCCATTGATTTTGCGCCGCGTTCCAATACGTGCGCAGTTGCAGCGCGTTGGTGGCGCTCGAGCCCGGGCTCAAGCCCGTGGCGTTGGCATCGCTCACGATGCAGAAGTTGTAGTTGGTGCCGTCGGTCACGAGACCCGCGGAGTCCGGATAAGCCGCACATTGGCGGATATCGTAGATCTCGGTCTCACCGTTGGGCCTGATGTCGTTCTGCGCGTACCAGTCGTGCGCGCCGTCGGGCGCGCCGTGAGTAACCTTGAGTTGGTCGAAGTCGGTCGACCACACCGTCGTCAAACCGGAGGCCGGGCTCAATGCCTCAGACGTGGACACGACGGAAACGGAGGCAGGATCCTCTGAGACCGGAGCATTGTTTCGTGAACAGTGCGTCGCCGCAGTCGCCAGCAGCGCTGTCGCTGCGTACACACCGTAACTCAATGCTCTCGGCTTTTTTCCCATCTACATTCCTCCACTCAGTTGGTGGCGGATACCGTCGATGGTTATGGCGAAACTCGCCGGACATGTTCCGTTTTGTCAGAGAGTGTCAGCGAGCAACTACTGGTGATCACTGCCGATCACTGGCGATCACTGCCGCGCACACGCACCACTCGTCGCGTGTGCGCCCGCGAAATCTCAATGCGCCGGGTTGGTCTGCGTAGCGAGCAGAGCCCGCAAATCACCGCGCAATTCGAGGAAACGCGGCGTGAAGATTTGCACGTGGATGCCGGTCGGCCCGTTGCGAATCAAGAGTTCGAGCTCGCTCGTCCGACAACGCACGAGTTCCTCCGACCATGGCGTCCACCGCGCACCCAGAGCGCTCGCGCCCAGCTCCGTGCAAGTAGGTTCACGCGCTACCTGTCGCTCGAAACTCACCGCGCGAAGATCGGTGTGGTGCCAAATCAAGCGACTCCCCGTGCGTGTCAGACCGAGACAGAAATCGTGATCGGGCCCCGGCGGCGTATCGCAATTGACGCTGCTGGCGGCGGCGCGCGGCTCCGCGAGCAGCACCCGAGCGCGCGTCGCGAACTCGCTCGGGCTTTGTCCCAACTCGGGCTCGAGCACGGGCACTGCCTGTGCGGAAGCCGCTGGCAGAGCCCGCGAGGCTTCGTTCTCGTGCGAGCGGCAAGCCACGAGAAGCACCAGAAAAGCCAAGTCGAGCCTGCGCATGACCACTCAGCATCTCGTGAGCGCGAGGCCCACGTCAAACCCCGAGGCGCCAATGCTCGGGGTTTTCCCGATGTTTGAGCGCGTGGCGAAGCGGATGCTATCGTCCGCACACACACATGCCGCCCCGCATTTTGGTGGTCGAAGACGAACCCGCAATCGCAGAGTCCGTCGCCTACGCCTTGGGCCGCGACGGGTTCGAGGTGAGCTTGGCCCCTACCGCCAGCGAAGCCGAAGCGCACGCCGAGGCGGCTGATCTGGTGGTGCTGGATCTGATGCTCCCCGACGGCAGCGGCTTCGACCTAATCGGCCGTTGGCGCAAAATCCGAAAAGTCCCGATCATCGTCTTGTCGAGTCGGGACGGCGAAGCCGACCGCGTCGCCGCGTTGGAGACCGGCGCGGACGACTACGTGACGAAGCCCTTCTCGCCGCGTGAAGTGGTCGCGCGCGTGCGCGCCGTGCTTCGCCGCTCTCAGGCCGATCTCGCCGAGGCCGCTCACGCCCTCCCGCTCGCCGTCGATGCCGCCACTCGCCGAGCACTAGCGCACGGCACGAACCTCGAGCTCACACGCGTCGAGTTCGATTTGCTGTCGTGTTTGCTCGACAGCCCGGGGCGCGTGTACACGCGGGCAGAGCTCATCACGCGCGTTTGGGGCGACGGCTTCGCCATCACCGATCGCACCATCGACTCGCACGTCAAAGCCCTGCGCAAGAAGGTGGGCGAGGCCGGCGCCGAGCCCGGCTTGATCGAAACCGTCCGCGGCGTCGGCTACCGCGTGACCGATACTCCTGCGCCGCTCAAAGAACCGTGATTCGGCTGATCGTCGTCGCTGCCGCCGCGATCGGGCTCATCCTGTTCGTGGCGTTCGTGGTCTCGCGGCTGCTCCGCACGCGCACGCGCGGCATGTCGATCCGCATGCAGGTGTTCTTGGCGTTGGCGGTGATCGTCGGCACATTTGCCTTCGGCTTGGGGCTGATGGTGATCGATCGCATCGAAGCGCGCGCCGTGCGCGTCGCCGTGCAAGCCGCGGAAGACGAAGCCGGCGCCCTTTCCGGCATGCTCGCGGGCGAACTCGATCGCACCGGGGTCACGATCGAAGCGCTCGCGGTTCGCTTCGAGCACGAGCGCGGGCGCGGCGCCGATTTGCGATTCATGGTGCTCGACGCGCACGGCACACGGCTCTTCCCCGTCTCCGCCCCCGAAGAAGAGAAGGACGTCGTGGTCTCGGTGGATGCGCCGATCGTACTGCGCGGCGCGCGCGTGGGCGCTGTCCGCGTGGTCAAGCCGACCGTCGCGATGCGCAATTTATTGGCTGATTTCGCGCCCACGGTGCTCGTGATCAGCCTGGTGCTGGGCGCGGCGGCCGCCTTGGCCGCCGCCTGGATCGGGCGCGCCATCGCGGCTCCCATCGAGGCGCTCAGCACGTTCGGCGAGCGAGTGAGCATGGGCAATCGCACCGCGCCGCCACCGGTGGCTTTCGGCCGCGAGGTGACGCGGCTCACGCGTGCCATCGATTCGATGCGTCGTGACTTGGAAGGGCGTCCGTTCGTCGAGACGTTCGCCTCGGACCTTTCCCACGAACTGAAGAATCCGGTGGCCGCAATCCGCGCCAGTGCCGAGGTGTTGGAGGAGAGCGCGCTCGAGGAACCCGCAGAAGCGCGCCGCTTCGTCGGCCGCATTCGCGAAGCGGCCGGCAGGATCGAGCGCCTGCTCTCGGAGCTGCTCAGCTTGGCGCGCATCGAAGCTCACGGTGTGGAAGCGTTCGCGCCGGTCGATCTCGCCGAGCGCTTGCGGCTCGCGGTCGACTCGCTCGCCGACACCGAACGCCGCATCTCGGTCGTCGTCAGTGGCGATACGCGAGTGCGCGGTGACGCCACCTGGCTCTTGCGCGGCATCATGAACCTGGTCGAAAACGCACTCGTGCACGGCGAGGCAGGTTCACCCGTGCGCGTCGAACTCTCGTATGCGGGCAATGAAGTCAGGCTCAACGTCGCCAGCACGGGCAGCATTTCGCGGCACGTCCGCGGCCGACTTTTTCGCCGCTTCGTGACGACGCGCGCGGACAAAGGCGGCACGGGCCTGGGCCTCGCCATCTCGCACGCGGTGGTGGAAGCCCATGGCGGGCAGCTCGAACTGGTCGATGCCGGCCCGCCACAGGTGGTTTTCCGCGTCAGCTTGCCGTCGGCGCGGCGGGATACCGGGGCAGAATTGCGGCGGGCTGTCGCCGACGCGCGCCAGGAGCTGACGCCGGTAGCCAAGATAGACGAATAACTTTATACAGTTACAGCCAATCCCTGCAGTCTCCACGAAAGCTCCACACTCACCCGCCTCAGGGTGTGGGACAAAGTACGCATGGCAGGCTTTGGTCGCGCGGCCGTCTGACCGTTCGGCTTAGTACATGAGCGTATCCTTGGGAATCCTCGGATTGGAAAGAGAGTCCACACGTGGTTAGCGGCAAGAATGGGAACGGCGCTTCGCTTCCCCGTCACGTAGCGATCATCATGGACGGCAACGGGCGTTGGGCGAAGGCCCGCGGCCTGGCCCGCGCAGAAGGTCACGCGGAGGGCGCACGCGCCGTGCGCGACGCGGTGGAAACCGCCACGCGGGTCGGCGTGAAATACTTGACCCTGTACGCCTTCAGCGTCGCCAACTGGGCACGTCCCCGCCCCGAGGTGGAAGCGCTGATGCGGCTACTCGTCGAGTTCGCCAAGCAAGAGCGCGCGGAGCTCCGGCAAAACGGCATTCGCGTGAACGTGATCGGCGCGCTCGAAGACTTACCGACCTCCACGCGACACGCGGTCGAAGATTTGATGGACTACACGCGCGACGGCGATCGGATGACGCTGACCCTCGCGCTCTCCTACGGTGGCCGACAGGACATCGTGGAAGCCGCCCGCTCGCTCGCCGTGCGTGCCCGTGCGGGCCTCGTGCTGCCGGAAGAAATCGACGAGGCATTCTTCCACAAGCAGATGACGACGCACATGCTGCCGGACGTGGATCTTTTGATCCGAACCGGTGGCGAAACGCGTGTCAGCGACTTCCTGCTGTTCGAATCCGCGTACGCGGAACTCGTGTTCTTGCCCATCATGTGGCCCGATTTCCGGCCGCAAACGCTGACCGATGCGCTCGCCGCCTACGGTCAGAAAGAGCGCCGCTTCGGCCAAACGTCGGAGCAAGTGCAGATGGCACAAAGCGCGTTCGATCCACTCGATCGCGTGAGCTGAGCCGACGGGATCGCGCGTTACGGGGCTTGCGCACTCGCCGCAATTCGCGCGATCGTATTCGCCCATGAGAACCTTGATCGCCCTGCGCCACGGCAAGGCCGAAAACGGCGAGGGCGTCGACGATCGCGATCGCGCGCTCACCAAACGCGGCAAGCTCTCGGCTGAACTCGTCGGCCATCTGCTGCGCGATGAAGGGCTGCTTCCCGATCGCATCGTGAGCTCGAGCGCGCTGCGCGCCCGTGATACCGCCCGGCGCGTCGCTGCCGCAGCCAAGTTCGGCGGCGTATTGGATGAGCTGGACGAGTTGTATCTCGCCGAACCCGAAGCCTACGTGAACGCGTTGAAACGGCTCGCCGGTGACGCGGAGCGGGTGCTCTTGGTGGGCCACAATCCGGGACTCGAGGCGCTCTGCACCCTGCTCACCGTCGAACCGGTTTCGCTCTCGACCGCGGCCTTCGCCGTGAGCGAATTGCCAATCGCCTCCTTTATCGCCCTGTCTTTGGACGTTCGGGGCAAACTGCTGATGCGGCGGCGCCCAAAAGAGCCAATCGACTAATAAACGCGAGGGATATCGGGATGTTGCTCGGAAGTGCGCTGAGCGCGCCCCAGCCGAAGTTCCGCGCTATCTCGGTTTTGCCCCGCTAGCCTTTTTCGATGGAGAGCGCTAAGGAAGGGGGCTGATATGGCTCCGACGACACGCCTTCCACCGAAGAAGGACGTCGCACTGGCGTTGCTCGAACAGGCGTCGATGTACGTTCACCTCGATCCGAGAGGCGAGGCCGTGCAGGTTCCGCTTTGGTTCAAGAAGCAGCCGCAGCTCGTGCTGCAGGTGGGCCTGAATATGGCCGTGCCGATCCCGGACCTGCATGTCGATGACCAGGGCCTTTCGTGCACGCTGAGTTTCAATCGCGCGCCGCACTTCTGCCTCATCCCTTGGGCCAGCGTGTTCGCGCTCGTCGGCGCCAACGGCCAAGCCATGGTTTGGGCGGAAGACGTGCCGGCCGAAGTTGCCGCGCAGGCCCAGAAAGCGCCCGAGAAACCGCGCGGCGGCCACCTTCGTTCAGTCGAGGACGCCCCCAAGGAAGCGCCCAAGGCCGAACCACCGCCGCCGACCGTGGCAGCCGAGAAGAAGAAGCGAGCCGCGAAAACGGCAGCCGCAAAGGCGGAAAAGCCAGCGGCGGCCAAGAAGAAAGCGGCGGCAAAACCCGCGGCGGCGAAGCCTGCCGCTCAAAAGCCGGCCGCCAAGAAGAAGCCCGCTGCCCCAGAGGCCGCTGCCCAACCGAAGGCGGCGCCGCAGGCCAAACCCGCGGTCGCCAAGCAGCCCGCACCGCAGGCCAAACCGGCTCCGGCGCCCAAGGAGCAGCCCGTCGAATCATCCGCCGCGAGCGGCAAGCCCAAGCGAGAGCTGCCGCCCTATCTGCGCGTCGTCAAATAAGGCGCACGGTCGTCAGATCGCGGCGCCCTTTGTCCTGATCACGGAGTGCTAGTTGCTCTGGCCTGCCGCGCCCGCGGCATTCGGGGCGCCGGCACCGCCGATCGTGGGCGCACCGCCAGAACTCAGCTGGGCATCACCGCCAGCGCCAGCCGTTTCGGCGATTGAGTCAGCACCGCCCGCACCGCCGGCTCCGCCGGTATCGACGACGCAGGCCCACGCGCCGTCCGCCTTGCCACAGACGTAACCCGCCACGCAGCCGTTGAAGTAGCAATCGCCGCTCGCACACTGCCCGTTCTTGCCGCAGGTCGAGTTGACGGCGCAATCCGAGGGCTTGGTGCAGCTATTCGAACCGCCCGGCTGATCCAGGTAGCACACGTTGTTATCGGTATTGCAGCTGTATCCAGGCCCGCAATCGCTGCTGCGGTAGCAGCCCGCGTCCTCGTGGTCGTAGATCGGGCAGCCTACCAACGTCGTTAACGCGCACAAGAAAATCGCCGAGACCAGCGGTCGCTTCATGAAAGTATTGCCTCCGATAAGAGCCGTTCGAGACGCGGCTTGCCCTGAGCCTGTAGCACCAAATCAAGACCGCACCGCTGCCCGAGCCATGCTTGGCCGGGGCATGCTGACCGATTAAGCAAAGGACATGCCTAGAATGCGGCTTTCGGGGGCGATCGAGGCAAAGATTTGAGTGCCAAGTGGTCGAGCATGCTAAGTTTTCGGCCCTTCTCCCCGTGTCACCATGGATGTTCGTTGTAGTCGCTGCGGTACCGAATACGAATTCGACGATGCCCTGATTTCCGAACGTGGCACGACCGTCAAGTGCACGAACTGCGGGTTTCAATTCAAGATTTTTCCGGGTGAAGGCAAGGGCGCCGCTCCGGAACGCTGGGTCGTGCGAACCGAGGCCGGCCGTGAACTCGTGTACACATCCCTGCGAGAACTGCAGCGCGGGATCGCCGACAAGAAAGTCGGGCCGACCGATCTGCTTTCGCGTGGCAAGCAGCCCCCGCGTCCGCTGGGATCGATCGCCGAGCTAGAGCCATTTTTCCAGGTCGGATCGAGCCGCAGCGCCGCCGCACTGGAGCGCGCGCAGCGCACGCTGCACGGTGTCGCACCGCCCGCCAATTCGATCGGCGGCAGCGTCGTGCAAGCGCCACCCGCGGCCGCGCCCGTCTCCTCTCCGTTGTCGTCGACGTTGCCGCGCGAGCTCGCGCCCTTCGCGCCCCCGCCGCCAGTGCCCGTCGTCGTCCGTCCCACTTCGGATCCGGCAATCGAGAGCGCCAAGACGACCGCGCCTCACGGCAGTGTCGCCGCCGCACTCGATGCGGCCGCGCTTTCCATCACTTTACCCGTCGATTTCGACATGGAATCGCGCACGACGCTGCCCGGCGGCTCGGTGGCCGCCGAAGTGCCGGCATCGCGCACCCCAGCCACGCTCGCCAACCCCGAACGCCCGCCACCCGAGTCGGCATCGCGCCCGTCGAATCAAATCCCGATCTCCCGCCCGTACTCCAGCACGTTGGACTCGGCGCCTGAAGGCCCCATCTCACCGCGACCGGTGTCTTCGGCGCGCAATGTGCCGCCGCTTTCGCTCGCGAGCATGCGCGATAGCTTGCACTCGTACGACGAGCTGCACATCGACTCCTTGCCCGGAGACGTGCATTCGCGGCGCGCGCGTTCGCGTTGGATTGCGGGCGTAGTGATCATCGGCGTCATCGGCTTGCTCGGTGCGACGATTGGGCGCCGTTACTTGGCGCAATTGGGGCCCGCCTCCGAAGCCAAGGCCTCGAGTGATGCCCGCGTGGCGAAGTTCTTGAGCGACGGCAACCGCGCGCTCGACGACGGGGACTTCGAAGGCGCCAAAGAAGAATTCGACAAGGCGACCGCGCTGGCCGAGAAAGACCCCGCCGTACTGACGGCGCTCGCCCGACTCGAAACGCTGCGCGCCGACGTCTCGTGGCTCAAGCTGCGTTTGCTCGACCCCAATTCCACCGATCTAGTGCAGGCCACGCACCGAGAGCTCGGCCGGCGCGTGGGCAAAGCGCGCACCGCAGTCGATCGCGCTTTCGCGATTTTGCCGGAGGATCCGGACGTACTTCGCGCGCGCATCGACGCCTTGCGCTTGAGTGGCGATGGCGACAAGGCGCGTGAATGGTTGGCCCCGCTGAGCGCCAATTCCAGCGTTCCCGAGAATGCCTACGTGCTGGCCGCGCTGGACTTGGCTGAGCCTGCGCCGGTCTGGCCAGCGGTGATCGATCGGCTGCGCATGGCTGCTTCTGCCGAGCGAGATCCGGGCCGCGCGCGGGCCGCGCTGATCTACGCGCTGGCGCGCGCGGGCCGCGTGAGCGAAGCCCAAGCCGAATTCGCCAAGATCGATGGCCGCCCGAAGCCGCACCCGCTGCTCGAAGAGCTGCGCGCCTTCTTGCAGCGCGCGGACACGGGCGCCGACGCGGGCGCGGGCACTGCCTCGAAGATCGCCACGGTCGACCCGACGAAGCTACCCAAACTCGACACCTCGCCAGGTGCCCCGGAAGAAGAAGCTCGGCCCGCACCGGCCGCAGCGGCAGCGCCCGTCAGCGGGGATTTCCGTGCGCGGCTGGCGCAGGCCTCGACGGCGCTGCGGCAGGGGGATGTGAATCGCGCCGAGCAGCTCTACAACTCGGTCTTGAGCGAGCAACCGAACAACACCGAAGCGCTCGCCGGCCTCGGCGACGTCGCCAAACAGCGCCACGATCCTGCGGCGGCGGTTCGCGCTTACGACCGCGTCTTGGCCCAAAATCCCAGCTATTTACCGGCGATTTTGAACAGTGCCGACCAGAAGTGGGAAGCGGGCGACCGCAAGGGCGCGCTCGTGCTCTACCACCGGCTGCTCGAACAAGCGGGGGCTAGCTCCGATTACGGTGCGCGCGCTGCGGCGCGCATCGCCCAGGGTGAAGCGAGCCCGGCACCTGCGGGCAGCGCGGCCCCACCTGCCCCGCCCACGGCTGCACCGACGACGGATACGCCCGCGGTACCGAAGAGCGACCTTCCATCCGGCATCGACACGACTGACCTCCCGGGGGCCCATTGAAATTCCGCAAACACTGGCTAGTGCTTCCGCTCCTGCTTTTGGGCTGCTCGGGCCGCGCTCGTCATTCGGGCAGCGACGACACCGGCAGTTCCGCGCCGGGTCCGGATGAGCCGCGACTGGTCGAGTTGGATTTGACTGCTGGCGCGCCCGAAACGGTCGACTCGGGGAGCCTGTTTCATACCTCCGCCGGGCAAAGCTTCACGGGCCTCGTGCGCATCATCGAGAAGGCCGCCACTGACGACAAAGTGCGCGGCATTTTCGTGCGCCTGGGCGGCGCGCAGTTCGATCTCTCCGAGAGCGAAGAGCTCTCCAAGCTGCTCGCCAAAGTGGTGGCGAAGGGCAAGCCCGTGCTCTGTCACGCTCACGAGATCAGCAATTCGAGTGCGCTGCTCACTGCGCGCGGCTGCAGCAAGATTTGGCTGAGCCCTGCTGGTGAAGTGGGCACCATCGGCATCGCCGCGCAGATGATTTATCTGCACGGCATCTTGAGCAAGTTCAAGGTCGACGTGGACATGCTGCACGTCGGTAAGTTCAAGAGCGGTCCGGAGCCACTCACCCGTGAAGGGCCGAGCGAAGAAGCGCGCGTCTCGCTGGTCGAAACGTTGGCTGCCATCCGTCAAGCCTGGCTCACCGAGAGCAACGAGACGCGCAAGAACGCGGCGTTGCCGGCCGCACTCGAGCACGGCCCGTGGAGCGCCGGTGAAGCACGCGAACACGGCCTGATCGACGAGATCGGCTTCGAGAACGAGGCCTTGGATGCCGCGAAGAAGGCGGCCAAAGTCAGCGCGCGCGAAGTCGCGTTCGGACCGCACAGCAAAGGCTCGGGCGGCATCGGTATCGCCGAGATCGTGCGAGCGCTATCGGGTGCGAACCGTTCGGGCTCGAACAAGCCGCACTTGGCCGTGGTGCCCGCGCAAGGCGCGATCACGATGGAGCCGGGCGGCCCCCTCGAACAAGGTGGCATCACGGCGCGCGCGCTCGGCAAAACACTGCGGCGCATGCAGAAGGACGACAACGTCAAAGCCGTCGTGCTGCGCATCGATTCGCCTGGCGGTTCACCGCTCGCGAGCGACTTGATTTGGCACGAGATGATGGAGCTTCGGAAAAAGAAGCCGATCATCGTCTCTGTCGGCAACATGGCAGCGAGCGGCGGCTACTACATCGCCTGCGCCGGTCAGCGGATTTTCGCGGATCCCGCGAGCATCGTCGGCTCGATTGGCGTGTTCGGCGGCAAGATCAACGTGGCGCCAGCGCTGGAGGAGTTCGGCATTCACGCCGAAACTTTCCCGGCCAGCCCCGAGGCGGGCGCGGGTGAGCGCGCGGCGTTCAACTCGCCGCTCACTCCATGGGACGAACCGACGCGCGACCGCGTGCGCACGCAGATGCAAGGGATCTATGATCTGTTCATCGCGCGCGTGGCGCATGGCCGGGCGATGGAGCCGGACAAGGTGCGTGTGTCCGCCGAAGGTCACATCTGGAGCGGCGCACAAGGGCTCGAGCGCGGCTTGATCGATGAACTCGGCGGTCTGTCCGAAGCCATGGCCGCTGCGCGCAAAGCGGCCAACCTGAACGCCGACATCCCGGTCACCGTCGAAGGTGGCCGCGAAAGCTTGCTCGATAGCCTGCTCCTCGGGGATGACGCGAGTGACGCCGATGCCGCAGCGGCGCTCGCCAAACTGAACGCTCTCGAGCAAGCGCGCGCTTGCTCGAGAGCGTTCCAGTCGAGTTGCGAGCTGCGGTTTCTAGCGTCGCTCCGCTCGCCAATGGCGAGCACATCGCCGTCGCGCTCCCTTACAGTCTGATTGTTCACTGAGCCCCGAACGGGCGGCCGAGGGCCTCGTTTCGTAGGCAGAGCGAAAGCGAGCGCTCACGCTGGCAGGCAAAAAATGCCTTCCTAACGCAATTCGGACCTCGCCAGTCGCTAGATAATCGGCTGAAGTGGCCCGATGACCGTAGGGCGTCGAGGGCCGCTTTCGTTTTTAGATACCGAATGGCGCACAGCAGTGTGGCGTCGTTGGGTGACCGCGCACCTGCTACCGGAAGCGAACGGAATTGCGGCGCGCCAGCCGGTCGTCCCCAACACGCCATCGGTCGATACCGGTAGTGCGCAGGATAGCGCGAAAACCGCCACCTCATCAGCGAGCGAGGGAGTGAGTGATGCGCCGGCGAATGTCGACAGTGCTCGCTCGGTACCGCCACCTGCTCCGCTCGATGCGGTGCGGCGCGGCGACCGGCGTAGCGATGTGCGCGCGCGCTTCGATGCGCTGTCGGAGCGGCTGCTCGGGATCGAAGACGCACTCGACGTGATCGCGCGCCGCTTGTCGCATCGCACGCGCCGCGATCACCGCTCCGATCGACGCACCGCGGAGCTCGTCGAAAGCGTGGCAGAGGGAGTCGAAGCGCAAGCCCGTTTGCTCGACGGCTTCGGCGCACTGCTCGAACGCATCGAACGACGCCTGGAAAAATTGGAACGATCGGGCAAAGACGAATCCGAGCGCGGCGATTCGCGCGCGCCCAAGGCCCGCAACTCAGAACCACCGCGCGCGCCACGCAACGACGATAGCGGCGAATTTGCGGCCGTTCGCGTCGACGACGAGGACAGCAGCGACGCGTTCTCCGGCTCCGCGATCCGCGGCAGTATTGGCGATATGTCGCTCTCGACGGTGCTGGCGATGCTCGAAATCGAGCGCCGCAGCGGCCGGCTCAAAGTGCTCGGTGAAGACGGCTCCATCGTCGCCATCGAACTCGAAGACGGCTCGGTCGTGGGCAGCCGTGTCAGCGAAAACGACGTGGACGCCGTCGAGTCATTGCGCGAAGTGTTGACCTGGAAAAATGGCCGCTTCTGGTTCCGTCAAAATCCCCGTGACTCGGCGGTCGTTCCGCCGAGGTCCGTGAATAGCTTGTTGCTGGAGGCTACGCGGCAGATTGATGAGGGGCGGGGGACTGGGTAGGTGAAGGGTGACTGTGATGTTTCTGGGTGCGGGCTGCGCAGGTTGTTTTGGCGACGATCGAGAACGGTTGAAACAAGCGGGCGCCGGTTTCACCCCTGCGGGTGTCTCGAAGCGAGTCGCCGGCTCTCGTATGCTGGCTTCAATGGCGGATCGAGATCTGCCTTGCCAAGACTTCTACCTCGACGCACTTCCGGGCATGCGGCTGGGGCGCTTCCCGCGCGCTTAGGCGCGAGGGGAGAGCGCGCCGGGAGAGCGCGCCGGGAGAGAGCGCGCGGAGAGAGAGGGAGAGGGAGAGGTGCGGGCTTAGTGGTGGTGGTGCGCGTGATCGTGGGAGGGCGCGCCGACTACGGTCGAGACCCAGAGGCGGGCGGAGCGCTGGTAGACGCCTCTGAGGAACAGCGCGAGTAGCGCCAAGCTCGCAAAAGACGCTAGTTCGGGGGTGGGCGGCGCAGTGGGGACGGGCAGGTGCGCCAGGTGAAAAGCATCCACGGCCAGACCCAGCGCCACGCACAGCGCGGTAGCGAGCACGCGCGAACGGGCGCGGAGGCCGTGCGTCGCCACGATCGGCGCGAGTGCCGCGAAGACCAGCGCAGCCCCCAACGATAGGCCGGACACCGACAAGCCGGCAGAGATCAGCACGGCTGCGGGAGCCGCGACCGGCGTCAGATTCGCGACCAGCGCGAGTAGCGCGATGGGCAGCGCCCTGCCGAGAACGTGTGGCGAAGCGGAGATGGTCGGTGCACTTGCCAGCAATGCCGAAACCAACAAGCCGAGCATCAGCCAAGGCCCCGCTCGCAAGAGGGTTTCGTCCGCACGCGCGCTCCAACTGCGACGCGCGTGATGTCCCTCGTGCTTCGCCGGGGCCAGTGGCGGCGCCAACGCGGGCAGAAACGCGAACAAGATCAGCGGCACGAGGCGCACCGCACTCCAACCAAAGCCAAACCAGGCAACGCTCAGCAGCACGCTGTCTGCACTCAGCGAGCGCGCGGGGCCAAACGCATGATTTGCCCGAGAATTCGGCTGAAAAACTCGACCCACCAGCGCCACCACGGCCCACCCCACGAGCACCGGAAGGGCGCTCCGCGCCACGAACGCACTCAACTCATCGGTGAACGCCCAGGTGGCGGCATCGCCGTCACTGCGTAACCCCAGGGCGCTGACCGCGATGCCGAGCGTGGCCACGAGGAGATCGAGTGCGCGCCCGGCGCTGGTATGCGGAGTGTCCGCCGTCAAATCGTGCGTGACCACGTGTAGCAGCAAGCCGGCGGCCAAGGCTGCGATGAACGGTGCCCAGCGCTCGATGGCCACGGGAGAGACCAAGTTCGACAGCCCGATGCCGAACACGCTGGCCAGGGCCAGCCCGAGCGAACGCAGGATCGCGGAGCGCGCGCCGAAGGCCGAGCGATACGCCAAAGAAACCACGGCGATCAACGGCACGGTGTGAGCCGCGAGCGCCACCACCACGTCCAAGTGCGAACCATCGGTGCTCGGCAAGCGCGCATAAGCGCCGAGGCCGATGCCGTCGGCGACGTGATGAACCACCAACCCCCAATAGCCCGCCTCGAGCACCGCTTGCGACGCATGGCCGCTGGTGGTGCGCCGCCCTGCCCAGTGCGCGACGACTGGCGCGAACCAGCCGAGCAAGAACAGCAGGATCGACCACAGTCCGAGGCCATGCAGCGCCTCGGGCAAGAGATGCGTGAGAACGACGGCCACCGCGGCAAGCGTGGCGAACGTCCGCAAGTAACCGAGCGTGCCGCGTGAGCCCGTCGGCACGAATGACAAAGCGGCGCCCAGTAGTACCGACGAGATGGCAACCAGCAGGACGAACAGCACGCGAGGCAGACGGTAGTTATCTCAAAAACCGCGCTTTGGGCGACGGAATCGGCAAACCGCAGCGCGCTCGAGAGTGCCACGGCGCGCAGCGCTCAGCGCGGCTGGCCGAGGCGGGCGACCGCGACCGGATTGGCCACGTGGCGACGCCGGAAATCGCTCGGAGAAAAGCCGGTGAAGCTGCGAAACACGCGGCCGAACACGGTCAGATCGCGGTAGCCCACCATCTCGCCCACCTTGGCCACGGGCAGGCTTTCCAGCTCGAGCAATTGGAGCGCGAGATCCATCCGGCGCCGACGGAGGTAACTCGCAGGGGGCACACCGCGCGCTTGCCGGTAAACGGCACAGAAACGTGACCGACTGAGTCCGGCTGCGGCCGCAAATTCATCGAGCCCGAAGCTCGTCCCGAGGTTTTGCTCGGCAACGCGCTCGGCGCGTTCGAGCCGCACGTCCAAGCTCACGCGCGGCGCGGTTTCGGAGAGGTGCAGTGCGCTATCGACCCACAGCGCGAGCAGCGAGCCGAGCGCGGACGTCGCGCGAAAGATCGAACGCGCATCGCCGGCTTGCCACGCTCGAACGAGCTTCGGCACTTCACTGCGGAACAGCGGCACCAAGCGCGCCGGCACTTTGACGGGCAAGTCCACTCCCCAAACTTCGTTCGCTCGCGGTTGCAGAAAGCGCACGCGTTCACCGAGCTCGGCATGGAATGGACCGACCCACGGATGCTGGGCGCGCTGCTCGTCGTACAGCACGTCGAAGTGGAGCCACATCGGGCGGTTGCCGCGGCGCGAGCCGATGTCTGCCAAGCTACCGGGTTGAATCAGGTACGTCTCGCCGAGCGCCACGGTGTAGCTCACGTCGTCGACGACGATCTCCTCGGCGCCGGCGAGCGAAGTGACGAGCAAGTAGTGCGTGAGGCGGCGTTGCGGGATGAGCCAACCTTCGCGAAGCTGGTCACCCGCGACGTGGATGAACGGGCAGTACGCTGCGCTGAGTGCCTTCATGGGATGAAATGACGAATTCAGTTGAGCATTTCATGGCTGAATTTTCACGAGGATACGGCATGTCAGTAATATTTATCGACTACTGAGCAACGAAAGTCGAATGACAATTCGGCTTCGATCTCGCACTTTGCACGGGCTCGACGCGGAGAAAGCAGCGATGAAACACAGTCGATTCAAGGTGCTGGTCTGGGTGGGTGCGGTCAGCGCGGGCGGCTTGGCTTTGGCGTGCTCCGACGCGACCGGCTCGGCTAACGCCGGCGGCGCGGGTCAAAGCAACACGGGCGGCGCCTCGAGTGCTGGCACCGCGAACACGGCGGGAGCGATGAACGCCGGCGCAGCGGGCGCAGCGACCGGGGGCGGCAATGGCGGCGTGGGCGGCAGCCTCGGTGGCAGCGCGGCAGGCGGCTCGGCCAACCTGGGCGGCTCGGCCACAGCGGGCGGCGGCGTGGCAGGCACAGCAGGAGCAAGCGGCGGCGCGGGCGGCACCGCGGGCGCAGGCCCACGCGTCGTGATCCTCACCTACAACGATCGAACCGCCACCGCGAACGGTGAAGACGCAAAGATCGGCAACGATTGGCCGCATCGCTTGCCCCTCGCCAAGCAGATGCTGACGGACGTCGATCCCGATGCTTTCGGCATCCAAGAAGCCACCGACGGTCAAGTCAGCGATCTGACGCCCGGTTATCGAGTGCTGCGCGAAGCGGAGGTCGCCATCTTCTACCGGGCCGATCGGCTCGAAGCGCTCGATGGCGGCTCGATGAAACTCGGCGTGTTCGGCAATCCGGATCCCTGGGGCGATCGCTGGGTCTTGTGGCAACGTTTTCGCCCCGTGTTTGGCACGAAAACCTTCTACCTGTTCGTCACGCACCTGAGCACGGCGGGCGACAACGTGCCGCAAGCCAAACAAGTGTTCGACGCTGCGACCGCCAAGGCCGCCGACGGCACGCCCACCGTCGTCATTGGCGACTTCAACTATGACGCGGCCGGGACGTTACTCGGCGCGGGCTTCAGCGACGCCGTGAGCGATCACCTCGGCACGTTCCACGCGTTCGCAGGCGGCCGGGGCGGCCCGCGCTTCGACTTCATCGGCACCAAGCATTTCACCAGCATCGAATCGCAGGTGTACACGCACGCCGACACCTCGCACTCGCCGCCCGTTTACCCCTCGGATCACTATCCCGTTTGGGCACGGCTGCAGCTCTCACCGTAAGTTGGGGCTCGGCGATTCGTTACTGAATGCCCTCGAAAACGTGCACGGCGGGGTTTTGGCTCGCGGTCTTCAGCGCGCTCAGCGCTTGCTCCACGGTTCTGCCTTGGAGCAGCGCGTGAACGTCTGCCACGTCTCGATTCGAAGCCCGAGCAGGCACCCAAGCGAGTGGTAGCGGGTTCGGGCTCGCTTGGTTCAACGCGAGCGCGCGACGATATTGATCACCCTTGAGCAGCGCGGTTTGGATCCCGCTGTTCTCGCAGCTCGTGCTCATCACGTAGTAGTCGAGCGTGACATCATCGAGCAGACTCGTGCCGAGCCACGAGATCAAAAAGTACTGTTCGGGATCGCCCCACCACGCGCCGGCTCCCCAGTTGAACGAGCCAATGCGCCGCACGCTGCGCGCAAACAAGTCCGAGACATCGGCGTGATACATCTGCGGAGCAAAAGCCGACCACCATTTGCCCACGTCGATCAGGGGCGAGCTCCACTTGCCGTCTTTCGGATTTTGGTTGAGCAAGCTCCAGCGATTCGAGTCGAAACTCGCGCCGGAATACAACTTACGCTCCGGGATCCAATAGTTTTGGTTCAACGCAATCGGCACCGTCCCGGGCTGCGTCTCCTGGCTCGCGACGAACACCAGATTGTGGTCGTAAAACGTCAGTTTCGTGCCCGCGACGTTGGCTTGAACGGTGTCCGTCAGCATCGCCTGCGTTGGGCCCAGCGCTTTGCCGCACGAAGTGTGGCCGTACAAATCATCCCCCGGGATGTAGTCGAACGCCTTCAGAGTCTTGCTGCCGTTCAGCCCTTCGAGGTAGTGACGCACGCCAAAGAACATCGCCGTCTTGTCCAAGAGGTAGAGTTTGCCGCCCGTGTCCGGCGTACCCTTGGGCTTCGCTTCCTTTTCCAGCGTGAAGAAGCTCCACACGATGGTCTCGGGGTAGAACGTCGGAATCGATTCGTCTTGGGTCTTCCACAGATAGGCGCCGGGCACGGTGGTGTAGCCGCCCAAATCGTAGCCGCCGATGTCCACCACGGTTTGCCCGGGAATGTCCAGCGAGTGAAAGCTCGCTCCCAAGTCGCTCAAGCTCGTCTCTTTGCGACACCAGGAGTCAGCCAGCGGCGCGCGTGCATCTTTCACGAGCAGGCTCGATTCATCGAAGTAGCAGACGTTCAGGGAGCCCATCTGCTTGCGCGAAAGCAAGGGCGCCGCCGCGAGCTTGCTGGTGATGGCGTCCATACTCGTGGCTTGATCCGTCCCGCCGAAAGCCAGACCGATGTACGTGGTCTTGTAGGCGGAGCTTTGCATCAGCGAGCGCAGCAGCGTCATCACCGAATACAAAAAGTGGTTCTTATTGGCGGGATTTTGGTCCCAATATTGACTCGTGAACTCGAGGCCGGTGTGTTTGCCCCGATCGGGCAGTAGGTCATCGTTGCCGAAGAGCGTGATCAAGAACAGGTAGGCCATCTGCTCTTGCGTGATGAACAGATAGTCTTTCAGCACCGTACTGTCGTTCACGTCGAGCCACGGCACTTGATTGGCAGCGAGGCCGCGGAAAGGATTTTGCGAAAGTACGCCTTGCGACCAACGATTCAGCGCATCGAGATCCGCGTCACTGAACGGAACGGGATAGTCGTAGCCGTGCGCGTTCATGATCTTGCGGAAGTCCACGGCGCTCGCCGCCGGTACGGTGATCGTGATCGGCTGGTATTTCGAAATCAGAAACGTGCCCGGTAGCGGCGCGGCACCGCCGACGGCCGCAGCCCCGCCGCCTGCAACGGAAGCAGCGCCCGCCGCGGTCGAGCCACCCCCCGCCATGGCAATGCTTCCGCCGTTTCCGCCGCCACCCGTGGTCGATGCGCCCGAAGAACCACTCGCTCCGCCCACCTGCCCGCCTGCGCCGTCAACCGGCAGTGCACTCGAAGGCGCCGCGGCGCGCGTGCCGCAGCCCACGAGCGCAGCAACGCCACACACAACGGCGAGTGAACTCTTGCGCTTGGCTGGCTTGGGCATCTGAGATTTGCTCCGGATCTAGGCCAGCAATGTGCGCCATAAACCGCCGTCATCACTCAGAAAATCAGCGACACAGAAAGTCGAACTACGGTCGAATTCGTCGCCCCCATCGGAGCCCGCCTCCGCCGAAACTTGTCGACACACCGGAGGCAGATGCCTTCCCCCGCGAGAGGCGTAAGCTTTCGCCCATGAACCCCCTCATCGCCAAACTCTCGTGCGCGGCAGCGCTCAGCGCAGCGCTCGCCGTTGGTTGCCATCACTCGGAGCCCGCCGCCGACAAGGCCACGCCGGCCGATGCCAAGAAAGTGCCGGAAGTGACCGTGACTGATGTCGCGAGCTTCGTGAAGGACAAGAGCGCGACCATCTTCGACGCCAATGATTCGGAAACGCGCCACGAATACGGCGTGATCCCCGGCGCGGTGCTGCTCGCCGGGCATAAAGACTACCCGCTGACTCAGCTGCCCGCCGATAAAGCGGACAAGCTCGTCTTCTATTGTGGGGGCACGCAGTGCCGCGCGTCCGACGCTGCAGCCGCACGGGCCGCCTCTGCCGGCTACAGCAACGTCGCCGTGATGCGCGAAGGCATCCGCGGCTGGAAGAGCGCAGGCCAGCCCACGAGCACGCCGCAGACCTGAATTCCGAGCTTTGAATCGCGAGCGAGCGCGCCCGAGGCCCGGCGCGCTCGACTCACGCAGCGCGTTTCGCGCCTGCTTTGACCTGCACGGAGAGTGCTTGGCCGTCGCGCAAAAGCCGGATCACGATCTCGGCGCCCTCGCTCAACACGAGCACGCGCTGCAAATCATCGACGCTGAAGAGCGCGGTGTCGTTGGCCGCCAGGAGTAGGTCTTTCGCGCGCAGCGGGGCGGCGCTGGCGGGTGAATCGGCGGCGACCGAGTGGACGCGCAGTGCGCGCGCCTGGCCGTGCTCACTCGCGAGCGCGGTTTGGAGCTCAATGCCTTGCGCGGCAATGCCGAGCAGCGGGCGCTCCACGCGGCCGCGGCGAATCAACACGGCTGCCACCCAAGCCGCGGTGTGCGCGGGGATCGCGAAACCGAGCCCGTTGGCGCGCGGAATCACCGCAGTATTGATACCGACGACGGAGCCGCGCGCATCCAACAGCGGACCGCCCGAATTGCCCGGATTGATCGCGGCATCGGTTTGCACGAGGCCCTCGAACGGCCGGCGCTGTGGTCCCGGCAAGGTGCGATCGATCGCGCTCACCACGCCCAGACTCACCGAGCGCTCGAAACGCAGGGGATTGCCGATCGCGAGCACCAATTGCCCGACGCGTAAGCGCCGTGATTCGTCGAGGGCGAGGCTCGGTAGGCCGTGCGCAGCGACCCGCAACACGGCCAAATCGCTGGGCGCATCTTCGCCCACGACCTCGGCGCGCAACTCTTCGCCGTTGGCGAGCCGCACGCCGACCGCACCCGGCCGCCCTTGGACGACGTGCGCATTGGTGATCACGTAGCCATCACCCGAAACGAGGATGCCGCTGCCCTGCCCTCGTCCGTGCTCGACAGCCACGACTCCCGGTGCGGTGCGGGCCACGAGCTCCTCGAGCTCGTCCGAGAACTGCGCTAGCTGCGACACGTTAGCTCCTCGTCCCGGGAGTGATCGCGACGTCACGCTCGATGCCCGCGCGCAGCACGTGCAAGGTCGCCGCTTTCTCGCTGCGCTCTTCGAGCGCTGCCTGCAGATCGCCGATGCTCTCCAAGCGCTCGCCGTCGAGCGTGAGCAGGACATCGCCTAAGAGCAGCCCGGCTGTCTCGGCAGGGCCGCCCGGTTGAATGCCGATGATCACGAGACCAACGCGCTGTTTGGTCGCTTCGGCGAGCGCG